>Ga0325411_1002929_pt1 | contig 19248 bp, 7 predicted proteins | sample PopdelMetagenome_13_FD_206181 | JGI IMG/M metagenome (GOLD analysis project Ga0325411, IMG submission 206181) | Populus deltoides microbial communities from Bellville, Georgia, United States - Xylem-PdIQD-R4 | ecosystem: Host-associated > Plants > Phyllosphere > Stem > Wood/Secondary xylem...
TCTAGGAATAGATGTTGCGAAATTAATAAAACCCTGAACCCCGTTACAATAATCCATCCTCCGCAATCCTTGGGGTGAATCTCGATACATCCATGAACGATCATCCATGATTTATATCGAACCTCTACAAAATTATGATGACATCATGTATTAATTAACTAAGTTAGGTAAATAAACTTGCAAAAATATTACTTTACCTCGAGATTATCCAACAAACCAATCACAACTTCTTATAAATATTAAATATTCATTATCATTTATCAACGTCCATACAAATTAAAATATATAAATTTACAGAAATTACCACTTCGCAATATGTACCATTGATAAAACTTTAAACGAACCCATTAAGCAAGCTATTAATTATTTCAAAACAGCACATATACTTCGGTAGTTCCATAAAGTTTTAACAATTTACAAACAAATACAATCTTACAAAATCTAAAACAAACCATAACAGGTGTAGAATTATACATTCATATACTACAAGTTTGTTTGAGAAATAACAATACAACATATACATCTACTAACAAAATACATATACTAAAAAAACAATAAAATTGTTATTTAATTAAATGTTAAAATTTAAAAAGATAGAATTACTTACAAAAATTGATAAAATCCGTCGGTAAATCAGAACACGGATGCTGTGACCATAAAACTTCAAGAAATATAACTTGTTGTGCTCATATGAGGAAGATTTTTGTTTGGGGGGAGGGGGGGCTAGTTGTTTGCAGATGGGGAGAGTTGGGATTAGGAAGAAGAAGGAGAAATATGAGAGGAGAGGGTCGGTAGATTGGACATATATTAACTTTTACCGACGGTTTCACCGACGGACACTCCATCGGTGAAACCGTTGTTGATTCTGATAGAACAATCGACACATCTTCGTATGGATCTGCCATTTCAATTCCGTCTGCAATATAAGCGGCGATCGCTGTACGGGCTGTCTTTTTGAATTCATCGGTGATCCCGTCTGAAAAAATAACCCGCCAAAACCTCAATGTCAGCGACTCGCCTTTTTTTTACGACGAAAACTTTTCTGTCCGTAATTCAGTCGGTAATTACCGATGGAAACTTTCCATCGATAGTTACCGACTGAATTACGGACGGAATATTGTTCGTCGGTAATTTCGACCTTAAATTACCGATAGAAATATTCCGTCGGTAAATCCGTTGCTATTTAGCGAATTTCTGGTAGTGAATGTTGATTGACTAGTCACTGAAATTGGGCAAACAAATTCTTAGAATGTGTTTTTAGTATCATTATAGTGTATATAACATGGTAAGGAATTGGTTTGAATGAGGATAAGTTAAATTGGTGATGTGTGAATGTTTACGAAATTGTTGACGAAACTGGACAGTTTCATTCGAGCATGTAAATGAGGGAATTTAGACTAGGTTTATCATATAAATTATAGATTTGGATGTTAGTTATTCAAGGGAGTTGACGGTGCTTAATTTGGAGTTTTAAAATCTTGTTATGGGTTAATAACCAAGAGGGGATCATGATAGATCCTACTAGACAGTTCGCTATCTTCTCGATAACGGGTAGTTTTGAGGGCTTTAGTATTGACAACTATTTCTGGTGTGACTAGCCATTCCGGGTAAGGAGGCTAATGATATTAAGGGTTCTTGACATCGACAACTTTAGATGGTAAACCAGATATGGATAAGAATTGATTAACTATTCCGGGTTAGCAATAATTAATGATATTAATCGATTGTATTGATATCGATACTTGAATAAAATTGTTTTCTTTTATGAAATTTAATTTTGCAATATTATTGAATAAGATGTGTTGTGTTGATGATGATAAGTTTGGTTGAGATCCATGATGATTGGATCGAGTTGTGAAATGATATAAGAAGTGTAAATTTGGTATTGTCGATAACTTAGGACCTCCCGGTATTGGGGAGACTCCGTTGAAATTTTAATGGATTTTTAAAAAAAACTCTCTTGAAATTTCCAGTTAATTGTTGTGTGTTGTTCTAGAAATTGAAACTGTTACACCCTATTTAAGGTATCTGGTGGCTTGATATGGAAAGTCTAGGAGGTTGGTAGCTGATGTTAGGTAGGGCCTGATAAGCCAAGGTGATTGGTAGTTGGTTCTTGCAAAAGGTCCATTTTGATAGATGTGGGGATTCTTCGATGTTTAAGATATTGAGGGACTCATGTGGGGTCTTGAAAAAATTTTCCAAGAGAGTGTTGGGCTAAGATGTTATGGCGTGCACAACGTCGAATGACAAATTTGCCTCCTTGATTTATAGGGTTTTGAATGTGTTGGGATAAATCATAAAATTATGATTTTTAGAAGTCACCACCTAGTATTATCATCATTAAAAAACCTAATGGTCTGTGAGAGTTTAGGTAATGGGACTAGTTGTGTATGGGGAAGACATATCACCCCCAGTACACCCTATTTATGGTAAGCTGCATCGTTGATTGATTTTCTTTTCCAAGTCCTGTTTGTATTCATTGGTTCATCTAAGGTTCAAGAAAGTTCTTCCTCAATAAAAAGGATTCTATTTTTTCAGACTAAAACTTAATCATTCTAAAGTCTATTTTTTAATGGTGCATTTATTTCTATTTTGTATCTTTAATATAAGAGTATATAATTTACAGTGTAATTTTATACCTCCAAATGTTAAAGTTTACAATTAATTTCTAACATTTTATTTTTGTTAATTTATTTAATTTAATACCGGGAATATGTCTTACGTTGTAAAATTCATAACCCAAATATTAATTAAACAAATTAGTTTTTATTATATTTTTGAAATTTTGGTCAAATTCTAATAGATAAAATACACATGGATTTTTTTTTGAATTTGGCTGTATACACACAAATAAAAAATAAAAACATGTTTTTGTGTTTTTTAAATACTGAATTTTTTTATTTTTTGAAATTTTGAATGAAAACAAGTATATTTAATATCGGGTCAGTATCTTATAGTACAAGTCTACAATCCAAATACTAAATGAAATGGTTAAAAAAAATACGAGGGAACATAAATAATTTTAAAATAGTTTTTGAATTTCTTTTTAAAACTTTTAAAAATCATTTAGGATTTATTTGAAAAAAATATTAAAAAAAACAAAAAAACAAGATTTGAAAATTTTTATAGCACACATTTACCAAACAAATCTTAAGTACCCCAAAGATGCATTTTTCTTTGACAAATTTCTGTCAAGTCAATGATCTTAAATATTTAAAAGACTTGGCCTGGACTCTCTAGCTGAAACTAAAACCAACATAAACTAGGGATTCAGCAAAATCATATGTTAAGATCTAAGTCCAAACAAAACATTCATAAGCCCATAAAACACCTATTTAAGTGGGTTTCAGCAAAACCATAACCAATGAAACTTATCAAGCTAGGGCCCAAGGTTAAACTTATCTACACCAACCCATTACTGTAGCAAGAAGGAAACATTTGTTGGACATAACTCTTCAACGTGAAGGTTGTCGAAATGGTTGGGGATGGATTAAAGGCTGCTGCTCACGGTCTTGTGGAGGAAAAGTTGCTGGTGTGGAGTGGCTGGAACGCTGCTGGAAGAAACTACACTGTTGTTGATGGATATGTCACCGTTGACAGGTTGTGCTCACTGTGCTGGTGCAGAGGAGAGGAAGTGAAGCTGTTGCTGGACTACTGTTGGAGCACGGTGCTGAGAGCTGAAGACTTGCTGCTCCCAGTGTTAATGCAGAGCTGATTCCACGAGATGCCATTGCTGGAAGTGTACCTGGAGGCTCACGGCTACACTGCTGAGCAGTGATGGAGCCGGAGTTTTTTTTAATAAAAGAGAAAATTATTAACAAATATTATATTATATAGATATATATTATAACTTTTCTCTTCGAGTTTTTATATTTTAAAACCGCTTCATAATAGCTTTATTATCAATCTTATCGAAGATATTTTTCTTAATGCATACAATCAAACTATCATTCATCCACTTATTACTAATTCATATCAAGTAAAATTAATTTAAAAATACTTTTAAACTGAAAAAACTTACATTATAATTGTTCTCTTCGAGTTTTCATATTTTAAAACCGCTTCATAATTGTTTCATTATCAATCTTTTCGAAGATATCTTTCTCAATGCATACAACCAAACTATCATTCATCCACTTATCTCCCATTCTATTTCGTAATCTACTCTTGACAATATGCATAGCAGAAAAAACTCTCTCCACTGTAGCAATTACAACTGGTAGAAGAAATGACAATTTGATAAGCATATATACTAATGGAAATATCAAATTCTTCTTTGTTTTTACCATTTTCTCTGCAAGACTAGCAATACTTCGATACTAGAGAACTCATCATCACCACGTAAATCAATAATATACGTATCAAGTTGGTCACCAAATACCATAAGATCCACTATAAAGAATTTACTAGGATAAAAAAGAGCAAGGGGAATAAGCTTTTTTTTGTTGAAAGCAAAGAAAGAGTCACTTGGGTTTAAACATGCCACACAAAGAAGTAACTATGTACTCGTCTCAGTAAAACGATCATCTAATTCAGTAAGTTGCATGTCAATGATATTGTTAAACAATTCATAACCAAAATGGTGTAGGTTTGTAATCCCTTGAGATTTTCGCCTTGAACTCCTACAAAGCTTGTACTCATCATCCATGTTTAGAATATCAATATCGTGTTTGATGCAAAAAGATGACACTTCTTCCAATAAAGATTCCCAATCATTCTCTCTCATCATTTTGAATCGTTCCTTTGATGTTTTCAATAAACTCATAGCACTTTCTATGTCTTGATCTTTTCTTTGTAATGCTTGTGAGAACTCATTAGTAACTGCTAGTATCCTTCTCAAACAATGAAGCATGAACACAAAATTAAATGATTCCATAATATATGTTAAAACGATTGCTTCTGTTATCTATTCTGAGTTCATTCCATCCTCCCTTATAATCTCAAGTACATCAAGAACTGATGAAAACATTGCAAGTAGATGAATAATTATAACATAGTGGGAGCCCCGATGGGTATCACCATACCTTTTAAGAGAAGTTTCTTGATTCAAGCCTCGTCCACTAGAAATTTCTCTATTTTCAAGTCCTTCAATAATTCTAGCATATTGTTTTTCTCTAATCACCTCCATCCTTTTGCATGATGCTCCAACTATGTTTATAATGCTAGAAATAAAATTAAAGACATCTCTAATTTCATTATGCTTCTTTGTAACAGTCACAAGAGTCAATTAAAGTATGTGAGCAAAACAATGTATATAATATGCACTTGGATTGCTATTTAGAATAAGTGCTTTCAAGTCATTGAATTCACCTCGCATGTTACTAGCTCCATCATATCCCTGACCACACAATCTTGATATGCTTAGCCCATGTTTAGAAAACAAAGCTTTAATAGCTACCTTGAGTGAACTAGCAGTTGTATCTCGCACATGTTGAATGCCAAGAAAACATTCAATTATATGTCCATTGTTATCTATATATCATAGAACAACTGCCATTTATTCCTTGATTGATATGTCACGTGACTCATCAATTAAAATTGAAAATAATGAGTCACCTAGATCTTTGATAATCACATTTGTAATCTCCTCTGCAGCAGCTTGAGTAATGTCTTTTTGAATATCTAGAGAAGTTAATTTGTTATATCTAAGAGCTTCACTGAAAGTAACTCTTTTAATAGCTTCATTATTTCTGGAAAGGAAATGCAAGAGCTCTAGAAAATTTCCTTGGTTGCTTGAACATTCACATTCATTATGGCCACGAAATGGAAGTCGTTGGTGCAGCAAAAAACAAGCACACTCTATTGAAGCATTCAATCGAGTTCGATAATCACTTTGACTCTTTATTGTCTGCTCAGATAACAAAGTCATGATACTTCGTTTTTCATTTATCAAATTCTCATATTTATCCGAACTGCATTGTGACTACTATTAGACTTTCCAATATGAAGATCAAATCTTTCCTTCTTTTTTTTCCAATTTGAAAACCCATCACCCATAAACGAATCAACACCTCCTTTTGACTTGAAGAAGTAACAATAGAAGCAAAAGGCAACATCTTTGGCTATGTTGTACTCTAACTATGTTGGGTATGCACCAAACCAAGCCGGATTAAAGCGTTGTAGTGTTGATATATTCCCAAATTGTTTTTGAGAAAAATCATAGTACGAAGGTTGACAAGGACCTTTTTGTAGATAAGCTCTTCGGATTGCATCCCTATCATTTATATGGTATTCATAAATTGGTCTTTTTAAGCCAGGGTTAGCAAGGAGAGTGTCGGGGTTGATTTCAATATAACTTTTCTTTGAACTTGATTGAGTTACATGACTTGAAGCTTTGATTGACTTTTCATCTTCAAGGGATTTACACTTGAAATACTTGTCTAGTAACATGTTAATTTAATATGAACCTGCTGGATTTTTTAATCATCATTAGTGTCTACATAATAATTAACACAACTACACAATAATTCACTATTAAATAAAAGTCAGTTGAGTTACACAATAATTCTAAATCTTTCATATGAAATTCATAGTAAAATACACATCAATTCATCAAAATCAAAACCCATTTCAATTCATATCTATATGCATATAATAAGTATGTTGATTAAATTATATTTAATCATTTCTAGATATTTAATTGAGGAGCAATGCCTAGTGTATGTGTAAGAGGAACAATTCTTGAAAAACTTGCTTTCTACTTGATATTTTACTTACAAATAAATCATGTGAAAATATTAAATTTCAATAAACTACTCTGCCAATACAAGAGATGTCAAGAATAGTAGTTTTGCATGAATATTAATTTATTTCTTTATAATAAAAAAAGAAACATTTAATTGATTAAATTAGCAGATTTAAACATTTATTTTGAACATATTTAAATATAATCATATCAAAACCCTTAAATTATCATAAACCCTAATATTTTTAATAACTAATTATAAAAGAATAAAATTTAAATTAAACAATGAAATATATAGAACAAATAAAGAAAATTTACCTAGAATATAAAGCAAAAGGAAAAAAAATTAATTGCTTAACTATTCTTGACAAGAAATTTACATACGGGAGACTCAGGGAACAACAACTCATAAAAAGAACAAAGCGGCACAGCAGCTCATGAAAAGAACAAAGCAGCAAAGGCAGAGAACGAAAAATACTCTTTGGTAGTCAGGGGACTCTATCTTTTTAAGCCGGTCCTATTGATTTGATATAGAAACAAAAGGGAAACAGGAAAAGATTTGGGGAATGAGCTCTGTGTGTGTGTGTGTGTGTGTGTATGTGTGTATAAACATATAAGTCAATAATAATAAACAATAACAACTTTCTTCCGTGTAGTAACATTTCACTAAACTAATATTTTAATATAAAAAAAAAGTTAAGGGGGCAATTGCCCCCTTTTGTTCCTATATGGCTTCGCCACTGCTGTTGAGGAGGAATGGCTGGAACGTTGGAGCTGACACTGGAGAAGAAGAAACCTCACTATTGCTGGGTTTCTGGATTTTCACAGCTGTTAGAGGACGTCACATAAAAAAATTAATATTTAATTGTTCATCGGTAAAATTATTTGAAAAAAACCGTAAATTAACAAACTAGAATCTCTAAAATCATAGTAGAGGTGCACATATCTTTTTTTCTCTTCTCCTTTGAAATCTTCATCTTTCCTTCTATTCTCTCTCTCTCTCTCTCTCTCTCTCTCTCTCTCTATCCTCAACCTATTATCTTCTCTTCTTTTTTTTTTTCCACGTGTAAGTATGTCTTCTACTCTCTTCTCTCTTCTCCTTCTCTTCTTTTCTATTAATTTAATGATTTGTTTGGATTATTTTTCTCTTTTTAGGCTTAGGAAAACTCAACATTAAGGTAAGATTCTTCTTCTTCTTCTTCTTCTTCTTCTTCTTCTTTTCTCTTTTTTTTTGTGTTTTTGTTTTGTATTTTTTTATATTTTTCTGCTATTAATAATCGTATAAATTTTGATGGAAATTTTTTATTTTTTTATTTCGCTGTTATAAATAATTGTATAAATGTTGATGGTAAAATTTTAATTTTTTTGTTATTAATAATTGTATAAATGTTTTTGGAAATTTTTAAATTTTTAAACTTTTTATGCTTTTTAATGATTGTATATAGATTGTTACAATTTGTTTAATTTTCATGTTATGTAATGATTGTATATAGATTGTTGGAATTATTTTTTAATTTTTATGTTTAATGATGATATATAGATTGTTGGGATTTTTTTAATTTTTTATAATTTTCTCTTATTAATATGGTTAGCTAATTGATTTGTTGGCCTTAATAAATAGTTTTTAATTTCATGAAAAATAAAAATTATTTAAAATTAATAAAAAATAAACAAAATAGTAGCCATCATAAATGAAAAATTAAAAAATAGCTAAGATAATAGTTAGGATAAATGAATAGTTTTTAATGTGAAATATTGATACTACAAATCCTTTAATATTAACATATTAACCTCCTATGATTATTTCACAGATGGTCATGGCAAAGTTAATAGAAAATTTTCTTAAATTAACATAATTGAAATTATTTCAATAACATAGATTGCAATAGTATCTACTGGTTTTTGGCAATCCAATTTAAATTGTTGCGTATTTGCTGGTTGAAATTTTTTTTGTTAGTCTCCCATATAGGGGAGGTGCTACCAAATTGTTTTTAAATAGGAATGTTTTACAGTACCTTTAATCCTTTAATTTGTGTATATGCCTAGGGAAAGTCAATAGCACGTTGTATGCACAGGATCACGGCTAGTTCTTGTAGTAGAACCTCTGACGACCAAGAACAAGCACCTAAGACATAAGAATCCACTCACGACGTGGGCTCATCGAGTGCGATGTCACCACGTCGAGGGGGGTTCCTTCACAACAGGATCCATTTATCTAGAAGAACTAGGCTCAATGTAAGTTTGTTTTTCCTTCACATCAATATTTTAATCATTTTTAAGAAATTAATTTTAATTAACGAATGTAATTTCAAGTTTACAAACATTGAGGAAATCGTTGAAGGAAATTTCATTGTTTTAATGGAGTCAGGTTTCTAAACATCCTAAATGAAAATCTATGATTGATGCATGGCTCAGATGATTTAAGATTAGTATTAACTTAACTAGTGTAAGGAGGGTTTGGGAGAATCACATTACTACAACTAGGTAAAATTGAAATCAAGATAATTTTTTTAATCCTTTTATTCAATTATTAACTGATAATTCATTTTTACCATATAAGTTCAGTAATTTTTTGTGCGAGGCACAAAAAAAGACCAAAAAATATACGAAAGAAAGAGAGCTTCCAGGTGGAAAAATGTTGACAGTATGGAAGGATTTCAAACCTCTGTAAGTCTCAGAGGTTGTATGGGAAGAATATATTCAGCACATGACGTCTGATTATTTCCTGCGATGATCACACTCCGATGTGAAGAACTGGAACCAGTGTGTTCACGGTTCTATTACCACGCATAGTGGCAGCTCCATTCTGTTTATTTTGCATGTAAAACAGATGATAAGATTTTTTTTTTAACTACATCCATTTTTTATTTTTATAAATATATTTAACTAACAATAATTTTCTCTTGCAGGCTACAGTTCTTAGACGTGAACCAAGTCCAATAGAGTTTTTTTTATAGAAATGCACGTATGGATTAATGACTGCCAAAAAAGAGTATGATAGCTCGTGGATAGTCGAGCTCAATACTTTGTATGTGTTATATTGTTTTGAATCATTTTCTTAAGTTATTATTTTTTTGAATTTGCTGACTTTTTTCTTCTAGGATACATATAACACTGGGTTGAAAGGAGAGATACAATGACAATTTTTCGACCTATCCGAATCTCGATCTGGATTTATGGTTAGAGGCAAGATTGTCTTGTGGACCCGATAGAAATTGGGTGTACAGTCTCTTTAATACTACGACCGAGTTTTTGCGGATGACTCACAATGTTTCTATTGTTGGATGCTCATAATCAATTCTGAACACTCAAGCTTCGAAGTTCATGGCGATTTTAGATTAGCGAGTTAAAGATCAGACGGCTCATCTTGCTACTAATTATGAACGACTCAGTGATGAAATGGCCAAACTCCGCCAATTGGTAATTGAGATGAGATCACAGATGGGTGGTACATTCACTCCCTCGTATTTGTCCCACAGTCCAAGCGAAGATCCACCTCCTCCTCCTCCTCTAGTGCCTTTATTGTAGATTAATTGTATTTGAACTTATAAATGTTTAAATTTGTAATAAATATTGAATTTTATATTAATTTATTTTAAAAATATTTTATATTTATGTTTAATAGATTTTTTAAAAATATATATATTTTTTAAGTTATTATTGATGGGGTTACCGACGGACATACTCCGTCTGTATATTCTAGATAGTTGAAAAAAATTACTACAAATATCACTGTCATTGTTTACTCACTGATGGAATAACAGCCTGACAGACCATAAATCATCGAAGAGAGTTTTTTTGACAGATTATTTTTGTTCGTGATCACATTAGAAAGTTTCATATTGACGGACTATGAGTATAAAAATTGATAGAAAATTCAGTTGGTGAATTTAAAAATTCTAATAGTGAAAAGTAGGGGTGAGCAAAAAAATTGAAAAATCGATTAAACTGAGAAAACCAGGAAAAAACCGAACCGAAAAAAACCGATTAAAATTTTAAAAATACCGGGCAGTCCGGTTCGGTTTTGATTTTATAAGCAAAAAACCAAAAAAACCAAACCGAACAGAAACTAAAAAAAAACAGAAAAAACGAGCCAAACCAGAAAAACACCGAGCCAAAACCGAGTCAAACCGGAAAACCGAGCCAAAACCGGAGAAAACCGATAAAACCAAGTCAAACCAGAAAAACCAAGCCAACTGGTTTGAACCAGTTTTTATCCTAAAAAACCAAACCGAACCGAACTGAAACTGGTCGGTTTGAACCAGTTTCTGTTTGGTTTTGGTTTTTTTTAAAATTTTTTTGGTGTGGTTAGTTTTTTTTATAAAAACTGAACCGAACCGAAAATGATCACCCTTAGTGAAAAGTATAGTAATAATAAATTGAAAAAAAAATCTTAAACTAAAAAAAAAAGAAATAAGAATAACAAAGAAAATATTTATTATTCTAACAAATCTCTTTCATCATATCTCTAGGTAGAAAACATACTATCAAATTAATATAATTCATAAGAAATAAATTAATACTGTTTTTTTTTCAATATATGACTATTTATATATCATATAAAATCATAAATAATATGAAAGAAATATTCTTAACACATCCCTAATTTATATAGTATCTTATTGATATTTTATTTTGACAATGAAAATTACTTTGAAAAATGGTAAAAAATTCAATAATTTAATTTTAATAAAAATAATAAAATTATATTAAGGTTTATGTAATTATTAAATCATATAATTAGTTTACAGAGAGAGAGGAGGGGTTTGATTAACCTCTTCAAAGAGTGAGGAGGTTAACATTGTATCCTTTTTTTTAAGAACAAAAATATCCAATCACCTCTTTCATGTTTTGGTCCCTAAATGTTAAGAGAGAAGAGAGAAAGTTACTAAAAAATAGAAAAATAGAGAATGCAAAGCCCTAGCCTATTATAATTATTATAACGTAGATAATCAAGAAACATGATGAAAATTTTGACGCATAGAGATTTTGCTATACAGATTAAAAAAAATATTTGTGATTATTGAATGAATAAAAATAAATGATACAATATTTGCACCCGAAGTTAGCTTGGAAATGTTAAATATTCAGCCACAAAACCGTATAAAAACACTGAGGATTAAATGGAAATGACTAGTTTCCTGGTTTGAAAACTAGTGGTGCCAATAAAATTGGCCACCGTGAACTCCACCTTATAAACTTCCTAGTTTGGAAACTATTGGTGATAACTATTTTTACCAAATGTTTGGGTGAGGAATTATAAATTCAGTCATTCAACAGTACAAAAAAATATTGGGATACAAGTTGGCATGCAACCAAACATGACCTAGGATTAATTAAGGGGGTATAAATGCTTTGAGCCAAAAAGAAAAAGTACTTTTCCTCTTCCCTCTAGGGCTGACCATAAGCAGCAAAAATTCCCTCCTCCTTCTTGAAATTTCTTCACCAAAACTCTTGCATGCCTTTAGAAAATCATACTTCGATGAATAATGAGTGAATGGGAGGATGCAAACCATCATTTAGAGGTGTGTGTGTGTGCGCGTGTGCGAGTTTATATATATATATATATATATATATATATATATATATATATATATATATATAGAGAGAGAGAGAGAGAGAGAGATAGAGAGAGAGAGAGAGAGACAGTTCGGTGAAGGAGGAAGAAACTCGAAGGGGACTAAGTTAAGAAGAACAAAAAGAAGAGAAAATCAGCAAGAACACCTTAGGCTTGTTTAAATTCATGAGGTAAGAACATTTTCCTTGTTTCCACTCTTGTTTCAATGGATATTGTTAGAAGGAATGAAACCGTCAAATGTGGAACCCTAGGGCATTGACATATACTGATTTTGGAACCTAATGAATCAGAAAAGACATATTAGATGAAATAGTTGTTTTAGATGTTAAAAGAATGCATGGAAAATTCTTCTTTAATTGTACAGCCTATGAATTCAAGTCTGGACAATTTTGTTGTCTAACTTTCAATTATGTTTGAGAGCTGCTACCGATGTATTTTGATGAATATTTCTCATGGATATTGTGTATAAGTGTGTTACCTTTCAATGGAAACAGAGTTCGCTTTATTTGGAGTTATACAGCTCCAAATATGAACAAAATACCAAAGCAAGGTCATGCTGGAAACTAGTTGACATAATTGTTATCTAACTTCCAATTGGGTTTGAGATTTGATATTGGTAACTTTTGATACATGTTCCTTATAGGAATTATATATAGATGTGTTAGCTTTAAATTGAAATAAGTTTCCCTTTATTTGGATTTATAGAACATCAGATATAAAAGAAATGCTAAAGGGTTAGGCTATAGGCTATAAGACAGAATTGTCGATTAACTTCTAAATGGATTTAAGGTTAGTGAATGACATAATTTTTTACAGCTATATTCTTGAAATTTGTGCTTGAAGGTGTTAACTTTCACTAGGAACTGACCTCTCTTGAATTAAACCTTGAGAACTTTAGTTAGGGACTAGAAACCATAGATAGACCATGCTGCAAAGCGATGGACAAATTTGTATCTGTGAAATAAGTGACTTTGGACATGTTAATGATTTATATGAGTTAGCTCTTCTAAAACATGGAAGATGTATATATTAACATTCTAAAAAGACCTTATATATAGGGCTTATGTGAAACATAGACACTGAAAATCATCAATGAAAAACTGAGTCGTATGGATGCTTGAGCGTTAGTACGCTAACATTAGAAATGTGCGTAGTAGATGTATGTATGTTATGATAGGACAAATGGACATGCATGAAAGATATCATGTATACAATAAATAAATGCAGATCTATTGTACACAATGGCTTGATGGAAACATAACCTAAGACTTGTCTATGAATCAGGATAAACGATGAGGATTGGATCTTCGGTTGGAGAAGGCCATGGCACGGGAAGAGTAGGCAGGTGTCTCACACCTCTTCTTTTCAATTCATATCCAATTAATGCTAGGCTACATATTCTTATAAATTGCTAGTTACAACAAGTTCTATATATATATTGTTCAAAAAACAACTAGATGGATTATGCGGAATGCATGATTAGTTGCAAGTCGTTGGTTGATGGTAAAGAATTATTAAATTGAAATTGGGAAGAGAAGTAAATAATAATAATAATAATCATCATAATAATAATTACCGTAGTGTTGATGGCTAAAGCTCTGTTATGAAGATACTTAGTGCTGTAACAAAAATTACAAATAAGACCTGGCAACCGCAGTAAGGAAGTTGAAGTGTGATCATGGTTTTGATATTTAGTTACTATAATAAGTAACTAAGGAAATGATATGGTGGGATGTTTAGTTTCCGGAGGAGGGAAACTAAGGTTAAAGTGATAATACATAGTCGCTGAAAGATTAATGACTATGGAATTGGTGAAGCTAATACTTCATCATGAAAATATCGATGATTAAGGAAGCAAATTGCAAACATGAAATATTTGATAAGATTAGCTTCGGGATGACCAGGAACATTTGATCAAATTAGCTGCAGCTAAAGGCATCCAAGTTGGATGGCCGGAAATATTTGATAAGATTAGCTTTAGCTAATGGCATCCAAGTCGGGATGGCCGGGAACATTTGATCAAATTAGCTGCGGCTAAAGGCATCCAAGTTGGATGGCCGGAAATATTTGATAAGATTAGCTTTAGCTAATGGCATCCAAGTCGGGATGGCCGGGAACATTTGATCAAATTAGCTGCGGCTAATGGCATCCAAGTTGGATGACCGAAAATATTTGATAAGATTAGCTTCAGCTAATGGCATCCAAGTTGGGATGGCCGGGAACATTTGATTAAATTAGCTGCGGCTAATGGCATCCAAGTTGGATGGACGAGAATATTTAATAAGATTAGCTTCAGCTAATGGCATCCAAATCGGGATGGCCGAGAACATTTGATCAGATTAGTTGCGGCTAATGACATCCAAATCGGATGGCCGGGAACATTTGATAAGATTAACTTCGTTTAATGGCATCCAAGTCAGGGTGGCCGGGAACATTGTCAAGATAAGTTTCAGCTAATGACATCCAAATTGGGATGGCCAAAAGTTTCTAAAAGAAAGCAATGAAAAGGTCATGGTGTTTGTAAATAGGATAATCAGAATTGAGTAATGAGTTAATTGACACTAGTAATATCCAAATTGGGATAGTCATGAATACCTAAAAAGATTATTAAAGGATAAGATTAATGAGGTCATATTGAAATGATAAAGAAATTGTAAAGTTATATGAGACATCTGACATAAGTTAACTATATGCATTGTACTAGGATTTCATTAATACTCCCTCATATCTTAACACATGTTTATGAATTTGATGTTGTAAGAGGACTTTCGTACACCCAAGCTGCTTAGTAGTCTTTTAGGGTAGTACTTTTATTAAGGGTATGTAACGTAATAAAATAGAGTATTAGTAGTATGAACATAAGACATGCCCTTTTATGTAAATTGTAATGTATTGAATCTTAATCTATGTAAATGTAGTAAGTTGTAAATTTCATATATTATTATGCTAATTGGAACTCCTTCAATTTATTTAAATTCTATTTACATAATTTATGTTAAGTATAAATTGAACAAGTGACATGCTTGCTGATAGTAAAACTTATATCAAGAAGTATATTGATTGGATGACATATTGAGATGTATTGATGACCGAATGGTATTATGATAGTATAGTCGATAATTTGGTATAGGCTATATACAAAAGAGACTATGCCGAAATTTTTATGGAATATAAAAAAAAATTCACATCAAATTTCCCAATGAATTCAAAAATAAGATATTAAAATTTGGGGTCATTACAGAGAAAGAGTTCAATCAAGCATTTTCCAACCATGAAAAAGACTGATCTTGGTGTCAATGAGTTCACCTTGCAGAGAGGAGATCCATGAACGTTGTTTGGATTTATTTATCCTATTAGAAAAGGTAGATTAGAGCTCGATAATTTTCTTTATTTGATTTAATCTTTTATTTTTTTTATATCGATTGACGAGTGTTTAGGGGTTAAAATGAGTTTAATAAGGTGCTTGTGATTTTCTTAGGTGTTTATAGGTGAATACAAATTGAAAAATAAGTTTTTAAGATCTAAAATCTCAAACCCTAATTTTTCAGACACTGAATGTAGTCAGAATTTGCACAAGAAGATGACACATTGTCTACCTAAATGAACGACACATCATTTATTTTATGAAAAAGATTTAGGTTAGATGACATGTTGTCTACTTATATATATATATATAAAAAAAAGGATAGGTATGTGGGCCTAACCTTTCAAGCCCATTATTGCCTAAACATTTTCTTTAGGGCTACGTGTGTGACCCATCCTTTGAAGCCCAAATGTGCCGAGTCTATTTGGTGAACAACCATTACCTTTTTTCTTTCTTTCTTATTTTATATTTTAGATTAAAATTATCTTTATTTATTAAAATGATATTTAAACAATTTTCAATTATGTAATTGATACGGTTCAGCCTTGTGATACGAACCAAGTAAGGTCAGATTTGGATTTTGGCGTAAAATGCGCAACAGTCCAGGCTTATGGAAACCGTCATAATTCTAAATCCGACCGTTGGATCGAGCTAAAATGTTACGTTGACTCTCCAGACATGTTTTCCTACCTTGGGTTGAAATTTCAGGTCAATCAGAGTTTGGGAAGGCACCGCAATACTGGTCAACAGAGGCTGTACGAATTTTGTTATTTACTTTCTTTTGACTTGTGGACTTTCTATTTGGTTAGGATTCTTTTCCTACAAGGATGTGGCAGCTGGTGTTGAGAATTTTCTAGTTCCACAAGGATCTTTAATGAGCTGCAATATAATCTCCAAGTGTGGCAAGGATTCATGAATGTTTCAGAATCCTTTTCTTATAAGGATTCCTTATTCATCCTAGTTACACAAGGAAAGAAAGGCTAGTAGTATTTAATGACAAAGTAGTTATTTTTATTATTTTCTTTCATGTTTGGGCTTAATTAAAACTTTGTTTTGAGTTAGAATCTAAGACTTGTTTGGATCAGGTTATGAGTTTTTCAGTTTATGGTTTTTGGATCAGTTTTGTATGTGGGTCAGTTCAGATCACAAGAGTAGATCCATTAGGGTTACTTTTAAGAACTATTTAAACACATGTAGCCTAAATTTCAGCAACTTTGATGATTATTACTTCTGAATTTTTCAGTTTTAACGTGTGAGAGTGATTCTTGCATTCTTCAGTTCTTGAACGAATTGAATTTGACTTATCGAAGATTAACTGGTTTTGTGGCGTCATTCTACTCAATCCAATAGTGTTGGTGACTTAATGACAAGTTTTCATTGTGTCACACTCCTATCAGACCTTTTTTGGCTTTCCAGGATCAGATCTCAATCTTGATTGTAGGTTACGTGATCACGAGGTTCACATCAGTAATAGTTTTCACGAACATTATAGCTTGTATGGTAATATTAATAATTACTTTATAATTAATTATATTTTAACTTGCATGATTTCTTAAAAACTTTGCTCATTGATATTCAATAAAAATGAAATATCTATTTTATAATTTTTTCATATTTATTATTCTCATATTTATTCTTACAAGTATGTAAAAATGATCAATTTATGATTTTTTTTAATTTTTAATTGAAACTTGTTTTCACAATCATAGCAAGTTTTTATTTTAAAAACAATATTTCTAATAAAAAAAATTCATAAAAAGAAGAAGAAATACATGAATTAGGAAATAGAGTTTTTGATTAAAAGATACACTTTTTTTTCTCTTTAACTCAAGTCATTAGAAGTTATATAAATATATATTTTTTTAATTTTCATTAGTTTTTATTCAATAAATCATGCTGTTAATAAAAATAAATATTTTTATAAAAATAATACAAGAAGATAATTTTAACAAAAAATATATTTTTCTTCTAATCTTATCTTTCCACGAAATTCTATTTTAATTTTTTTAATTAAATAAAATTATATTTTAAAAATTACTCCATAGCCACGCACTGATATATATTAAATATTTTTAATTATAGTCTTAGTTATATTTTAAAAATTTTCCTTACGTAAAACAAAAACGAACTATTTAAATAGAAGTACTTGTAAAAAAATATAACCAAGTTAGAAGTTAAATAGAGTTTTGAATAAAATTTATATTCATATCATTCCTTATTATTTGTTTTATATGAAAACATTATATGAATTAAAAGAGTTTTTTCAAAAAATAATTCATGTTTTTTCAAACCTTTGAAAAACAAAAACTTTGAGCAAATGTTGAAATAAATATTTCCTATATATATATATATTTTTTTTTTCCTGTTTTCTTTCCTTTGTAATGCTGCATTTGGATATTCATATGAGGTTCCCTTGTACCCATGTTGATGTCCAAAAAAGAATGAAGCCCATGTTTTCTTGTTAATAATTTCATGCCTATGCTATACAAACTACGTAAACATCATGCGTGCTGAAGCCCAATCTCACAACATTTATAAAATAAATTCTTGGAAGGGTAAAGGTATAGTTATTAAACCATATTTTAGAGATTTAATTATCTTTCACTTGAAACCCGGTTCAAATTATTTTTTAAAAAAACCCGTCTTGGATATTGATTGTATCAAACTTGAGTAATTTAACGGATTAACTCGTGAGTTATTAAACTTGAGTAAAAATTCGTCTTTCACTTGGAAAGGTCTTAGACCTTATTTGTTTTTGCGTTTCTAAAGTGATTTTAAAAAAATTTAAAATGTTTTTTTTCTTTACTTCAAATTAATATTTTTTGGTGTTTTAAGATTATTTTGATGTGCTGATATCAAAAATGAGTTTTGAAAAATAAAAAAAATATTATTTTGATAAATTTCCGAGTGAAAAGCATTTTGAAAAGCGACTGCAACCACACTTCCTCTATATATATATATATAATTTTTATTTGAAACAAAAAAATTAAAATTGAGATTTATCTAGAAGAATTAATAATTCAAGCCCTTAAACGGGTTAAACAAGAGTTGGGCCTAATACCTTATAGCTAAAGTATGTAAAGGATAATAAATTTCAATCACTTTACAAATAATAAGATGATTTTAGATTTTGGTTTATCATATTTTTACTTTTATACTTTATTAATTCTTTTTATCATATAAAAAAACTAAATTTGTTTTTGAATAAAAATGACAAAACGAATTTATAATTGTTGCGAGATAAAAAAAAACTCTCCTTCTCTCTTTTTTTTAAAAAGAAAAAGGTATGAAACTTTCACATAAAAAAATATTGTCTTGTTTTTTAACTATAATTGTAAATAAACTATACAGAATTATTAAAGCTATTTTTTTAGAATTTCTTATAATATTCAAGTATAATTATTGAATAAATTAATGAAAAGTTAGTAAAAAATATTGAATAATATGCAAGTGAATACGTGTCAAGAAAGCTAAGTTTACATAAAGGAGAGCCAGTTAAGATTTGGCAACCACACATGCCAGTCCGCTTCGATGTGGATGACGTTTTTTGACCCAAAACCCGCCAAGCCAACGCACACCAACAGTCAACACGTCACGCAATCAACGCATTAATTCTTTGTC
>Ga0325411_1002930_pt1 | contig 19247 bp, 13 predicted proteins | sample PopdelMetagenome_13_FD_206181 | JGI IMG/M metagenome (GOLD analysis project Ga0325411, IMG submission 206181) | Populus deltoides microbial communities from Bellville, Georgia, United States - Xylem-PdIQD-R4 | ecosystem: Host-associated > Plants > Phyllosphere > Stem > Wood/Secondary xylem...
TTCGTTTGCTTTCGTAACTATAACTCTCACATTGGTGGAAACTTTACATTATTCCATGGCCGGCTCCATACAGGACGAACACATTAATTAGCTGGTCTTGATGCAAATTAATGTGGTACTGGGCATCCTTTTTCTTTTCATTTCGATCAAGACGTACAAAGAAACTTGAACTAAAAAACAAACGATACGTAGAAACCCCCCTCCATATTACATAACAGCCAAGTTATTAAAATGTTGTTTCTTTTTTTAGTTTTAAAAGTGTTTTTAAAAATAATTATTTTTTTTATATTTTAAATTATTTTTTTGATTTTTTTACATCGTTTTGATGTGCTATAATTAAGTATAATTTTTTTAAAAAAAATATTATTTTAATGTATTTTCGAGTAAAAAACATTTTGAAAACAACGACTATCATACTCCTCGAATTGCCTATTCACTTACATTTAGTTGTTTAGTAATTGTTATTTGACAAAGATATATATATATATTTGTTGACAAGGTAAAAACAGAAATATAAAATAATATATCTTTAAAATTAATAATTTTAAAATGAATTTATAAGAAAACCTATCTCTTTTATTCTTATATATTATATTCGTTTCGTTTGTCTTTCCATAATAAAATAAATTAAACAGAGATGCTCTTATCGATGATTAGATGTAACTGAGTATTAAGATGAGTTTGAGATAGTTTACTAGGGTTTAGGGTTTTAAGTGATTAATGTTTGACATCACCTGAAGCTATCCAAATTAGGTTAATTTATCAAATGTCCAGTAGCACTGGATTTTGATGGTAGTAGGTATTGTGTGAACAAAGATCCCATTAGGAATCTATTACTAATAATTGTCAACTGAAGTGCCAGTGCCATTAGGTTTAATTATAAAGCATGATTGTCTTCCACCATCTTGATTTATAAGACATCATGATTTTGCGAATGCCCCAAACTTTAGAATTTTCTACCCTCTTGAACTTAATATAATGGATCCAACGTTGAATATGTTGAGAAGAAAAGAGAACGACAAGATAGTGGAATAACACAAGTCTTAAAGATTCATATTAAACCTCTTAGCTAGCTAGGTTGAATCTGGAGATGCTTATCTTGTAGGAGTTCGGAATTGATTTTCTCCACCTTTGAATTTTCGTGTCTGACAACTGGAAATAACTTAAAAGTAAAAACCATTGACGTAGACAAGTACGACCTTTCGAAATTGGTTCAATATATAGTAAAGGATATGATCTGTTAGGACTCCATTAAGGTGAACTCACCAAGCTGGAGACGTCGATGTGCATGAACATCCTCCTTAATGAAGAAAATGATGGGTTAAAAGGCATATGTACCGAAGAACCCTTTTCTTTTCTTAATGATTTCACAGTTGGGTTCAGGCCAACTTACATGAATTGAAACTTAGTTTTTTTAGGAAAAAATTGGGTTTTCGACAGATTATTTCACACTCAGTACTGATGTATATATAAATTTACAAGAAATTTGTTTCTCACAACGATCCCTTGAATTTGAACTTGAGATGATATATAACTTGCGACGAACTGTCCGCCTAAACCAATAGCCATGCAGTAGAATCAGGGGACGAGAAAGATAATCCTATTAGATAAAGTGCAGGAGTAATTGACGACAATGCTTGTATCTGGCACAAATTTTTGATGCAGAGAGAACACTTATATTTGATGAGCAAAATATGTATTTTAACCTTTCTTTAAAGGTAATATATTACTTATAAACTCTGTATTTGTATTTTTAGGAGATTTGCAAAACCTTAAATATATTAGAAATTTTACCTTAACTAGAAAATAAAAATAAAAATTCAAAAATACAAATGAAATAACCATAAAATCCAAAACAATATATAAAATTAAAAAATAATAAGAAAAATAACAAAACTGTCAAAAACAAGTATTTAAATAAGATTTTTGATATCTAAAGATCTGACGATCCATATAACGACGTAGTAGATTCTATAGGAAAAACAGCCTTTGAAATTTTTTATAAAATTTTAACATGATTTAACAACTAAATTAAAAATTATAACATTTTTAAGTTATTATTCTAGTCTTTCACGATCAAACTTTCTTTTAGATTTAAACTTGTTCTAATAATTTATAAATACATATACTATATTAGGTTATACATTTAATCTATATAGAGAAAATTATCTTCTAGTTATGGCACATTGATTAATTTGAATCACCCAGCCCGTCTACTTCACTTCCGTCACTAATTTTGCGAGCCTCTTCCACTGTTGCCCATTATTGCAGTGTGGGTGGGAATGGTAATTAATTTTCAATGAACTTGACAATAAAAAAAATCTATATAATTAAGTTATTGGTCAAATCATAACCAAACAAGTCAACCCACATAAATATTTCTTTCATTATAATTACATTATTTCGTTATTTTAAAAAAATTCTTGATATTAACTCGGTCATAAAATCACATGTTAATCCAACCAACTCAATTAAATTTCACTAAATATTATTTATAGCTCAATTTAAAGCCCATTCCAAGTTATGAGTTCTAAATTTCGTATTTTACAACTATACTTGACATGTTAAGGATTTGAAGTTAATTTCAAATATTCCTCTAACTCACCACCAAATGACAGTCACACATTGTAAGTCAAAACTGGTTGTTTATTTGAAGAAATAACAATTACTTGTAGACCAAGGTTTGATTTTATAGCCAAGACATTTTCTCATGTCTGTCTGTGCACGCGAAGACAAAATACATCTCTTTAATAAAGGTAAATGCATGCCTTCCATATCAAAACAAACTAGACGATTCAAGATAATCTTATTTCTCAGAGCTTGAGATATTAAGGTTTAGGATTAGCCCTAGTGCTTATAAGGGAGCACATCCTTCGGGTTTTGACTAAAGATTCTGAAAATAAAATCATCGTTTTACAGGTTTTTCTTTGGTTAATTAGATTTCAATGGTCGACAAGCCACAGATTTAAGGGGTTAAATCACTATGGGAAAGTTGAGGATTAACCAGAGGCAAGAGGTGTGGATAAAGTTGACAAGGATTGGAAAGACATGAGAACCTCTTCTGAAAATTAATACCATTTTGTACCTTTCTTGACTGTTCGGGGCATTACCTAAACATGTAAGACGTTCAACACAAGCAAAGGTCTTGGCGCAGTCCCACCAGCAACGTCTCAATGTTGACAGACATAAACAGAATAAAGAATGCTAATTGTTGAGCTGCTTCTCCTCCCCAAATAATAAACAAGTGATCAACATGGATGAATGGAACCAACCATTCAAAACAAGCATAGATTGAACTTCATTCGATTCATTGGCTTTGACAGAGAACTAATATCATTAATCCATTCAACACTACTTGATAACAACTGAATGATTCAAGGATCGCAACCATCAAAAGTGAAACAAGAGAAGCAAATATCGAAAAACATTTTCTCGGCAAATTATTATACATTAAAGATAACAAACATTCATATACTAACTGAACAAATTTATAGCACTCTTAGTGGCTACCAAAATTTCATCATCTAGTTGCATTAGGCATACTGTTTCCTAACATGGCAAGTGTCCTTTCCTTTTGGGAGCAAAAATACTATCGTGTTAAAAAGTTAGAACACAAACTTTTCTTCCTCTGCACCAATTGGGAGCGCTCTTTCATCTCTCCAAGAGCAGTGGCAGTTGAATCACTTATGCCCAGCAAATACCTTTCCTTTTGGGAGCAAAAATACTATCGTGTTAAAAAGTTAGAACACAAACTTTTCTTCCTCTGCCCCAACTGGGAGCACTCTATCTTTCATCTCTCCAAGAGCAGTGGCAGTTGAATCACTTATGCCCAGCAAATACTGCAGTCGTGACAGTTTTTCTGGTGCTGGGTTATTTTTCATGTGGATGGTGTACAAATCAGCTAACTCCTCTGGCACCTCCCATGTCAGTGGCTCAGAAGGCACAGCTTTATCACAAGCCAGCAGGTCATTAAGAGTAGAAACCTACAAAAGCGGTTAAAAAGGACCTTAGACTAAATATTTCCCTCTTGCATGAAAGATGTATTTTTAAATAGAAGATTCAAAAATACATACCACTCCTTGTTGATTTCTCTGCCTTGGTAGTGCCACAGCCTGAACCAGTGAGTTTGACAGTCTACTTCGTGCAAGCTCATGGACAACCCCCTTAGCCTTCTCTGCATTAATGTTAAGATCTTCTGGGATTTTCTCATAGACTTCCTCCTCGTCAAACTCCCCAGTGCCTGATGAGAAAATTTCATCTACAGTTTTCTTGTACAGGTTTTCTCGCAAGTTTTCAGATATCATGCTGTTGAAGTCAATACTTGCTTCCTTAAGCTCTCTTATCTGCTTCATATTAAGCCTCCCTCGATTGATAGCAGTTTCAAGAGCAGCTGCCATTTTTGTAGTTGTGATGTTCTTTATCACCTTCTGTGCATACTCGGGTGGCAAGCCAACTTGCTTCTGCAGGTCATTGAGCTGCTCAATCCTGGCTTTTGTCAATTGTCCATCAGCTAAAATTACCTCGGCTTGTTTCCTAAAAGTCTGCTCAGCTAGGCTCCTGTGGACTTCCACAATTTCCATCACAGTCAAACCCAAAATTCCACCAAGCTGATTCAGCAAGAGGTACTCTGAATCATCCTTTTTTGTGGTGATTTGAGCACCAAATGGAATTCTGGTAACTTCCCCAGTTAGGCAGTAAAGTAGATATGTCTTGTAAAGGTCAGTCCTATCTCTTTCAGGAAGGTCATCTTTAAGGTTTATCTCTGTCTGGCCAGGCTTACCCATCTTTGCAGCAACCTCCTCACCAGGTCTTATTTTCTTAAGTGTCTCAAGGGACTCCCATTCCTCATCATCATCCCATTCCTCATCCTCTTCAACTTTATTTTCTTCCACCTTACTACGTTCTTCTGGTGGAGCATCAGAAGATTCCCCTTTTATGTCAGCCACCAGTTCAGTCACCACCAAGGAATTGAAGGCAATCAATTTCCTTAGTTCTTTAGCACCCTCGGTGCGGTTTTCCGCCATCCGTGCTCGCTTTATGTAGTTTAAGAAAATCCTTTGGACCTTCAACAAGAAAGAGTTTTTGAGCAGAAGGAAACATGTCTAATTTGAAAATTATGTTTGATCTAAACCATAGGTGCCAGGTAGTAGAAGTGTACACTCACCGCCTTGCCAGCAATAGGCATGGCAGCCTCCTGTGTTAAGCGCAAGCCGTGAGCAGCCTTTCTTACAGCCTTCTTAACATCAGCATCATAGCCATCGACCCCTGAAGCAATTGCATCTTTAACCACCTGAAAAACAATGCCATGCATCAGCCATAAATTGATTAAGTTGAGCAGCAATTCAGCAATCAGCATCATGCAACTTAAATCCTATAGCAGATAGGTATTATAATATATCTTCATTTCAGTTAAGATGGGAAATTCTACTCATCCAAAATATTTATGATTATGAAGCTAGAGGAGACGCCCTACAGCAGGCAGCCAGTAGGGGTAGACCCTTGCCCTTAATGAGTTAGCAAGTAATAGAAAAGTTAGAGAATAATCCATGGCAAGTAATAAGGCCCTCAGTAGATTCCATACATCCCCATTACATTAGTATAGACACTTCCAAGTCCTTGTCAACCCACAAAACATAAGATACAGTTTGGAAGAGCCTGAACACAGTTCACTTGAACACAGATTAAATGCATGTATAATGTTCAAAACAGACCCATCCCACGATATAAACGTCTCCAAGTTCCCATTGACCACTTTAATCCTAAATGCAACTAGAAACCACCTAAACAAAGATGGAGGGGCATTACTGGGAAGAGGAACCAAATGAACCATTGAGATAGACTTGAGGAAAATTGCCATATCATAGCCAGAGGTCTATATAGAAAATGATTACCTTTTCAAATAAACTGCCACAGACATCAGAATGAGCTGCATCAATAATTTGCTGAGATATACAGAGCATGACTCTCAAACGGGTCAATGCTTTAACATCCTCGTCACTCAACTCTCCATCAGCTGCACATTGCTGAAGCTTTTCCCGATAAATTTCTGGATGTAAAGGGAGGCATTAGTTCCACTATGCACAAAAAAAAAAATCTTCAAGATAATTGTACAAAGGTCTCAAGATGAGATTTAAAACATATATATGGTACTAAACAATATTTATTACCTTCATGAATCTCAGTGGCTTTCAGTGGATCAAAGTGCAACTCCTCACAAAGATTTTGTAGGAAGGCTGCTTTGCTATCGGCATATTCTAAATCACCACTTGAAACAGCCTGTGCAAGTCGTTTACGATATGCCTTTGAAGTAACATCAAGCCTAATTGATTCTCCCTCCCTCTTACCTAAACCAAATATATTCTTCAATTGATTTAAAGCAGCAAGCTACAAAAAAGAAAGTAATAAGGGGATTATGACCTAAACAAATATACAGAGCAACCTGATGAAAAGGTAGATATCAAGCATCAATAACACAAATTTATTATACACACATCAATAAAGTGCAATGCATGATGCATCACCTTATGTTCTTCCATGCGACCACCATATAATGCATCTGTTATATATGCCCTGTAAAGGAGCTTCAAGTCATCTATCTTTCTCTCACTACCGTACTCACCACCTAAGGAACAAAAGCTTTAGAGCCAGCTAAAAAAGAGCTGTCAAAAACTTAAATTGAGAAAACCTTAAAAGCAAGAGCTCCTTAGGATCCAGACCTAGTACAGAAACTGGACCAACTCCGCAGGCAAACGAAGCTGCATCTGTATGGTTCTTTAATGAAATAAGCTTATTGTTGAATGCCAATATCTTATCAAGCTCTTCCACAACTTTCACAACATCCTGGCTGTAAAACCTAATTTAATTAGATGGTGCAAATGATATAACTGCAAGTATGGATGATATTGTTGACCAAAAGTTCTAAAAAGAAAGGAATTCTTTGACATATCAAATATCCAGTCTATTTTTTAAATTAACAATTAAAAATGTCAGTAAGACATTCAGAAGCTGTAATTTGAGCCATGTTGTAAGGATCATACACTGTTCTCGTCCTTGATTTTAATCTATCAAGAGCTGCTGAAATATTTTCCTCAATCAGTTTTCTTGTATGCTGCCTAAACAAGTCCTCTGCAAGCTGTCAGAAACAGAACATGCCACATAAAGAACAAATTAAGAACCAAAACACAAAAGGACCATCAATGAGAAGTTGACAAGGAACCTTGTCAGAAAGTCGATAAGAAATCTGCGCTTGTCTGAGGTTAACAAGCTGCTCCACATCAATATCTATTTGGGGAAAGCAAGAACATGTGTTAAAAAAGGTGAAACAAAGCAATTAGAAATTTCAACTCATTCTCAATACTTGCTATTAGTATAATGATCAATCTAAGCATGTCTTTTTAAATAAAGCTAATGAAGAAGATTATATACAAAGTTATAAGCTATTCATGCCTAGGCACTTCAACCCCACATCCACAGCACACACCCCTGACAGAGTTCTAAGCAGAATTCTAAAATAAGAGAAACATCAATCGCTCTGAAATCATAACTAGAGTATTGAATAGTATTGACTAACTAATCAAGTAGATTAGTTGATACTGATAACCAATGATTAAGGATATCACTGATTACAGTGCAAGAACATGGCGCACCTCTGTTATAGATGAAAGTTAAATTGCGGAACACAATCTAGCTATAGATTTAAGTTGGCAATAGCTGAAACAGCTTGATGTTCACAAATCACAATACAAAATAAAGTAACATTAAAGACCTTAATTTATGTTAAATTTACCTTTGCCAACTGATTTTAGCTTTGAAGTATATAACCTCTGGGCATTATCACGGATAGCAATTTCAACCTAACAGATTAGAATAATAACAAGAATTAAAAGGATGAGGCAAACAAGATGATATCAATAAACTGGGAAGAATGAAAACCAAAAGGTATGCATTTTGAAGTTCAATGCACGTTGAATTTTGACTATGCAAAAAAGGAGAGAAAACATGTCACTGGTGACAAGACACTGTTCACTACAGAAAACAAGTTCACATAGGCTAGAATAGAAACAGTTGATAAATAACTACCTGGGAATCAGTGACCTTGAAAACACGCTTCCAAGGTAAAAGAAACGACGATGCTTCTCCAAAAACAAGAGTTGAAACATAGATCAATTTCTGAAATGCCTGCGCTGGAGAATCAGTAATAATGGTCAAGCTCCATATCTTCATTCAAAATTTTCACACACCAATGTCTCCAGATTCAGAAACTATCAAAACTACAAATGACCTACCCGACGTTGCTCTACATCACCATCAGGATCTCCAGTTTCGAGCCTTTGCCTGAAAATCCGCCTCCCAAGCTGCAATCAGTACACAAAATAGCAGCTTAGGGGAACATTTCTCAAATTCACATCACATATAACCATAAGCATGCTCATTCTTCACGTGCATAAATCTAGCTCATATAATATAAAAATACCTCCACATGCATGCTAGCTGCATCTGGGTCATCCATGCCCAAAGCATTTTTGAAGTTGATGATTGTGTCAACTTCATTCCCTCTAAGCTCTTCACCCCCAGGAGGAAGGACAGAAGACACAAACCTAAACCAAGGTAAAATAACCAAAATCTTAACAAAGGAACAAAATAAGATCCAAAAGCAAAATCTTCAACGAACTAGAAAAAACACACTCAACACCAATTCCAGCTTACTGGCAGTATAAATCACAAAGCTCTGCATTAAATGCCTCATCTTGCTTGCTCACACCATACCTGCAAAATTCAACATTCACAAAGAAATTTCAAAAACTAACAAGAGTAAGCTAAACACACTAACAACTTAAGTAACTAAGCACCAAATGAAGTAAAAAAAACACCAATTCCATCAAAAAGAAAAACCCTTTATACTCTCCAGAAAAATAGTTCCTATTGCAATTCACCAAAAAAATCACACTCTGCACACATGATCCTAACTATAACCAGCATACATAAAAAACACCAAAACATTAACCAACAAAAATCCAAACGCTAACTCAAAAGCACCAACTTTTTCGCCAGTGAAGCAATAAAAATACCAACTTCTAACAATTAAACCAGAATAAAATTAAAGTAACTAACTTTTTAGCAATGCCTTCAATCTCCTCTTTACTGACTTTGGTAGGGTCATCAAACCCAGAAACATAATTATGCAAATTTATGGCGGCAATCTCTGGAACAGCCGAATTCAACGAAAAAACCACAGCCCCACCAGCTGCTCCAGCCACAGCAGCACCACCAAGAGCCAAATTCCGAGAGCCACCACCGAACTTAGTCCCTAAACCATACCCAGCAGCTAAAGCACCAGCTAGAATTACCGCCGAGCTCGCCAGTCTTAGCGTTGGCGAGAGATTACTTACTATAGATTGAGCTCCTGATAGCTCTCTCTTTCCTCCAAAAAGATCATCGGGTTTCGATTCTAAGGTGATGGCGGAAGGGTATTCTGCGGCGGAGCTGCGGGGGTAGGAGACGCGGAAACGGTGGCGTTTAGGGAGGGTTAGAGAGGAAGGAGTGAGTTTGAAAGGAAGAGGGGAGAGGAAAGAAGTGGAAGGAGAGGAAGTGAGGAGAGAAGGGCTCATTCGGTGGTGTTAACGGAGTCGTTTTTGGAGATTGAGAAGGTGGGTGGGAGGCTTATAGGGTTTAACGAAAAGGGGAGAGGGAAGATAAAGAGGAGGATGGAGGGGGAGGGGGAGGGGGGAGGAGGGAGGGTGGAAACAAGAAGATAGAGCAAAGCTTTTAACTTTTCTTCACATTTGCATGTTGTTATTTCAAATTATCTTGAAATTTACCGTACTTTTTAAATTGGAATGAAATATAAAATTTCTAATATTTGGTTTTTTAAATAATTTAAAGAATGACGTCATAAACATAAATGATAGTAAAAACGATAAAGGAAAAAAATGATTATCAAGTTTTATATTCTCTTGATTTTTTTAAAGTTTCAGTAAATTATTAAGCAGTGTTACACCTCGAGTCTATATATTTTTATATAAAAACAATATCATCATATTTTAAATAAATAATTGTATTAAATAATTTAGGTTATGGTCTCAAATAAATTTAATAAATTAATTTTATTTTAATCAGATAATAAAAAAATTATCAATAATAATATGTAGGCAAGATATTCTTGAAAAATAAAATTAAAACAACTTGAAAAAAGAACTTTTAAAGGTATATAATTAAATGAAAAAAAGAAAAAAGAAAAACCATATAGATATGTAATATTTTTAATAAAAATAAAATTTGACATACAAAAATTTATGTCAAATTTAAGAGCTTTTATAAAAAAAAAAATTTATAAAATCGTAGCCTCACATCATATATTATCTTCCTTTACTAAAAATACAAATTTTATTTAACAATTATCTAAAATTTCTAAAATTTTAAATTGATTAAATCAATTAAATCATGATAACTTTTATAAGATTTAATTTTAAATTTAAGTTAGATAATGGGTTAGGTTAAAAGATTTTTTTTCTTGTTAATTTTTAAAATTTTTATCCTTATATTTTTTTAAATAATTAATTAAATTAAATCAAAATAACTCCTATATAATTTGAGTTTAAACTAAAAGTATATAAAAGTCAGTTCACGAAGTTTTAGGATTGCCTGCTGGACGTTGTGTAATAACAAGACCAAGCTACCAACTAATTTTCTATGGCTTGAATATTTTCTAGCTAGAAAAAGAAACTTGGGCCTGTTCTGGTTCTGGGCCTGGGTCTAAAGTTAGGTTTGGATTTTTATCTAGCTTAAAAAGAGACATTTCTTATCAGCTGCGTGTCTTTCTTCATCAATGGCAATCTCTTCTCTCCGTTTCCCGCTCTCTCCATGGCTGCTCCTCAAAACCCCAAAGCTAAAACCCTCCTTCAGATTTTCATTTCCAATTCTACCCTCTTCAAGACACACTCAATTACTACTCCTATGCTCTTACTCTCAATCTCCACCGTCCATTTCTCCTCCCTTAACGGACTCAAACTCAAATCAGTCCCTCCATTCAAAATGGGAATCTATTAGAAAGAAAAAGGTTGCTTTGCGGGTTGGCTATGTGGGTACTGATTATAGAGGTCTATTTCCAGAAACCATTCTCAGCTTTTTAGTTATTTTCTTAATTTTTCTAGCTTTTTACTGTTTTTTTATGTGTATATTTTGTTTCTTTAAAGATTGTTTCTTGAATTTCAGGTCTTCAAAAGCAACATGACCAGCATTCATTATTGAGTAAGTTCTTGAGTCTGAGTTAAAATTTTGATTTTGAGTCGTAATTGTGAATTGTGAAAGAGTTATCTGTAATGGGTTGGTGTTATATGTGAATATATTGATTATGATGTGTAATTTAATTGGTTTAGATGAAATATTTATGGGGTCTTAATATAGGCTTTTTTTTGGGTGTTTTGGAATGTGTAGCTATTGAAGGAGAATTGGAACGTGCTATATATGAGGCTGGTGGGATTCGTGAAAGTAATTATGGCAATTTGAATAAAATTTCGTGGGCTAGAAGTAGCCGGACAGACAAAGGAGTGAGTCTTTAATATATGAAGCACGTTTTTATTACTTGCTTTTCTTTTTTATTGCATTTCTGTGCAGATGGCATTCATTTGGTAATGATTTATTTGTTTGCTCGGGTGTATTGTGGTTGAATTGACTAGGTTCACTCATTGGCAACAACTATAACAATGAAAATGGAGATACCGGAAAATGCATGGAAGGATGACCTTTATGGAATGGTTCTTGCGAAACATGTTAACTCTTATCTCCCTGATAGTATTAGAGTTTTGAGCATCTTACCAGCACAGAAGTGAGGCTCTGAGCTCTTTTCATACGCATCAGTACCATAGATCCCACAATTTTTTATGTCAAAAAAAGGTCATATGCATGCGTATTTATTATCAAAGTTGCTGTATCTATGCATATTCTATTTACTTTATCTACACATAATCTTGTTTTCAAGATCAAGGTTCTGCTAAGCTTCTTGCAAGTTCTATCTAACTCTGAATAGTGCTTTAGTGAACAGAATACTGAAAGAGAGTACTGCCTGCTATGAAAGATTATGCACGCATGAAAATTAAAATCTCTGGGAATCATTAAACTGTAGTACTTTTGGTTTGCTGTAAATATTTTCTAATCTGATTCCTGAGATTGCCAAAGAAACAAGATCGTAAGTAATGTCAATAAAAATAACAGATGTGATGCTAGTGGAAATAAAAAGTAAATAAAAATTGTATAGGTCTTGATTGGGTTGTACATGCAAAGGTTTAGAAAGTTCCTGACAACTAATTACTGTAGTGGATTTTGCAATATGTATTTTAGGTGAATTGTAGTGATAAGATTGTTCAAAAGCTTTGCCAACTCTTTAGTATAGTTAAACTCGTTTTTCCTGTCTTTAAATTATTTAGTTGTCTCTGCTGCTTTCCCAGATTTTACGTTCTCTTTTATTCTGCTACTTGTTCTTAGGAGTTTTGATCCCAGAAGGGAGTGTGATATACGGAAATACTCTTATCTCCTTCCTGCCGAAGTCATTGGCATCAAAAGTCACTTTAGCATGGCTGAAATTGATGATCACATATCAGACTTCAATAACATATTAAATGCATTTGAGGTGAGTATCATTATCTTTGATTTCATTTCTTTTTTCTCATGGTTCTTTTGATTTTGTACTTCTCATTAGTTGATGAAATATTTCTTGCTGGATCATATTTGAGTTGCTTTCTTCTAATCGATCTTTTGTGAGAATTTCACTCTAGACACTATTTTATTGGCTTTGTTAGTTATTTTCGTTTCTGTAGTTCACATGAAAATGCTGGCATGGTAGTTGACATGGGATTCATATCTTGTATGGTTCTTCCATCTGGTGTTTTACATTTTTGGAAGGTGATAGAAATTATGATCTGCTGTGTAGAGACAACTGTGATCATTGCTATGGTTGATTTAGAAGATTTATACCCTCTTCTCAGAGCTATGTTGAAACTTTCTTATCTGTCATTTTATTGCATGTGAATGCCATGCAGTTCAGAAGAGCCTAAGATCAATATAACATGGCCCAGATAAATTAAGCCCGAGATCATATTTTCATTGTTATTTCTAGTTGTGATTCGAATGCTCTTTGTAGGGAGACCATCCTTTTCATAATTATACAGTACGGTCGAAGTACCGGAGAAAATACCCAACAAAAAATGGCCATGTGTCAAAGAGAGCTAGATCATCTTGGGGGACATCAGCCTCTGGATCTGAGGAAAGTGATGATGAAGAAAATTTGGAAATTGATGGAGCAAGTTCATCGGATCATGTGGAATTGAGTCAGAACTCTTTGGAATCCAGCATTTGTGATCTGAATGGGGATATTTTGAAGGATCAAAGTTCAAATTTACCTCTTCGTGCAAGATGGCTACATGAACCTGATGAGACAGACAGAATAGGTGCTGCCCACTTCAGAAAGATTTTTCGTTGTTCTTGTGGAAAGCTGGAGAAATCTCTTGGATTTGATTTTGTTGAGATTTCTATATGGGGAGAGTCTTTCATGTTACATCAGGTAAGACCCTTTTCTTCTTTACAATTAACAAAAATAAATATTTTTAATCATATATAACACTTAGGCTCATGTCATATATTTACTTCTTCCATTGTCACCTAAATAATTTCGCAGGAGATACAAGCACATGGTGTATGTATCCTCTGCAAGTCTCTTGGAGATTGCTTATAGGGTGCTTAATTTTCATCTGTAAGGAATTTGTCAGGAAGTGTGTAGAAGCCTAGTATAATTGACTTGACAAAAATTACTGTTAAACTGCTTCCTCACTCCTTCCAGAGTTAATCTATATGCTTATTTAGTACATGGTTGTTATGTGTTTTAGTTCAGCTGGCATTCTCAAGTTAATATATTGGGAAGAAAAAAAGCTTTTACATAAATTTATTGTGGTCTTGGCTTCAAGTGATTTCAGTTTTAATCTGTGTAAGAGAAATTTATGGAGGCAGTGGATCCATGTAGCTGATGTCATCCAATTTGGGATTTTGAGTCTTAGTTGAGTTGAGCTGTACTTGTATTGATTCCAGGAAACCCCTATGATATCCATTATACCCATTTCATTTTCAGAATTCACCTTTACGTGATATGGAGTATTTCATTTTGGTGTTTCAAACCATGATTGATGTGAAAATGAAAGTTTAAAAATCACATGACGATAGAGTTGAATCTGACTTGCATCGTTCAGGATTTGTTATCTATCTTATGCACAAAAATTTGCCCCTTATTTAAGCTAATTGATGTGAAGTACATAAACTAGACCTCATCCTTTTGTAGTCCCTACTAGTCATATGTTTGTATTGTATGCAATACAGAATGGTTGATTCCACTCATGCTTGAAATCTCTTACACCTATAACATCTTTGCTTCTTCATTGGAGAGGAAATTAAAGCAAACAAAGCTTATTGTGTACTGGTGTCATTGTTTTCTAATGTGTTTCGCATATTTTATAACATAATTGTTATGTGGTTCACCAGATCCGCAAAATGGTAGGGACAGCTGTGGCTGTAAAGCGGAAGGTACTTCCAAGAGATCTCATAATGTTGTCACTGACAAAGTTCTCAAGGATTGTTCTGCCCCTTGCTCCATCTGAAGTTCTGATTTTGAGGGGAAACGATTTTTCCTTGAGAAAAAAATCTGGTGAAGGGAAAAGGCCCGAAATGGAGACAATGGTCGAATCAGAAGAGATTCTCAGGGCTGTGAATGAGTTCTATTCTACTATGATGCTACCTCAAGTTTCAAAATTCTTGGACCCTTGCATGCCTCTCTGGAAGGAATGGGTTGAGAATTTGGACAAGTACACAAGCATTCCTGATGCACAATTGGATGAAGTCAGGATTGCTCGGAAAGTCTGGATGGAAAATTTTAAGATCAGGAAAAGCATTGAATCTGTTGTAAATCAGTGAAACGGGGTAAAACACTTGTCATCTGACTTGTGATTTTTTTGACTGATTTTCACCACCCGGTTTGTTGTTTGTCTGATGTGTAACAGGGCGAATTATCTGTAATGCCAGAGCCTCTCTGTTTCCCTGTCTGTAACCTGGTGATTGGTTCTCACCAATAATATGAAATAACCATTTGCAAGGTTGCTTGAGCATGCATCTTACCATTTTGAGACGCTGCTTCTTGACTGGTCATCAAAATACCTGGGTAATAGCCAGTTTCTGTTCGTGATGCTGGATTAGATTGTTCAGATGATCAAGTACTGATGCCACAGCACTGTGCTAATGGCGGGGGATCACACACTATGGTGGATCGCCCTTGCAACTTCTAGCATGTTAAAGTGGCTGATGGTTGCTGGGTCCAACACGTCCTCAATATGGGGTGAGATTGAATAGGCTGAACAAGAAACTTCGCAATCAAAAGTAAAGTGGTAGAGTTCTTGGCAGTTTTGGTGTCCTTTTGACCTTTAGCACATGAGATACTCGCTCAAAGCATGCTGTATCTTTCATGCATCATGCATAAATAGTTTTAAACGTGTAATTTCACAAATGTTGGGAGTCTTTATGCCATGATGAGTTTTGCGGTCTGATCTCTAGCTATCTTTTTTGTTCACTCTCCATGTCTTTTGGGGGTCCTAACCATCACGACTCTTCAAGTAGTTAAAACCTGCACGTAAGCAGAAGATTATTGCTTTGTGTTTTAATCAGTTGATAACTACATGTGTTTTTTTTTTTTTTCTATGTAACTCTGTTTCTTCGTTGAAAAATAGTTTTAATTTAGAAAATAGTTTATGGAAAGTGAATTTTTAAAAATGGATTATTTTTTAATGTTTGAAAGGCTCACAAAAAAATAAATTTAAAAATAGTTTTTATTGTTTAATCAAGTCATGAAAAATAAGTTAAAAAATAATTTATTAATATTTTATTTTTTTAAATTTCTTAAAAAATAAAAATTAAATTTAACATATGAGAAGTTAAAGGACGATGAAATTAAAAAAAATAATTAAATTTCATAGATTATTTTAAATAAAAGAAATAACAATTAAAAGAATATGGATTAAATTTGACATATAAAAAAGTTAAGAGATGATGAAATTAAAAAAAAATCTAATTTTATAAATTATTTTAAATAAAATACATAACAATAAAAAATAGATAATAAATTATTTCAAATAAAATAAATAACAATAATTTTTTTTTTAAGTTTTGGAAAGTGTTTTCAAAAAAATAAAATATTTTTTTAAAGTTAATTTTTTTCTTTTTTTAAAGCATTTTTTTTCTTGACTAGAAAATATTTTTTCTTTGACCAACTCTCTTTAGGCTACCAAACTGAGAAAAGTGGTTTAGACTAAAATGTTTTTCAAAAAAAAAAAAGTTATATATATATATAAAAGTTATATTAGTATTTCAATTTCAGTTCAAACATTAGTTTTCATGTTCTTAAGAATATTTAGGTGAATGAAAAAGTTGCTCTCTATGTATTTTTTAATATATATGGTAAATTAATGAGTCTGCTCTTTGCATTATCATCTCATGTTTGAATTAAAAAAATATATATAAGAAAAAATTGTTTCTCAATTTTAATTTAAACATGGATTTGATTTGCTCCATAATTGAGAAAATATATATCATTCTTGAGAACGTATTATTTCAGTTCAGCTCCAGTATCTTGTAAAAGACTTAAACTTGATTCAAGAATAAATTGATAAATTAAAAAAAAAAAAAAAGCTATGATATAAACTATACAAATATCATCATCATCATCATTTTATTAAAACATTGAATTTTCAACTCAGATGCAATGACATTGATATATATATATATATATATATATATATATATATATGAAAGATGCATTAAAATAGATTTGTTATATGGTGGAAAGTATTTGTTGCCTCAGACGTCAATTTCGTCTTTGTTTCATCCCCAGAAATCGTATTACGATGATATGGAAGGATTTTGTCGCCATAGCATATGTCTATATCTATATATCAAAAATCTAGTCCAAGAATCAAAACATGGATTGAACTTATTAACTCATACTGACTTTGGTTTATTTAAAATAGTATTATTTTATTTAATTTAAAAATAATCTTAAAAAAATCAAAATAAATTTTTCCAAAAAATAAAAAATTGATCCAACAAGTCAATAAAATCAACTCAAATTAAATTTCTTATTAATAAATTGTAAGTTGATCAAGCCAAGTTTAATAACAATATAATAAATACATGCTTTAAGGGATCCTATGAATAAAAATGAAGAGTTAAATTCAAGAGTGCGATATGTTGAGTTTTGACCCAATATTAATGATTTAAAATTAAAAAAATAAAACATACAGTTTAGCTATTGGGTAGGTCTTTACCTCCTAATTGAATAGATATTGCTCTCAATCATTATGATTATGCTGATTTCTATCATAAAATTAATAAATACAAATAAAAATATTAATATAAATTTTTTATCAGTAGATTGCTACCGAGGGATAAACCAACAGAATAAAGTAGATAATTTTTTTTGTTTGACGTGCTTCGTAAATCCATCAATAATTATATTATCGATGAACTTACCGACATAATATAAATCACCGACAATAAGTTTTTCAACGAACAATAACTGTCTATGAGCCTGTTGATTAAAGTTGTATCAACAGAAAATACTATTGGTAAAACATAAAATTTTGGTAGTATTTCTTCCTTGTGTTAGGTGAATGCTTATAATTCTCTTAAAGTACAAGTGAAACCTAATTGTACATTCCCTTCTTCAATTAGGTCCTCTAATGCACATCCCTAAAAAATATAAAAAAAATTCAACCATCCTCTTTTGTTTTTTTTAAAAAACTTCCATCAATTTTTTTTTCTCAAATAAATTTTCTAGTTATAGTCTAGCTTTAGTACGTATCAAATAATAATTATCTCAGAAATTTTATCCCTTAACACAATCAACCCAAATGTTTTTCCTTTATAATTGTAAGAGGAAGCATGATCCATTCATGAATTAAAAAAGAGTGCTAGCTAGAGATGGATTTACACAAAGAGACACTACTAGAAAATTAACAAATACAAACAGACACACCAACAAAAATATTCTGTCAATAAATTATGGTGAATTTTTCCGACTGAATATGCCCTTGTAGTAGCCATCAATAAACACCGACGAAAATATTTTCTTGTTATATACCAATGGAATTACAGTGGGAAAAAAATGAAAAATATCAAAATGTACACTGACGTGTCATTTTTACAAACAGAATTACCGATGGATTTAAATTCATCGGTAAATCCATTTGTAATATTTAATTTATGATCTAACAAACAACCCTTCTCTCTCTCTGTCTCTCTCCATTTTTCTCTACAACAAACACTGCAACCTCTAAATTGTATCATAAATCAATCTCCCACTACAAATCTAGCCACCCCAACACACAGTTTATCAACTCCCTATTCTGATTTAAATTTTATTGAGGATTCCCCACTTCAAGCAAGCAAAACTATCCATTTTTATTTGAAATCAATTTTAAAATGTTAATTTTATTGCATATTTTTGTAGTATATGTATTTTATTTGGGTGTTTACTTGTTTTATAGCTTTTTCCATAGAAATTTATTATATGAATGTATGATTTGTACATGTTAGGGTTTGTTTGAGATTTTATAAAATTATGTTTTGCAAAAAGGGTTCGTGGAGAGATACATGTGTTGGTTTGCTCACGGAGAACCATATGTTCCTTATGAGACCATGGTAGAAAAGATGACTGGGTCAACTTCTAGTTGTAACAACGTGTATGAAGTTGTAGATGACAATAGTAATCTTTATCAGAATATGGTTATGGATACGATGAGAATGAATCAGGGTTATGCCGATCAATGTTCAATAATAGATGAAGAACCTAATGCAGACACAACCAGGTTTTTTTTTTTTATCTTTTGAAAGACTTTGACGTACCATTATGGGATGGGTCTATAAATCAAAGTAAATTATTGCATGTTGCACAAGTGTTCACTATCAAGTTAGATCATAGGTTGAGTAAGGCCAATTACGAAAGAATTGTCGAATAAGCGAAAAACATTTTATCTAAAAGAAATAGGCTGAAAGAGAACTTTTATGCTGCTAAATCCATGATGAAACCCCTCGGCAAAGGATACCAGAAAATTGACATGTGTCTAAACTTCTACATGTTGTACTACCTTGAAAATATAAAGTTGATCGAGTGCAGAACATGTGGGCACACTCGTTATAAACACAGAAATGGTAGGGGAATG
>Ga0325411_1002932_pt1 | contig 19243 bp, 16 predicted proteins | sample PopdelMetagenome_13_FD_206181 | JGI IMG/M metagenome (GOLD analysis project Ga0325411, IMG submission 206181) | Populus deltoides microbial communities from Bellville, Georgia, United States - Xylem-PdIQD-R4 | ecosystem: Host-associated > Plants > Phyllosphere > Stem > Wood/Secondary xylem...
GAGTCCATAATAAATTCTTAAATGTTTGGTTTATTCATACGATTAAATCTTAAATTCTAAACTACAAATAGACCACTGACCAGAAAACCATCAAAATCTCTAAACCACAAAACAGCTTACCACATGGAGAGTGTGCTAGGGGTGTTAATACTTTTCCTAGCCACAACCAGTCTCTTTCTCTTAAATCTCTGATAAGACCAATATGCTCAGGTTTTCCTAGCGATCTTGAACCAAACAACTAGATGGCAACTCCAATGACCACTCGACATCGCATGTCTACATGCGACAGTCACAATGGTTTAGATTGTAATTTGGGTTGCATAAAACTTAAAATTCCAGCATTTCAAGGAAAAAATAATCCAAAGGCTTATTTGAGTTGGAAAAATCGGTTTGAATTTATATTTGATTGCCATCGATATTGGAGGAAAAGAAGTAAAACTATATGTTGTTGAATTCACTAATTATGTTATTAATTGGTAGGATCAACTTGTTACAAATAGGAGATATAATGGAGAAAGACTCATTAACACATTAAAGAAAGCAATCATGAGGAAGAGTTTTGTTCATAATCATTACTATAGGGAAGTATATAATATATTGCAATATTTATCTCAGGGTTCTAAAAGTGTTGATTAGTATTTTAAGAAGATAAAAATAGTTATGATTAGAGCTAATGTTTCTGAATATAGGAAAGTCATAATGACTAGATTTTTAAATGGTTTAAATAGAGATTTTGCTGATGTGGTTGATTGCAACATTGTTTAAAAATTAAAGATATAGCGCATATAGCTTTAAAGATAGAAAAACATTTCAAAACAAAGGTTGTGCAAGATTAAGCGGTTATTTGAAACCCTCTCAGGGTTGGAGTCGAATTTTAGGAGAGAACGTAGTTCACAAACAAAGAGAATTGCAATACCTAAAGTTATTGAACCCTTATATGTTAAAATATAGGTTGTGACAATATAGGAAAAAGGAAGAAATAATGTTCAGTGAAAGTATAAATAAGAGACTATGTATTTTAGATATCAAGGACTTGGGCATTACACATCCAAATGTCCAAATAAAAGGATTATGATTTTAAGATATGATGGAGAAATAGAGTCAACTAGTGATGAATCTGAATATGAAAGCATGACAACACTTGAAAATGCTAGTAATGTTGAATATGTTGTTAATGGTGAATTTTTTGTTATAAGGAGATATTTGAATGTTCAGGTTAGTAAAGAAGATGTTAAGCATCAAAGGAAAAATATCTTTCATACTTGATGCCATATCAAAATTAAGGCATATAGTTTGATTATTGATAATGGTAGTTGTATTATGTTGTTTGCACAACTTTGGTTAAAAAGTTGAACTTAACTACTACTAATCATGCTACACTGTATAAGCTTCAATGATTGAACAAATGTGGAAAGTTAGGGTGACTAAAGAGGTTTTAATCTCATTATAATTAGGAAAATATAAGGATGAGGTTTTATGTTATGTTGTTCTTATACATGTCACACGCCTATTGTTGGGAAGACTTTGGCAATTTGCTAGGAAAAACATGATAGTTTTACAAATAGGTATACACTAGAAAATGATGGGAAAACATACATGTTTGCACCATTGTCACATAAACAAGTGTATAAGTATCAGTTGAAGCTGAATAAAGCAAAAGAAGTTGAACAAACCTTCTTACAAAATAATGGTGAGGATGTGAGGTTGAGTGAAAATAAAGTGATTCATGAGTGTGAAACACCAAAAGGTAAAGTTTCAGCCATTAAAGACAAATTTGAAGGCTTCAACCAAGATTTTTTTTTTTAAAAAGGAAAGGTCGAATGTGGAGAGAAAATAAGTGGAGAAAATAGGTGATAAAAGAAAAGTGTTTGGGAAAAGTTGGTAAACACCTTAATTTTTATGCAAAACAATTTGATCTTACACATGCTTATTTTTTTTATATGCCTATGATTTTACTCTTGTATAAAGAAACATAGTTTAAAAATAACAAACTTGATTCATGTGTTCCTAGTATTTGTATTTCTTTATTATAGGAATTTAAAGATGTATTTTCTAATAAAATTCCAAGTTGATTACCACCTATAAAAGGAATAGAACATCAGATTGATCTAATATCAATTTCAGTTATTCCTAATATACCAACTTGTAGAAATAATCCTGAGAAAATAAAGGAGCTTCAAAATCAAGTGGAGTTAATGTCAAAGGGGTACATTCAAGAGAACATGAGTCCATATGTTGTTCTTATATTTTTAGTATCTAAGAAAGATAGTATTTGAAGAATATGAATTGATTGTAGAACAATCAATGACATAACAATAAAGTATAGATATCTTATCCCTTGAGTAAATGATATGTTTGATGAATTGCATAGATCTTTTTTATTTTCTAAAATTGATATTAAAAGTGGATATCATTATATTAGAATGAAAGAAGGTGATGAATGAAAAATTATTTTTAAAATTAAATATGGTTTGTATGAGTGGTTAGTCATGTCTTTTGGACTTACTAATACATGTAGTACTTTTATGATATTAATGAACCATATATTGTGTCCATTCATTTGTAGGTTCGCATTTATTTATTTTGATGATATAATAATTTACAGTAAAGGATCAGATGAACATATAGATCATTTAAGACAGGTACTTGATATGCTTAGAAATAAAAGTTTGTATGTTAATCTAAAGAAATGTGACTTTTGCTTGGAAAAGATTGTTTTTCTTGGATATGATGTTAGTGCAAAAAGTATTGAGATAGGTGAGACTAAGGTTAAGGCTACAAAAGAGTGGCATACATCTAAAATGGTAAGTTAGGTAAGAAGTTTTCATGGATTGGCTAGTTTCTATAGAAGATTTATGAAAGATTTTAGTATAATAATTGCTCTATTAACTAAAATTGTAAAGAAGATGGTAGGTTTTAAATGGTGAATTAAACAAGAGAAAGCTTTTAATTTTTAAAAGAAAAGCTTATTCGGCCCTATTACTTGTTTTGCCTAACTTTACAAAAACTTTTGAGAATGAATGTTATGCTTCAGGTATAAGTATTAAAGCTTTTTAATACATGATAAAAGGCTCGTAGCCTATTTTAGTGAAAAGCTTAAAGGCGCAACTCTAAACTATCCAAGATATGATAAAAAAAAAATTATATACATTAGTGGGATTGGAGACTTGGCAAGATTACCTTTGTCTTAAGGAGTTTGTGATTTATACTAATCACCAATCATTAGACACTTGAAAAGTCAAGATAAGTTGAATCATAGACATGCCATGTAAGTGGAATTTATTGAGACATTCTCATTTGTCATCAAATACAAGCAAGGTAAAGAAAATATAGTTGCAGATTTATTATCGCGAATGTATGTTCTTCTTAATACTTTGAATACTAGACTTTTAGGATATGAGTATGTGAAAGAATAATATCCATCAATACTAATTTTGATGAAATTTATTTTCAATGTGAACTTGCGGCAACTAGTGGATTTTTTAGGCGTAATGGATTTTTATTTAAATATAAAAGATTCTATGTGCTTAATTGTTCAATGCGTGAATTGCAAGCTCATAGTGGCGGATTAATATGACACTTTGGGATTACTAAGACTTTGGAAGTTTTAAAAGGATATTCTTATTCGCCTAACATGAAAAGAGATGTGTAAATAATTTGTATATGTGCATAATATGTAAACAAGTTAAGTCTAAAATAATACCTCATGGATTATATATACCTTTACCTTTTCCTAAGGAACCTTAGATTGATTTCTATGAACTTTATTTTAGGTTTATTGAAGTCAAGGAAAGAAAGAGACTCTATATTTATTGTTGTAGATAGATTTTTTAAAATAACACATTTCATATCATGCAACAAATATAGCGGATCTATTTTTGAGGGAGTTAGTTCGATTACATGGTTTTTATAGGAGCAATGTGTTTGATTGAGATGTTACGTTTTTTAGCTACTTTTGAAAGGTTTTTTTTTTTGGTTAGTTAAGACTAAACTTTTATTTTTTTTCTACTTGTCATCCATATATAGATGGTCAAACTGAAGTAATAAACATTACTTTAGCTCAATTATTAAGTGTTATCCTTCAAAATAATCTTAAAAATTAGAAAGATTGTTTTTTATTTATTGAATTTGCATATAATCGTATTATGCATTGTACTACTTATTATCCACCATTTAAGGTTGTTTATAGTTTTAATCCCTTAACACCATTAGAATTGATTCCTTTATTTATTGATGAAAAAGTTAATCTTGATGATAATCAAAAAGCAGATGTGGTAAAAGACTTACAACACAGATATGGTAACAGATAAAGAAAAAAGAATAAGCAATATGCATTAAAGGTTAATAGAGGATGCAAATTAGTAAGATTTAAACTAGAAAATTGTGTTTAGGTGTGTATGAAGAAGGAAAGGTTTCCTGAACAAAAACGATCAAAATTGATGCATCGAGGAGATGGTTCTTTTCATATCATAGGATTAATAACAATGCTTACAAAGTAAATCTACCAGGTGAATATAGTGTTAGTGCTACATTCAATGTTTCTAATCTCTCTTTATTTGATGTAAATGATGATTCGATGACAAATCCTTTCAAGAAGAGAAGGAATAATACGATCCAAACAACACTAAAAAATCCGTTAGAGGTTCTAGTTGATTCAGCGACAAGACTTAGAGCTAAGAGGTGCAAAGAGGTTTTCAATTAACTTCTTCAAAACACATAGGCTAAGGTGAACTTGATATTAAATAATAAATAACAAACCTTAATTAATTTAATTCATGTTCAAGAAAAGCTTGTTGGTGGGCATTTAAACATTACAAAAAGATTGGATTAATAAGATTTCAATCTACCAGTTTTGATATTTTGCTATTATTTTGGTCATAACTAGAGTTATAAAAAAAAGTTTAAAGTGATTTTAGTTTCATTAGAAAGTAGACATTCATAACTTTTCAGTAATATATAGAAAGTCTTCTAATTTATTAAGACAATAGAGAACTAAGCATTTAAAGTTAGGCTTTGATTTTGTCAATAGATTACAAAAACAATTTTAGTCTTATTTAAATTAGTTAGACTATTGTTTTATTTAATTTTTAGTTATTTTAGTTCTTTTAGAGATATTGGAGCCTTTATTTAAATTTAGGTTCATTGGATTATTATTAATTATTAGGCTTATCCATATCCATTAAGAATATTTTATTTGACTTCGGATTCTTTATAGTATAAATATTTTTTTGTAAATATTTTTTAAGGTGGACTATTTTTAATAAAAAGATAGACATTCTTGATATCTTTTTTATTGTTGAGTGATTCACATCCTAAGTTTTTTTTATTAAACTTACAAACTCTTGGTTTATACTACTTATTTACATCTCTGTGTAGGTGTAAGATAAGAGTGATTTTAGTAAGTTATTGTTGATTCAAGTTCTAAACCTTGAATATGATGCATCATTATGTATATGAACTGTTTTTGTTTTGTGTTTTTGGGTGACTTTTTGGGGTTAGAGTGGTAACAATTTGTTAAAATTGCAGATTAAGCTGACAAAGATAGCATGGTTCCCGGCCTTGATTGCAAAATCCAGAGAAAGATGACAAGCAGTCAAAAGGAATTGTATTGGACTTTAATGTTGCTTTTTACATATGACATCATTCACATTTCACAATGACTTCCAATCAGGCACAGTTTGTTTCAAGTGTTCTTAGTCTTCGTTCTTGATATAATGATAGAAATGTAGTAGACACTTGGGCAGATTTTCATAAATTCAGATTCCAAATAAGGTAAACAAATGACTTCTGATAAAGCAAACTATTAACACGTTGATAATAATGCACAAAGAACAAATTGTTGTAGCGGAACACGTCTGTTTGCTACAGCATAAAGCAAAAGCAATTAAGAAAGTGCACCAACTTTCAAAATCAGCAGGCGGGGCTGCTATCTGCAGCATCACATTGGAGGCAAGCACTAGCTGTGGCTGAGCAACTATACCTTCCTTTCTTGCCTTTTTACGTTCACGCTGCAACCTGAAGCATTCTCTCTTCCTTGCCCGATAGCTCAGGCTGGATTTCTCGTGGGTACACACTAATCTGGCAACCATACAAGACCATTATGCATTTCAATTTGGAATATCAACCACTCTCACAAACTGTGAGGTTTAAGATATAGAATCCACCTCCATTCTGTCAGGCCCTAACTTCTCAATTCCACCAATCCATCAATGAAAGAAAAGATGCTGTGGTCCTTGTCGATCCCCACATTCTTCCCTTGATGAAACCGGAAATGCAGACAAATACTCTTGACACGGAACCTAACATACGCAAAAGCGGTAGCATGAAACACTAGCCACAGTACAATCCAATGCACGTTGAATATTAAGGGGGAAAGTGCAGATACGTGATTTTAAGTGCTAAGAACACTACCTCTATTTTGAGAATTTTTATGTTTTTTTAAAAAAGATTTTGTTCGATTTTGAAATTTGGGTCTGGAAATGGAAGTTTCACAGCATCTGTACGAAATCACAGACACAGAAGCGAGCAAATTGAAGAGGGGCGGGGGGGGGGGGGGGGGGAACCCCCGTATAAAAATAAAGGCAGTAAGAGATCCATAATCCTAATTCCACAAACAAAGACTCTAAAAATCTTCATCCATCTTAAACACATGATTCCCACCATTCCCATTAATACTAGACATAACTGAGGCCTTTTGATACTCTCCTACTCTTTTCTCGAAGAAATTAGTCTTCCCTTGCAAAGATATCAACTCCATCCAATCGAATGGATTAGCCACATTGTACACCTTCCCGCATCCAAGCGCACCCAACAGCCTATCAGCTACGAACTCAATATACTGACTCATTAACTCCCCGTTCATCCCTACCAACGCGCATGGCAGCGCGTCCACCACAAACTCCCTCTCAATATCCACTGCATCCTTCACTATCCCCTTCACTTGCTCCTCACTCAGCTTCTTCCTCAGCAAGCTGTAGAGCAGGCACGCGAAATCACAATGAAGCCCTTCATCTCGCGAGATCAACTCGTTCGAAAAGGTTAACCCCGGCATCAACCCACGCTTTTTTAACCAAAATATCGCACAAAAACTCCCCGAGAAAAATATCCCTTCCACGCAAGCAAAAGCAACTAGCCTCTCCGCGAAACTCTCGCTCCCGTCAATCCACCGCAAGGCCCACCGTGCCTTCTTAGCCACACACGGCACCGTTTCGATAGCATGAAACAGCCGATTCTTCTCCTCAGAATCCTTGATATAAGTCTCCAACAGAAGACTGTACATCTCGGAGTGGATATTCTCAATCGCGATCTGGAATCCGTAAAAAGCACGCGCCTCCGAGACTTGGACCTCTTTCATAAAACGCCCGGCGAGATTTTCGAGGACAATCCCATCAGAGGCGGCGAAGAAGGCAAGGACGTGAGAGATGAAGTGCTTCTCGTCGGGAGTCAGGTTTTCCCAGTGGCGGACATCCGACGAGAGATCGACCTCCTCAGCAGTCCAAAAAGAGGCCTCAGCTTTCTTGTACATCTCCCAGATTGATGGGTACTGAATGGGGAACATACAGAACCGGTCTGGGTTTTCAGCCAGGAGGGGTTCTTCTGGGATTGCAGGCATTTTTCTAAAGAGTTTTTTTCGATTAAGAAAACTAGGGACTGGTTTCTTCTTCTTCTTTTTCCTGGTGGTAAGTAGAGCGGGCTGTGGGGGTGTTGATTTTATAGGGAAAGGGGGAGAGAAAGAGAGGGAGGGATTTGAAATTTTGAGAGGAGCGGCGCGGATATTAAATTTGAGGTGTCTGGTATTCGAAAAATTTTAGGGTTTGAATATTGTGACAGACCAGGAACTGAATGGAGGATTGAATAGTCATTTTGTCTGATATGCTGATGTAATATTTCTAGGTTGTCTGGGGGTTTATCAAGTCCTGATATCGATGGATCGATGGAGGGGAGATTTTTTTTTTTTTTTTGGTGCAAAAATTAAATGAAAATAGAGATTAAATATTTGTTAGGAAGAGAAAGCCTTGGGAGGGAAGTTTGTTGTGGCACTTGAAGATTTTTTGACCTTGTGATTGGCGGGGCATTTTATTGGCGCGGTATTTTCGAGGTTTGAAAAGAGCACACAGTTTAAATTCAGCAAAGTGTAACTATGACGGTTTGGTGTCGCATGCCTGTGCGTGCCAAGAAGGATGACCCCACACGCGCTCCTGCCAGTTTTAAGTGCAGCACACGTGATTAAGTGCATTTACAATTTTCACTTGCAATTTTATGAATTTTTTTTTTCTTGAGAAAAATATAGTTTGGTAAAGATTTTTAAAAAATAACACATTTGAAAAATAGCCATTGTGTTTTTAAATATTAATTTTTTACATAATCATTCTTTTAAAATCATCTCTCATGCAAATTAATTAATAAATATATAAGTCAACTCAAAATTTTATAAAAATCCAATATTCAATAAATGAAATTTAAGATCCAATGACCGGAAAAAAAAGAGTAGATAAATTGATGTTCTAGGAGAGAAAAATAGATGAGAAAAAAAAAAAGAATCATTAGAGACACTCCAGGCTCCATTTTCAACCCATTGAAAATTTTCGACAAGACAATTTTAATCATGTCTTCAAACATGCCTTGTAATCAATCGATTAGTTACACATAACACTAATTTATTTGTGTAAAACATATTTATTATTAATAAAAAAAATTATCTTTAATATTTGATTAATGAATTTAAAGTAAAGATAAAGTCTGTGGAATAAAAATGCTTTGTATAGAAAATTATAAAATTGTTATAATTATAAGATTCATATTGCATCAAAACAATGTTTATAAATATTCTTCATCAAGGTTCTATTAAGACTGGATATTAATCGGAGCTACTAAGACCATTGCATATTATATTACTTTCTTTATGAAAAGAAGTAATTACTCTCCTAAACTGAGATACGAGAAGTATCTAGAACTAATATGTAGGTGCTTATTAAATAATACGTGCATTGAATTGACCCACATGAGAATTCTATATGGAGATATCACATATGTCTATGGAAAGATTCACGTGATAGTTGTGTAACTAATCCTTAGACTTTATATTATTAAGTTATCTTATATAATGAGTGATATGCTTTGTTCCTGACCACATGTTTTCCTAATCAAGGGTTACAAACGGGAAAATATTATGTATGGTAAAGCTATATAAAAATATTTAAGTAATCAAGAGAGAATTCATCACCCTGAGTAAATTAGAAAAAAAAAGTATTCTATTTTATCTCAAATAGTATTGAATGTGAACTTCTTTGCCAAAGTGGAATGAGATTTGAAAAGAGTTTCAAATCTTATTCAAATAATCAATGATCATGGTGTTGAGAACTACAATGATTTAATAAAACAGAGATACTTCATGTTATAATATCTAAATCAGAACATTCTTGATGAAAAAATAATAATTATAATAAAAAATTATTCACTGAAATGTTAAGTCAAACCATTTATAACTTTCCTAATATTTAGAGGATCATAACATATTGTTAGACATTGTACTTGATCTTTAAATATAAATCAAACAATTGTTGAATTGATAATAAATTAAATTGATTAATTTATTTAATCCAATTTTATTTAGGGTTTTGATTTATATTTGAGTCAATTTATCAGGGAACCTAATGAGTTACAAACATAAGAACCATTGGTCAGAAATTAAAATGGGATGATTAATCAAGTGTGAGTTGATTATAAATTAATTTTAAAAATTAAGAACTAGAATGCAATTAATATAGAAGATTACAATTCTTAAGATAATTACTAATAATTCTACAAGTTGTGTAGGAGAAATTGAATTGTGACTTGTACATTTTTTATTGAAACTTAATGCAAAAGGCCATTTAAGAGTTCTTACCGTAGTTTTGAAACCCGGCCCGGCTTGGCAGGTCGACCTGGGACCCGGGGCTAAAACCGGGCCGGGTTAAAGAAAAAACGGGGGAAGGAAAAACCCGATGTGACCCGGGGACTCGGTTGACCCGACAAGACCCGGTTGCAAACTCGTTGACTTTTGTTTTTTTTTGTTTTTTTTACTAAAACGACATCGTATTGATTTTAAAAAATTAACCCGACCGACCCGGTGATTCTATCAAAACCCGGAACCCGGGTCTTGGACCGGGCCGGGTCTTAAAACTATTGTTCTTACCTGTCTAATCTATATTAATAGTCAAAGTCCATACTAACAGCCCAAGTTCATAAGAGAAATATGTGCAGCTTATGTCAAGCTATAGAGAAACCAATCTACCCAGAAACTAACCTGAACCAATGGAGAAATTTTAAGAAACTAAGTAACTTGGAAGTTGAAGTTCAAAGTACGAAAAACAAACTTAACAAGGAAAGAATAAGATATAGAATCAATTTTATATTACATGGAAAAGATCATGCTATTCAATTTACATGGAATTAGCTTAAGAAAAGAAATGAAATCAAGATAATATTGGTGAAGATATAAACCAGCTGCAATACGATTATTGAAAAAACTTGTTTGGTAAGCTAAACTAAAAGATTTAGGATTAGCAAAGCAAGAATCATAGAGGTTAACAAAATCTAAAAAATGATGTATTTAATGTATACCATATGTTTGTAAGAAGATGAGTATGATAAAAAAAAAAAAAGAATAAGATATAAGAAAGAATCAATAACTGTTGTTGTTAGTAAAAAGATTTAAGTAAAGATCAATCATAGAGGTTGAGCTTGTAAGATTGTAATAACATAAGATTTCTAATATCAAACACATAAATCCATCAAGTAGTGAAAATCTCATGGTCATCCTTGAGGACTAGACTGCCTATAATTTGTGGGGAACCAAGATAAAATATTATGTGTAATTTTTACTCTTTTCCTTTTTTTTGGCTGAATGTATATTTTATACCTATGATTGATTTCTAGAACAAACATCATAGTTCCTGTAAGGTTACATTGAATAAGATAACTTAAAATTGTTTTGAAAAATTTTCTCACTATCAATAAATTCACCCCCTTTTTGATTGATTTTATTGCCTGCATTTGGCATCACAATCATGGTGCTCTTATTTTGGATATAACAAACTTGAGTTTGATCCATGACAGCTTTAGGTGATGGACTCTTTGAAGGATAATCATAGACATGTCATCTTTATTTGATAGGATGAACTACAACTATTACAAAGATTGAATGAGAATATTCATCTAGTCAATTGATAATGAGTTATGAAGAATGGTTATGAATGGTCCATACATTCCCATTAAAATAGTAAAAGGTAAAATATTAGTTAAATTTGAAGATGATTGGAATGATAAAGATTTGAAAATGGTACATTTAAATACTTAAGCTATAATTTTATTCTATATTGTTTTAAATGTAAATGAGTATAATAGGATTAGTTTATGTGAAATTGCAAAACAAATATGGATAAACTTGAAATAACACATAAAAGAGCTTCACAAGTAAAAGATTCAAAGATAAATAGACTCATGCATTAATTTGAAATATCTAAAATTCAAGAACATGAGAACATTAATGAAATGATGACATGATTCACACACATCATAAATCAACTAAAATACATAGGAAAAGCTTTTTCTGATGTCGAGATAGTAATAAAAGTACTTAGGTGTTTGCTAAAAATATAAGAGCCAAAAGTGACCTAAATATAATGGAACTTGATGAAATATATGGGTTCTTAACCACCCATGAAATGATACTTCAATGTAATGATCAAGAAATAGCCAAGAAAAAGAAATGAGTAGCACTTAGAAGTAATCACAAGTCCAATTCTAAAAGTGAAAGTAGTAGTGAAGATGAAGACATGGATTTACTCGTACAAAAATTTCTCAAGAAAAAGAATAGGTTTGGTAAGAAAACACTTGGTAAGGATCTTAATAAAGACTCCATTATTGTTTTAACTATAATAAACTAGGACATTATACTTTTGAGTATTTAAGTACCAGAAATGACAAGCATCAAACTTAAAGAAATTATTCAAGAAGACAAGAAAAAAAAGTCATGATGGTAAAAGCATGGAGTAATGATGATGATTCTGATAAAGGAAAAAAAGATTTTTGAAGAAGAAGGAAACAAATGTCTCATATATAAAGGCAACCATGAAGAAGAAGAGGATGAGATAATTAATGAAATATATAATTTGTATACTAGGTTACACAATGAATTTAAGAAATGTTTAAAGAAAAATGTCATGATTAGTAAACAAATCACTTCCTTAGATCTGGAACTAAAATTGCTAAAAATAGAAAATAAAAGTTTGGTTAAACAAACTAACAAATTAAGAACTGAAAATGATTCCATCTTAAATGAAAATAATAACTTAAAAGAAAAACTTGTAGTTCTACAAAAAGAAAAGGAGAAGTTAGCACTGGATTTAATACAAATACCTAATTATACAGTGTCTGAAAAAAAGCTTGTAGAACTTCAAAAAAAAATACTGACTTGAAGTCTAAGATCAAAGATCTTGAAACAATTGTATTTAAATTCATTGAAGGAAGAAACAAGTTAAAAAAAACTATTTCGATGTAAAAAACAAAGACTTGGCAAAAACAGGTTGGGATATGATTCATATAAGCAACCTCAGACAAAACCTAGTTTCATTAAAAGTATGAGTTTAGGGACACATGATATCTCTTGTCGTTTTTGCAACCAACAAGGACAATATATGGAAAATTGCCTTTTTAAAAAACTATAGATATTATAATAATCTGCTCAGACCAATCAAGTTTATATGTGTTTGCAAGTTTGTTTAAAGATGAAAAAAAAGAATACCTAGTACTTAGATAATGGTTGTTCCAAGTATATGATTGGGGATAAAAACAAGTTCATTTCTTTGGAAAGAAAATCTAGTTTAGTAACCTTTGGTGACAACAAAAAGAAAAAGTAATTGGTATATATAAAATTGAAAAAGATAAATCCTCCTTAATTGATAATGTTCTTAGTTCAAAGTCTAAAATATAATTTGTTAAGCATTAGTAAGCTATGTGACAAAGATTATAAAGTACTTTTTGAATCTTCACATTATGTTATTTAATGTATAAAAGACAATAGTGCCAAATTTGTTGGATATATACATGAAAATGTATATGTAATTAATCTTGATGGTGTTAATTCATGTACTAAAACATGACTACCTGCCTTCTATAATGATCTTTATATATGGCATAAGAGATTAGAACATTACAAAATAGACGTTATATAACAAATCAGTAAACTAAATCTTGTTAAAGGTTTTCCAAAACTATCTTTTATTAAAAACAAAATATGTAAAGCTTGTGTATATAGAAGACAAACTAAAGTCTCTTTTAAAAGAAAAAATTTTCTATCCATATCTAAACCTTTAGAATTGTTGCACCTTGACCTTTTTGGACCTACGAGCATTGCTAGCTTAGGAGGAAAAAAGTATGCCCAAGTATTAGTAGATGATTACTTTAGGTTTTCATGGACTTTATTCCTAACACACAAATGCCATGCTTATAAGGCATTAATTAATCTTTCAAAGAAAATTCAAAATGAAAAGTATATGTTTATAGCTAGCATCATATCAGATCATGAAGGTGAGTTTAAAAATAATGAATTCATATATTTTTGTGATAAACAAGGCATGTATCACCCTTTTATTATAGCTCCTAGAACTCCTCAGTAGAAAAGAAAAATAGAGGTCTACAAGAAATGACAATAAACACTATTAAATGAAAGTGGGATACCATCTTATTTGTGGGTAAAAGTTGCAAACCTAACTTGCTATGTCCTAAACAGACAAAAGTTTTGTGCTAAAAAATGTTAAAGATAACTTCAACAAATTTAAGTCTAAGTTAGATGAAAGGATCTTCTTAAAATATTTTTTTACAAGTAAGGTATATAGAATATATAATAAAAAAAATTAGTTATTGAAGAGTCAACTTATGTTATCTTTGATGAATCTTATATTCTGCCTAAAAAAGATATTGATGATAATGCATGAAATATATTAGAAGCTAGGCCTTTAGATATTATCAAAGAAGTTGAAATCATAGATAATACCAAACTAGAAAATAGCTACGCCACTTATGAACTACTAAAAGCATGTAATTTGTCAAAAATCATCCTAAGCAACAAATTATTGGTAATTTGTAACAAGGGATTCAAACAAGAGCTATGATTAGAAATAAAATAAATAATATGACCATGCTCTATCAATTAGAGCTCAAAAATATTAAGGAAGCTTTTGTTGATGAAAATTAAATATAAGCTATACAAGAGAAACTACTTTAATTTCAAAGAAATAAAGTTTGAATTCTTGTACCTAAACCTAAAAATAAGTTTGTTATCGATACTAAATGGATTTTTAGAAATAAAACTGATGAAAATGGTATCATTGTATAAAATAAATCTAGATTAGTAGCAAAAAGTTATAGAAAAAAGAATGAATAAACTTTGATGATTCCTTGGCACCAGTAATTAGATTAGAATTAATTATAATGTTTTATGCTTTTACATCATACAAAAATATAAAATTATTTCAAATGGATGTTAAATCAACATTTTTAAATGAGATTCTAAATGAAGAAGTGTTTGTTGAACAATCCCTAAACTTAAAAAAAATATGATTTTCAAAATTATATTTACAAGTTATCCAAAGCCTTTTATGGTTTGAAGCATGATAGGCTTAACGGATTCCTCTTAACCAAATGATTTTTAAAAGGAGAAATTAAAACTGCACTTTTAATTAAAATGCATGATCGAGATTTCATATTCATACAAACCTATGTTGATGATATAATTTTTAGTGTTTCAAATGAAATCTTGTGTAAAAATTTCGTTAACTGTATGTAAGAGGAGTTTGAAATGAGCTTGATGGGAGAACTAAACTATTTTTTTGGTCTCACCATCAAACAAACCCAGGATGACATATTCATTCATAAAAAAAAAATACAACATGAATATTTTAAAAAGTTATAGCTTTGAAGACTCAAGATGCTAATCTACTCCAATGTCCAGTTCCTTAAAGGTAACCTAAGATGAAATTGGTAAGAATGTTGATAAAAAATTATAAAAAGGTATGATTGGGTTATTTCTGTATTTAACAACAAGCATACTTGATATTATGTACAACATTCTCAAACTAAACACATTGAGGTAAAATATCATTTCATTAGGGAACATGTTCAAAGAAATAAAATATCTATCGAGTTTGTAAACTCATAATAACAATTACCTAATATTTTTACTAAACCCTTACATAAAGTTTAATTTTCATATATTTGAAGACAATTAGACATTTACATTTCATTTTAAAGAAGTATTTTCTATTTGAACACATAAAAGACATGTAATATGATGCTCATTGTGTGTTAATTTTCACATGTTATTTCTCTCATTTTTACACCATGCTACTCTGAACCCTGAAAATAATTTGTCATTGAGATTATTGGCAAAGACTATAAATCTCAAGTTTAGAGCATTAATATACGGAATAAATATATATACTATCATACACATTATTTTTAGTGACGCCAAAAGAAGGAGGAAAAACTATATGCCTAAACATAAGCTCATAATACTTTATGTTATAAAAAGCAAAGTTTTTTCTATATTATTTTATATTTATTATGAACACTGATTTGACTATACTATATTGCATCCCAATATTGTATAATATAAGTCATGTAAAATGTTCTACTTATGAAACCATGTAATCTTATCATGTAAATTGTCTAATTCTTAGTACTGAATGATAATTCTTAAAAACCTTAGTATGTGAAATGCTCTAACTTTAATTGAAACGATACTTACTTAAATCTTAAATTGTAAAATTATGGTGTAAGGTAGTTAGTAGTTTCTAATTTATTTATCTTGTATTAGGTGCTTTGAGCGAGGGAGAGGTGTAAGTTGATTGAAAGAGTTGTGTTAGGAAATGTTTGTCATCATAAAAAAAAAAGAGATTGTAATTTCTGTAATTTTAATGATTACAAACCCTAAGATTATTACTACTAATTCTACAAGTTACGCAGGAGAAATAAAATTGTAACTTGTACAACTTTTGGTGAAACTTTATGCAAAAGGCTATGGAAGAGTTTTTACCAGCCCTAGTCCATATTAGTAGTTAAAGTCCATACAACTAGCCTAAGTCCAAAAGAGAAATAAGTGCAGCACATGTCAAGCTATAGAGAAATCAATCTGCCTAAAAACCAACCTAACCCAAGGGAGAAATTCCAAGAAACTGAGCAACTTAGAAATTGAAGTTCAAAATATAAAAAACAAGCTTAACAAAGAAAGAAGAAGGTATATAATCAATTCCATATTACATGGAGAAGATCATACTATTCAATGTACATGAAATCAACTCAAGAAAGGAAAAGAAATCAAGGTAACGTTGGTGAAGAGATAAACTAGTTGCCATGTGATTATTAAGAAGACCTGTTTAGCAAGTTACACCAAACGATTCAAGATTAGCAAACCAAGAATCATGGAGATAAACAACGACTATAAAATGGTGCATATAATGCATAACATTTGCTTGTAAAAAGAAAAGCATGACAAAACAAGAATAAAATATAGAAAAGAATAAAGGACTATGGTTATTAGTATAAAGATTTGAATAAATAATCAATCATAGATGTTGAACTTGCAAGATTGCAATAACTAAAGACTTGTAAGATCAAACATGCAAACCCATCAAGTAGTGAAAATCTCAGGGCCATCCTTAAGGATTGGACCACCTATAATTTTATGGGGAGCCACGATAAAATACTATGTGCAATTTCTATTCTTCTCTTTCCTTTTTTATTGAATGCATATATTTATATATGTGATTGATTTCTAAAACAAACATCATAATTTTTATAAGGTTGCATTAAATAGAATAACTTAAAAGTGTTATGAAAGAAATTTTCATTGTGAACAAATTCACCTCCTCTTTAATTGATTTTATTGCCTATAAATAGATATAGACAAGGACAACCCAAAATATTTCCTTGTGTTTGATTTCTCTATATCCACAGTCTTTATTATGTTATGCTTCTTCATTCCTGAAAGTTTTCTAATTTTACTTTTGGTTAACTTATGATTGTTAGTTTTATTTATATAAGCATTTCATTTATTTGTTCAAGGTTGTTCACTTCTACCATATGCTTTACTCTTGGTTTCACATTAAAAAAAAAACTATAATTGCTCAAGTTTTAACCGTAGACCAATAATAGATTTACTTTAGATTACAATAGTAAAGTGACAATTTTTCCCTTCACTCCAAAACCATCAAGCCTTGTATTAAGAGGGGTAGAATAGTCTTTACCAAATGGTCAAAAGGTCATTTAAGAATTGGACGGGCCAATAAGATTTTCGAACTTTTATTCAATATAGTAAAATTACATTATCACTCTTAAAAGCAAAATTTCCTGACCCTAGATCTAGAGCCTTATCATCTTTTTGATTTTTTAAAGTAGGTAAATGATGCATTTATTTGTACAGTTGATTTTGTTTTTAAAAATATAGATTTAAGGGCCTTTGCATCCTTTTTTATATATATATATATATATATATATATATATATTTGTAATAATGTGGTTGTTAGAGGTGATGTTTGGTAATTGACTTTGTATAAATATTATATAAAAAAAGATGGTTTGTGCATGGCACACATGCATCAACATATGAAATATTCCCGTACCTTTTAGGCGGCGTGTGGTGGTCATACAATGGCTTCCATGGTGGCATTAGATTCATCTTAGTTTCACTTTGGTCCAAGTACAGCGCGTGTTCTAAATGGATGTCTAGTTTGGCACATGCAACTTTTTTTTCTTTTTCTTTTCTCTTTCCTCTTTGATTTCCAAGCTGACCTTGCAAAAAATAAAAGCAGCCTTTCACTTTACTATTTCTTCACATTTGGTCTATGTTATTTTGTTTACTATTTGTTTTATTCGAAATGATTTATAAAATTGGATTTTTTTTCAATTTCATTCCCCTTTATTTTTTTTATCTTTCAAATTTGGTCTATATTTTTGTAATTGATATTTTTTTTATTTGAAATGATTTTTAAAACTTCTTTTTTTTTTTTACAATTTCATCATTTTTAAGTTTTTTTCTACCAATTTGATCCTTATTATTTTAATTGTTATTTTTTTCCTTGACAATTTTTTTTAGATTGATTTTGTTTTTTTGATTTCATACTTCAACATTTAATTTATTGAAAATTGAGCTTCTTAATTGAGCACAAGTGTAGGATTTCATGGGCTGCAAGTTTGAAAGATTAACACAAGTTTAAAAAATTTGCTCGGGTTTTGTTGTTTTTTCTTTTTTTAAGATCATGTTTTTCAATTTCATCCCTTAGTAATTGTTTAATTTAAGATTGTACCTTATTATTTTTTTTATTTTTCTCTATAAGATTTTTCACTAATTTTGATAATGACTTGAGTTATCTTGATTTTTTTTATTTATCATTCTCTATTCAATTTAGTTTTTTTATAATTTTTTTTAAATAAATTAAATTAGTTTATTAAATATAAGCATGAGATGATGATTTCATGATATTCTGATTAACTTGCTTTCTGGTTTGTTGTTTTAACGGTGCGTGCGACTTCTCTTGGTGTTGACATAAAGCCTTTCACAATGACATTTGAATCATCTCGATAAGCTATTTCTAGTGGTTGAGTAGTATCAATAGTAGAGTGACGCACAAGTTTTTTCTTCTTCTCATTCCTAGTATGATTAATTATTGTCTTTTTCTATTCGAGTTATTTACGATGTCTTTTTTAAAATTATATTATTAAATTAATGGAGTTTATTGAATCCAATTAAGTCAATAATCCAAATCTCATATATTTTTTTATTTTTTTAAAAACACAAACATCAACTTAACATATTTTTCTTTCATGTTAGAAAAAAATATTACCACTATCTAGTATATAAATATAACATGTCAAGTAAATATGCTATAGCATGTTAATGCTACTCATTTATATTTTCCTAGAAAATAATTGCAAACTTCAGACGATTGGGCTAACAAATTTGATAATTCATTTGCCTTGATGGGAGAGTATTTTGAGATATATTGTGAGATTTTTGAATTAGAACCATTGTAAATTCTAAATTGAAAGTTGACAAATGATGAGAGTATAGCCAAGTGTTGTAGATTGGAGAGGTAGAAGTTGAATTTCCAAACCAAACTAGGGAATAATAATAATAATAATAATATATAAACATTGCTAAAACATAATAATAATAATAATAATAATAATAATAATAATAATAATA
>Ga0325411_1002934_pt1 | contig 19236 bp, 7 predicted proteins | sample PopdelMetagenome_13_FD_206181 | JGI IMG/M metagenome (GOLD analysis project Ga0325411, IMG submission 206181) | Populus deltoides microbial communities from Bellville, Georgia, United States - Xylem-PdIQD-R4 | ecosystem: Host-associated > Plants > Phyllosphere > Stem > Wood/Secondary xylem...
TAGTTATATCGGTGTTGGAATTGTTACATAAATAATTATTGTATAGTTATGCTAGTCACAATGTTTCATAACTTTCATCCAATCAAATAGAAAAACATACCATAAGCAAAATGCACAAAACATTTACCAATAAACTAAAATAACCAAGGTAAACAAGAAAGCAATAACAAGAAGAGAACATCACTTTACCATACCCATCACCCTGTAGATAGGTGATAATTGAATTATTTGGGTGAAGAATGTGCTACTTTTGGGGAGCAAATATGGATGGGACCCTAATCCCCCCACCAAGCTTAAAAATATCAAAATGGGATCCAAAGAAAAATTTTCTCCTCCATTAAAATCCTCGCCTGCGCTTCATTTTCCACCGAGAAATGTGATCACTCAAATCACCACCTCCATAAATGATATGTAGCCAAAAGATAAAGGAAAAAGAGAAAGAAAAGATAAAGACATCAAAAAGGATGAAAGCAAATAAAAAGTGTTTGTAAGAAAATGGAAAAAATCCATTAATTATTAAACTGGTTATTTGTTATTACATTAATACAAAATCAATAGTAGCTGATACTATAGATATTTGTCCGGCTTCTCTCTCTCTCCAAATATTTTACTACCTAGTTCTCTCTGTCTGCCTAGAAAATATTGAATCTTTTTTTAATTTACTATAGCCTACTCCTCTTTCTCTCTTCCTTCACATCAATAGTCACATAAAGTTTTGAATTTTTTTTTTTAACTATGCAGAGCAGCAATCACAAATGAAAATGATTGTGTACTAGGGCATGGACAGCTTCAAGGGGCTATTTTTGGAGTCCCCCATCACAGCTCCACCTGTTTTGCTTGGTGAGTGTTGCTTAAAAATCTTGTTTTTAATTGTTTATCCTATCTGGGTTTTGCTTAATCCTTTTGTTTTGGCCTTAATTTAAATGTGGGGGCTGCTTGTTTTATCAATCTGGAGTTTTTGCTATCTGGGTTTGTTCAATTTCAGCTCATAAAAGAAGCTCCTTGGGATATTTTTGCTTAGTATTTTCAGAAAGTTATGTCTTTTATGAAGTATGTGCTCAGTTTTTCAAATAATCATGTCAGTTTTTGCCTTCATGGATTGGATATGTCTAACTTCTTTGTATTGGTTTCTCAAAGACTTGCGTTGACTTGCTGTTTTTTATCTCTATTTGCAGACTTCTGGGTGATACTGTTTGTCCTTGATTGCTTTCTGTTTTATTAAGGTTTTCTGCATGGAAAACGATAACATTACTCCACTACCTATGTGTGCATTTGTTATGTTAAGTTTCTATTCCTGTGTTCTTCTTTCATTTCTCCTGATATCCTTTGAATAATTTGTTTCCTCTTTGAGCTTTTATCAGGATAGAGATGATAGTGATTATTATTATTATTATTATTGTTATTGTTTTGGTGGCCTGTTCTGTATTCCATAGGCTCCCTAGTCTATAAGTTAAACATCTATTTATTCTAGTGCTTTTAGCTTCACATTAAGTGGCAGAATGCTTGTGTCATATGTTTTGGTCCTTGTTTTCTGCAACATCTACGATTTCCTATTTAGAGACATTCACTACAGGTGTTTTTGCAAGTTTATATATCTGGATTAGCTATAGTCTGGTTAATTGTTATTTCCTTTATCTATATATTTTTTTCTGAAATATTGTTTTTAAGTGTTCCATGTTATTGTATAGTGGGATTGTTCTTTAGTTTCATTAATTATTCTTACCCTTCAAGCACCGTGGTTTTTCCTGCAATCATCCCTTAGCTAAGTTTGAGAATTAAAGCTGTTTAATTTGTTCTTAAGATTATACAGTCAATATGTTTTCATGTAGGAGAGCTGACTGATGGACAGGAACAGATTAGGTTTAAGGATTCATCACTCTGGATCATCACAATCAGAGGAATCTGCTTTAGATCTGGAAAGAAACTACTGCAGTCATCCTAATTTGCTGTGGTCAAGTCCGTCGCCACTTCAACCTTTCGCTTCAGGTGGGCAGCACTCTGAGAGTAATGCTGCCTACTTCTCCTGGCCCACATTGAGTCGACTAAATGATGCAGCAGAAGTCAGAGCAAACTATTTTGGAAACCTCCAGAAGGGAGTGCTCCCTGAAACTCTTGGGAGGTTGCCATCAGGTCAGCGAGCTACCACCTTGCTTGAGCTGATGACCATTAGGGCATTTCATAGCAAAATATTGCGGCGGTTTAGTCTTGGCACAGCAATTGGGTTTAGAATCCGGAGGGGTGATTTGACTGATATTCCTGCAATTCTTGTTTTTGTTGCCCGTAAAGTTCACAGGCAATGGCTCAGCCATGTCCAGTGCCTACCTGCAGCCCTTGAGGTATGGAAAATGGTGCTTCCAGCTTTACTGTGGCCTCTATTTTTCTTCTAAAGACACTTGGTTTGTTTTATTTTATATGACTTTTGACTGACTTCATTGTTTGCTTGGGAAGCTAAGCTGCCTTTTCATTGTATGGGTCAGGGACCAGGAGGTGTATGGTGTGATGTGGATGTCGTAGAATTCTCATATTATGGTGTTCCTGCAGCAACTCCAAAGGAACAGTTGTATACTGAGCTGGTAGATGGCTTGAGAGGAAGTGACCCTTGCATTGGGTCCGGATCTCAGGTATGGGCACTTTAGTGATGATCTGATTCTTGTGCTGATTAAATTGTAGGAATGGAACTCATTAATGATAAAGTAGCACTATTTGTTGGGTACTTGATAAGCTTTTTATTTGCTATATAGACAGTTTCGTAGTTCTTCTGGTTGATTGAAAGATGTGATATTTGCATTTTCTTTCGTACCAATAGAGTTTTTAAAATCTGGTGAGAGTTGTTAGAAAATCTCTATCAGAACTTTGTGTGCAAATGAAGGTGTTATTGATATCATTTGGAATTACAGTTGGGTCTGTTTTGCTATTACTTTAGCAGTATTTATAATTTTTTTAAGGGAATGGCTTTGGTCATTCTTTTGTTTGCTGTCCTAATAAATGTCCTGCATCTTATTTTGCTTAGGCGATGTATACTGTGTATGCACTTGAAAACTTGTTTCTGTTCATTTTGTGGAATTTACAAAATTGCTTTACATCTTTAGGTTGCTAATCAAGAGACCTACGGAACCCTGGGTGCGATTGTGAAAAGCCGAACAGGTAACCGCCAGGTTGGTTTCCTCACAAATCGGCATGTTGCAGTTGACTTGGACTACCCAAACCAGAAGATGTTTCATCCTTTGCCACCAAGCCTCGGACCTGGGGTGTATTTGGGTGCTGTGGAGAGAGCAACCTCATTTATCACTGATGAGCTTTGGTATGGCATATTTGCCGGAACAAACCCAGGTAATGTAGTTTTGCATTAAAATTTGTACAGCACTGCATATTTTGGTTTACCTGAAGTTTTTGCAGTTTGTGTTCTTCCTCGTAATAGACTATATTTAATGTCCTACTTGTCATGCTAAGGGATGTGTTATGCTGCTGAGTTTCTATGACTACGTTCAACTAGGGAAATAGTTTGACAGATTAATCAACAGTTTTTTACTTTGAGGACATTTATGTTTGTTGGCTGGAAAGATCCAATTTAGGAGGGTATCGCCTCTTTTGGTTATTTGTGGATTTCACCAGGGGATATTTTCATTCTACATATGGAACTTGCCATGACACAGATTTAACTAATTAAGCGTTGGACATTGTTGCATCCTCAAGCTCCCTAATGTCCCCTTTTCAATCAAACAAGTGTCTGCAAATAATTGTAGTTCCTGCTGGCTGCAGGCGTTACAATCAGTAAGCTGAGGTGATTCAGCTCAAAGCCTAACTAACTTGGGTGTCTATCTAGAGCAATGGTCCACACATATCTTTAAAAGGTAGCTTAAACTGAAATTTGTCCAGATTTCACATTGCCAAGTAAATTGATGGATACAAGATATTAGCAGATCAGTATAATGGGAATTTTGAACCTGACTCACATGATTCAAAGTAGATAGCATTTTATTAATCTTGAAAGGATCTAGCATTCTGCAAGGCAGACCAGACTGGGTTTGTTAATACTATTGTTGCATTAGTACATGATAAAAATCTTGAAATTTTTGAATTAGTTATAAGTGGGCTGATCTTCAATGAGGATGCTTCTCTGAGTTTGTAAAATGAGGAGGCAGGGAGGAATTATTTATGGCTTGGATAAAAGTTGTTTAGATGAAATCTATTGGTGTCTGAAAATTATGGCTCATGTCCAAGGCTAAGATACTCCTAAGTGAATGTTAGAGAGAGAGGGAGGGAGGGAGGGAGGGAACTTCAAAATGATCCTTGTTCATCCAGGCAATTGAGTTAGGTATTTGTCTTCACAGACTACGCTTGTTGCAGATTTTGGAATATAGGGTTTGTGTATTGTTTCCTAACAGTTAGATTTATCTATCTTATATAGGGATGGTGCTGCAGTACGATTGCATATGAAATCATAATTGTGCTAATTGTTTTTTCTTCGTTTGCTGACCTCAACACTTACACATTACGATCCCTTGCAGAAACATTTGTCAGAGCAGATGGAGCCTTCATTCCTTTTGCCGAAGATTTTAACATGAACAATGTAAATATAACTGTCAAAGGTGTTGGTGAGGTTGGTGATGTCCATGTTATAGATTTGCAAGCTCCAATTAATAGTCTCATTGGAAGGAAAGTGGTCAAAGTTGGAAGGAGTTCTGGCTTGACTACTGGGACCATAATGGCCTACGCACTAGAGTACAATGATGAGAAAGGGATTTGTTTCTTTACTGATTTTCTCGTTGTCGGTGAGAACCAACAGACATTTGATCTTGAAGGTGACAGTGGAAGCTTGATTCTCTTAACGGGCCGGGATTGTGAGAAGCCACGGCCAGTTGGGATCATTTGGGGTGGGACGGCTAATCGTGGTAGGTTGAAACTTAAAGTTGGCCAACCCCCAGAAAATTGGACCAGTGGAGTTGATCTTGGTCGCCTTCTTGACCTCCTTGAACTTGATATCATCACAACCAATGAGGGGCTTCAAGGTTTGTACTTCTGAACTAATCACCCATCCTTTTCTCATTCCACATTATTGCACTTATCTTTCAGAATTCATTTGTATTTGTCTCCTTGTATATGGAGGGCATATTGCCAAAATCAAGGATATGGTAACAAATGATACGCATGCTTTGTATTGGATGTGAACTTTTGGCTGTGTTTTGATCAACTATTCCTGATTTATTTTAACATAAAACAAGATGACTGAAAAAGAATAGAGAATGTGACTTTGGAGTTTGCTTTCCAAATTGAATAAACTACATTGGTATCAATCGGTGTTCATTTTACTGATGAAACTATTTTACTTGTGAATTATCATTATTACTTTTTGGAAAATGAAATCTACTTTCAAATAAAATCTAATGCTATTGCTTTCTGAATAACGTTTCTGAATTCCAATAGCAATGATATCAAGTTTCCAACATGTGTTTCTTGAAGAGGTGATGCCAGCCTATGTAAGTTCATTAGCAATGATCTTTGACCGTTACATTTTGCACACATACAAATATGCAAGAGCTGAGAAGGCAAAATTTCTCTACAAGGACAAAATATTCACCTTTTATTGCTCTCAGACAAAATTGAACCTGCCAGAGCTTTTCTTTTTTCCTTTTGTTTTCATTGCTTTTGATAGAAGATAAAGTTGACACTGTAATAGTGATGCAAAACGAAGGCCTAGTGTGTGAATCTATGGGAAAATGTAAAGAGAGAGTTAACAAAAAAATAAAAATTAATCGTCCTGACATTAGACCTTACTCTTCAGTGAAAATTGTGTGCATGTTATCCCAACTTGTGATACTTTCTGACCTGTTCAGTTATTGATATAGCTGCAATTCAAGATCAAAGAAATGCGTTGGCACAAGGAATAGATTCTACTGTTGGAGAGTCATCTCCTCTAGACCGAGTGCCATCGAAAGAAAAAATTGAAGAAAACTTTGAGCCTCTAAATTTAAACATTCAGCAAGTGACAGGTGAAGGTGAGTCCCAGCAAGGACAGACCCCACTTTTCATTGGCCCTGAATTTCATATAGAAGATGCGGTAGAAGCTTCTCCAAATGTGGAACATCAATTCATCCCAAGTTTCTCGGGGAGATCTCCAATGCATGATAACACACCCCAGGAAAACCCAGAATTGAAAAATCTCTCAGCATTAAGAAGCGACTCTGATGAGATGTGTTTTTCATTGCATTTAGGTGAGCCTGAACCAAAGAGAAGAAAGCAGTCAGATTAACCTTTTAGCATTGAGGAATCGAAATGAAGGTTCAATGCTGCTTGGAAAAACTCTTGAAAAATGGAGTTGCAAGATTGTTTACACATTCTTCCCCAGCTGCTTGGCCTTCAAATTCTGAATTGTAAGTATCCTGAAATGTTAAATTGCAAAGAGAAATTAAGGTTCATACCTCAACTAGGTAAATTATGATTCTTTTTTTCCATGTTCTGGTTAAGGTTACAGCTTTAGGTTATGTGAGTCATACATTATCCAGTAGAAAAATGGTTAGGGAGGTCCTTCATTAAATATGTCTTCAATTGTATTTACCTATGTCAAAATTGTTGTACCATAAACACTCCTAAAATGGGGGCATGAACAGTTAGTTAAACATAAAATGTCATTTTGACAAACCATGTCGGTTCTATCCTTTGCCCCGGAGGAGTTCTCCTTCGGATAAAACTTGTTGAAGCTTGTTGGAGTAAATAATGAATCATTTTAGTCTGCCTTTGACAAAGCACATTGTTCAGATGTTTTTGCACTGTGTTTAGCTGTTCAGTCATTTTATTACATATTGTATTGGTATATATTGATCAAGATCTATTTATTTGTGTGATCATTTTGGGAAGGGGATTTACGTTGAACTTCTTTGATGAATTTGATATTGGTTTCCTTTCTTTTCAATTAACATTGCCTTTGGTTATTCTGTTGAGGTACTGAGGACATCAGAGTTAAATTCCCGTGTCTGGATCTTGATAGCCAGATGATGTCTATAATGATTTTCGAGGAACTTCAACTGTACCTAATTTAAGACTGAGAATGGTGGTGTCAAGACAAAATTAGGAGCATGTTTGGTGTTATTATAATAATTGTTTTTTATTTGAAAATACATGAAATAATATTATTTTAAAAAATTTATTTTTTACATCAACACATTAAAACATTAAAACGATATAAAAATATTAAGAAAAAATTAATTTAAAACTAAGAAATTTTTTTTTTTTTAACTTTTTCAAAAACATTTTTCAAACTGAAAAATCATCAAGTGAGCTCTAGAAAATGTTGGTAAAACACAGAAATGTACCAGCCTTTCATTTTTGTCCCATAGCTCTTCCATCTCAAGCTCGCCACATACCATTCTCATTTCCATTATTGCTGGGGCATAAAATTTACCAGCTCCGCACCACGATCTGTGTTTTCTTTTCTATTGCTAATAGTAACATAAAATGGAAGATAAGACAATACAAAAGAGTTCCTGACCTTATTATCACTCTACTGCTCCTGGTGTATGCATATTCTTTCACCTGTTTTGTGGGATTCACGGATCATAACTGGATTGACATGATAATGTGAGAGAGCAACAGGGATGGTTGAAGAACTCGAGGATATTCTTGTCCAAGGGCAACATTAAGCAGGCCCACTATTCCAACTTTTACCACTTTTTTGGAAGTTTGCTGGAATGAAAGAGATGGTGGTTTCATCTAGTTCAGAAGCATTTGGCAGCTTCTTGTAGATCCATTATTGGTAACAATCAATTACATTATCTTCTTACCACAGGTGTCAATCCAGTGTTAATTTTGCACTAGAAAGGCTGAGGAATTGATTACATCATGTTTTATTTTAGTAGTTGGTGCTCATTTGGCTTCCTTGAAAGGGAATATCAGATGACCCCATGAGTAAGTACTTTGCAATTTGCTTTTGAATGTGGATGTGCAAATTCAATCATAACTAGTAGCATTACATGACCATTCTTTACCATTTTCCAATCTCCCATGATTGCTTGGTGGAGATGCCAAGACTGTTTTCTCTTTGTGCTGATGGTATATCAGTAGCATATGCACGCAAAAACTAACCCACAAGAATTACACAAGTGGTTTGAGACTCAGCTATTAAATACGAGCGTCTTCGTCAAAAATCAATGGAGTTTCAGTTTTTTCTTTTAAATTTCTTTTGATTTTCATCAGGTCTGGCCAAGTTAAAATTCAACTCGAAACCCTTCTCATATTAGGTCTTGAGTTGCGAGTTTTCCGAGTTTAACATAACTGTAACAGCTATGGTAAGCAAAAAAGTTATCATAATGATGGAAAGACATAAAAAGAAAATAGTACGCATAAGTTGTTGGTCCATAAAGTATCCAAATTTATTAGCTCCATGATTGATTAATTGTGTAGGCTTTTCAGGGAACAATTTTCTACTAACCCCGTCTTGTTTCAAATGCCGTGTTGCTTTTAAGTCTATAATGGCCACTCATTTGAGGCAGGCAAATGGATATTGCCTTGGTCACTTGGCAATTAACAAGTCCTCAAAATGTTAACTCAAGCAATCTTCAGTCATAAGTAATAATGAATTTGATGAGTCGAACCGATTAAAGGAACACGAACTCACTAGCTACTTGCTCATTTTACCTTTAAGCCAAATGATTATGTCCACATTTGTCTGCAATAATTATGCTGTGTTTATTGCTTGGTGGGATAGGCTGATGGATAATGAATGAATTACTCTGCACACGACCCTGTTAATGCCTTCTTTAGGCGTCATCATCCACCCTTTTGAAGGTTGGTTAATGCCCAGCTCGAATAAATCTATCAAGAGATTGTTTTTTTTTTTTTTTTTCAAGTTAATTTTTATTTGATTTTTTAAATTGTTTTAATATATTAATATTATTTTATTTTAAAAAACAATCATGAAGAGCTCAGATCCTGCCAACCTCCCCTGATCGGTAATCCCTGTATATCAAGTGGTCTTACTTACCTACCTTTTATGCTATCTTTAGTATCAGAAAAAGATCATGAAATTTCTTTCCCATTTAAGTATAGATAGATAACTTAATTAAGATTCAATCGAATTAATTATTACCCATCTAAGAAAATCTTAGAGGCTAAGCGCTCCCACCTAAAGAAGGAAAAAAATATATATTGAAAAACATCATAAAAGTGATTATACACGGCCTGTTTTGATTTTTTTATATTTTAAAAGTATTTTTTATATGTTTAAATTATTTTAATAAGATGGTATAAAAATAATTTTAAAAAAATAAAAAAATAATTTTAATATATTTTCAATCAAAAAACATCATTAATTACTCCATTCTTCAGCACATTTAATTTCGCCATTGAAAAGTCCCCCACCAACTAGTTTTAATGGTACGTAATCGTTGAAGGTACTCTTAGAATTGATAATGGTATCAAAGTATACGACGAAGAAGAAGAAGAAGATGATAATAGGCTGCCAGCAAGGGCAAAACCTATCACACCTCTGCTCCAATGATCATCATCACAGAGAAAAAGATGTGCTGTATAAGCATATTTTCAATAATAGCTTAGGAGGTAGACACTTGTCTAGACCATGCCATCTAATTAAAAAACTACTTTAGTTTGCTATTAATGCTTTGTTTGGTTCTGGGTTTTTACCGAGTAAATGTTCATTGCTTTTTATTTGGTAAAGTAACCTTCTTCTTCTTCTTTTTCTTTTTCTTTTTCTTTTTTTTGCAAGATTTTTTCTAAACATGTTACTTTATGTTAACGGATAGAAGTTTTTATTTGATTATTATTGACTTATAATTTTACTAGAAGATTCTATAAATTTTATCTTCTTTTATATATATATAGATTCAAATCTTCATACACAGTCATTTTGAGATGAGCAAGGCTCCCAAGAAGTTATTTTGTGAGATTTGTTATGTTTTTCTAATTAATTTATAATTTTTCCTATTTAATTTATAATTATATATATAGAGTGTAGTAATCAACAGGTAGTCAATTAGACAATATTGATCATCTTTCATCAGGAAAAAAGAAGAAGAGTAAATGTAGTTGATGACTAGTACATAACTCGAAGGTAATATAATCCTGGCGTGAAAGCCTGATGGTTGTTTCTATGGAAAAAAAAGTTACCATGCCTCATAAATATTGGAAATATTCAGGTACAAGAATTCTCATATCTTCCATACAGATTTCATCATTTGTAGTTGTCACACATGTGTCACCCACATGCTAAAAGGGCACAACGGCAATGGAATTTGGAGTTTGCAGCAGCAGGATTTCTTTGTCTGAAATCTGGTGCTTAGTTATTTCTTCTAGTGGCAGATTCCATAATAGCAGATCTGTTTTTTTGTGCAGAAACACTGGTGCCTTTTTGGCCTTTTAGCAGGACCTTCTTTTTGCAGATGCCAAGCTCTAAGGGATCTTAAAGAAACAAAGCTATAAGCTCTTTTCTTCTTTCGTGCTTTAATGGGAGACTTCAATGATTTGCAGCCTTAAATATTTGTGGCAAGGATTCCTGCTTCCCCTCTATTTGCATGCCTTGTAATGATGGTACATTTTTATTTTTTACTGTTAATTGTACTTAACAGTATTGAATGCTTAACTGAGATGATTAGGATCATCATTGTCATCACCATGATTATCTTCATATTTAGCACAAAAAACTCACCTTAAAAAGCCTTACCAAATGTGTGTGTGTGTGTGTGTGGATCCACATTTATATCTTTTCAGAGGGGAAGGACTCCTGTTCATGTCTTGCCCTTGCTAAAGGGGATTCATTTAAGAAAAGAAAAAAATTGAAGAGGTGTAATTTGTAAGGAATTTTCAAATAATTAAAGAACTTACTGTGTAATTGTGATGGTTTAACCAATATTTAAGCATCAATTATTGGTGTTTAGTGGCCTGCAAGACCTCATCAAATCATACAAGGTATACCCTCACTTTCATACACAACACTAACTAATTATTATCTCCTGTTTCTCCATATATGAGCTATATTAGCTTGTGGACCTTCATCTCACAAGATAGACTACTGTTCTTTCTCTGCAATGTCGAAACCTAATTGATTCCCACCCAGTTTTAGCTAACAGCATCAGCCAATTAAAGGACCAAAAGCATATTAATCATCAACCACCATGTTTATAGCATGACAGATACTGGAAGCTTGAAATTGAAAACCACGATTTTAAGTCCATTTTTTTAGTACACAAGCTTGCTTCACATCTTTCAAGATCGTCCCATTTAATAATGAATAAAGCTTTCCTGTCACCATCGATGTTTTCTAGTAATTTGAACTCTCAAATCAATACAATATCCCTCTCAAAATATATAGGTAATTAATACATAAAAATATGCAATTCATCACAGAGGGTATCTAGATTGAAAAGGTCTAAATGTAACACAAAATCATCATAAAAAAATGATGAACTTACCTGCTGTTCCATATAGATCTTCAAGTCACCTCTGGCATTCTAGCTATAACACTAATCTAAGCTCCAAAAGACGAGCAATGAGCTTCACAAATCAATCAAATTGTATAGTAACTCATAATTAGTTTTTGAAATCAAGTGACTTTCCTACTAGCAGGCATGCAGCTCTAGAGATGAAAACAAAAGTGGCTCCCAATGTAATTAATTTCTTGTGCTGCTGTCAAAAGTACTATATTTATTGATGGGATTTCAAGATAAAAATAAAAGATAAGGCTAATGAAAAATATATGTACACAAACAAATCCTCCAAAAGATGGTAGTTGAAATTCCTTAACTTTTTATTAGGGAAAAACAAGCCAGTATCTGCCCTTTCATATTAAAACTGATATATCCCTAACTACAGTGCATGATTAAAGCAAGAACACGAGAAACAAAGAAAAGAACAGCATTTTCGCAACAGTTTTTATTCTTAAGTACACTTGAAAGCAAGCTCTACCACAAACTATAATCTCATTGTCATTGAAATATCACTGATATCCCATTGTTTTTCTGGTAGAAACATGATAGACCAACAAATTAAAGAATAAATATCTACACTTGGAACTAGAATATTTAGCATTCAAGGACAGAAATTAGCTGTCTATAATTAAGGTGCTAAAACAGTGAATCCGATCTTCAGATGCCATAGTCATGATAAAAATGAGAAAAAAGAACTGAAGGAAATAAAATGGCAACAATCTAATCCATGTTATTACCAAATCACATCAATCGAAGTTGGTTTTTCATGGAAAAATCCAACCAACACTACTAAATATTCCCTTTTCGACAAATTAATTGAACACCACCACTGCTTAATTAGGTAAATCAAATCTTTTAAATTAATACATGAAGAATAAAGCCAAGAAATTACAACTGGAAGCATCTTTTGCAGGTATGAAGAGACTAAAAGCAAGTGGTCTCCCTGTCTTGACAACAACTTGAAGGGAAAAAGTCACACACTTGTCCATGATCACCAAAACTTGATATCAGTGATTAACTAACTTTTCATACAGCTGATATCAAAACATTACAATCCATTTTTATTTTAAATAATTAAGAAATGCCCTATGAGGCCTATATTCAAGCGCTCTTTTATGTTGGTGCAATATTCATGATACAACTTATCCGTATCTTGGCCTGAAATTAGATATGTAGAGTTGGATATAAAAAACTTATTTCTCCATTTTATTTTGTTAGGTTACAAAATTAATTTTAACCAAAAGATTCCTATTATTTGAAGCAATAAATCTAAGCTTTTGTCTCCGTAAGACTACAAGATGTGTGCATGGCAATTAATGAGCTATACAACATCATGCCAATGAGCCTTGTTTTGGATTGAATCTTTTTGGAAACTCTTGAGATACAGAATATTGAAGAATAAAAGGGAAAAACAACAATCTCACAGAAACTTCTGATGTTATGCTTGAATGTCTGATAAAGAGATTGAATCAGCAAAATGCTTATGAAGCATAAGTACTCCATAAAAATGCCCCAACTGCCACCTTATGTGGAAGTGCTGTTGGAGTAATTAATACTATGTGCGGAAACTCACTGCAATTTATAATCTGGGAAACCACAGAATGCTAATTATCCAACAGATGAATGTAACATCCTGTGTAGGTTTGTCAATGTCTGTTCAGAATTGTGGGTCACCAACACCAAGCTGGACCCCTAACCGTGTGCAATTAAGGATGAAACCAAATTTGTACCACCTTTTGTCTCCTATTCAGTTTCACTCCCAAAATCAGTACAAAATTGTAAGGGTTAGGTGAGGCCAAAATTAATATAGTGAGAGACATGATGAAAAGATTGCAGAAACCAAGTATATATGCAATTATGAGAGCATTGGATTTACCACCATATACACAATATAAAAAATACATTAATATATACATTTTCTAATAGCTTGCCTTAATTTCTTGTGTTTTGTGAATTTATTTTACATATTAATTCTTGATACTACCTGCAGCCCACTAGTAAAGACAAACATGGAAGCATCCAGCCATGCAGGCAGGAGAGATATGGATAATATATTGTCTTTCTTGGCATTTTTTAGTTGTTGTAAGAGATATAGCTGGATCTGAGTAGGTTAAAAAATCAACAATACACTGATTGGACAGGCAAATGTGTGAGTGTCTACTTGTGTATGTTTGCAAATGCATAATTCTTGTGTTTGCAATAAAGGAAAATAGAGGTGTTAATTATTGAGATCAAAATCACATCGTAATCAACCTGAAATTGCAATTTCAATGGTAACTAATCCAGAGATAAACAATAAAAGAAAAGAAAGGGAAGATGAAGCAAGAACCAAAGAATTGATCACCTGGTATGAAGCACTTGTGACTCTGTGAGAGCAAATTAGACCCCAGAAAAGCATGTTTCAGAATCTCTTTTGCTGTTTGTGAGTGAGTGATTGAAGCTGCAAGATGACCTGATGGAACCATATACTTTTATAGCTCTAAATTCAAGCTAGTTTCTAATTAGGTTTCTACCCTTTTGCCTGGAAAATACATATATATACCATTTAGGTACAAGTTTACCTATGCGTCTTCCCTATTAGTGCAATTCCCTTTTCTTGACAATTTTACTGGGAAAAATCACCAGTATATTCTGTTTTCATTGCCTAAAAACTCACAAGCAATTGATCATCATAAGATCAAAAACATGCATCCTAAACTAGTAATACAAACCTAGCTACCACGATTCAGTATATATCTTTGACAACATTAAATTTTTTCTACCTACAAATACTGATATAAGATTAATGTTAATATATATATAAATGAGAGTAACACGTTCATTACCAGATCATGCTGGCAGCTTCAACCTCTCAAACCAACATATTAGACAAATTGAAGGAAGAACCAAAACGGGGGGAGTGAGGTTTGGCCTTTTTTGGGAAATTTGGAAAACTAAGAGGTCTAATTTAAAGGGAAAGAAGCAGAAACTTAATTTCTCACCTAAAGATTGACAAAGGAAAGCACGAGCTGTGCATGTTTTAGGTAGGGGAATCCTCGTGACTCTCCCTCTCCATTTATATAAATGCACCTCTCTCTTCTTCCCCCACTCTGTTGTACTGTGTCATAGATGGAGTATTTAATGGTGAGTTTTGGCCCTTCCTTACAGCTATTGACACAGACCTCTTGCCTCTCTTTCCTTCTCTCTTCTCACTACACAAGGTTACATGAATGAATATATCAATGAAAAGGGACCACCACTTGGTCCTCCTAACAATTAAAGAAACCATGCTCTCAACTAAGATTAATTAATTTAATCTCTTACTGTTATATGTCAAAGAAATTAAGTTGTTAAGGTCAAACTAGAAAGTGGTTGAATGAAAAATCAACTGAAAGTAACATGCATGATTAATTATACTTTTAACAAAAAAAAAATATATTGTTAATAATAATTTCTATGAATATATTGACAGCTAGGTTTGTAAATTAAATAATGAAATATTAGCGGGCATAAATCATTTTACCGTCTCGAGAAGCAAAGTAGGTGAAAAGAAGAAGACTCCTTGAAAAGACAATGAGATCAAAACCTTCAAGGAGTAAGAACATGGTAAATCTATAATCATGAGAAGATGCTAAAAATATTTAATTTTTATTTATTCAAATCTTCTTGGTACAAAGATATTATATATATAAAAAATAGAAAACCCAAATAATATTCAATAGGAAACAAAATAGAAAAAATAGAAAAGCAGAAAAAAAACTATTCATTTAAGTAAAAAAAATAGAAAATACTAATAATACTAAGTAAAAAGATCATAAAAATAATCAAGGGAAAATATTTTATTTTTCCATAAAGCTTATGCATCAAATGGTGTATCTAATTTAGGAAGATATTGTCCTGATTAAGCATGCAATAGTTTATGTCGGGTAAATGATCGATAGTCTATGTGCACAACCATTTTATGTAAAAATAGAATGATTTTAGCAAGAAAAAAAGGTTAATTAGAGATCAAATGATGCCCTAGAGACACCAGCCAGTTAGAGTAAGGGCTAGCCTTTTGACCTATTCTAAGGGCAGGTTTTCTAATATATAATTAAGAGGGAGTTACATACATAGCATGTGGATTTGTAAGAATAGGTTAATTGGAAGATGGGAAAGAAAAAGGGCAGCGCACGCTTGATTTGTCATGGATTATGTCTTTTACCCTATGGACTGCATGGCCTGAGTTTTTTATATTTTTATATCTAAAATATTGCTGTATGTTGCTAGTTAGCTGCCTTGCTAGCTAGCTAGAATGCAAATGGCTGTGATAAATAATCTTGGCATGATCAGCTAGGGTTTCTTCTGTTCACTCTCAGCATTAAGCATACCTAGCGACTAAAAAAAAGGGCAGTTGCCATGTGCTTAGTGAACTCTTTGGACCTACAGCAACACCATTACAATAAATACTGTTTCATTATTTATTTGAAGTGTATGTATTGGCCAGGTTGGTGGAATCAGTTGAGGGCATCCTTTTGTCTTTAGCTTTGGGTGGTTCTTCTGTCTTTGGTTGACAAACAATGACATGTAGACAAGCCCTAATGGAAGGCAAGGACCACACCTTTTTCTTTAATATTTAGATTAAATGGATAGGCCTCACATGGTTTTGCTTTGTGATTTAGCTCAAAGAGTTGAATCTTCATTTGATTAAGGTAGGTGTGGTGGTGGTTTGTGAATAAAGCAATATTGCGAGATTAGGGTTTTTTTCTCTCAATTCATCGGTGTTCTCTTCTTTTCCCTATGTTTTTATGGTCCCACTTTTGCCTGGCTATTCGTTTGTTCTTCCTTTGTAGATAGGGTTTGGAGATGCCTTTTGTTTGCCCCATGGTTATCATTTTCTGCCCTGTCCGGGGTGGTCTGATGTCCATTATCTCTTAAAGTAGGTTTTGTGATCATAATAATTTGCTCCAAAAAATCTGGTTATGTATTTATTTCAAAGAGATCCATTGAGTAATTTCTCTTCTTTTTGCACCCTCCATTTCTAGTCTCTTCTTATCCTTTGCTATTATTTTTTTTTTTTGGGTAAAGCTCAAAGCTCATTTGTTGGACAAAGACAGCACCATTAAAGCTGAGCTTTTAACCAGAAAGTTGGGACGCAGCTTCACTATTCACTATCCATTTAATCTAAATAAGGAATTCAAATTATGACTGAGCTCTCCAAATCAAGCTGGCAGAACTTGTATAGGCCAAAACAAATCTATCCCTGTACCCCTTTTTGATTTTTTTTTTCTTCTTCTTTGAATTATGGTACATGAAATGCTAGCGGAGCATATAGATAAATAAGATCGTTTTTGTCCTGTAATTTGTGGTTCGAAATGTATAATATTATTTTAAGTTTCAAATAAATGAAAAAAGAAGCAGGTGCCTAGGAAGATTAACTCTAAGAAGTAAAATCCTCCATTGATGTTCTTTTCCTATTAATCGAGGTCAAGTAGCTAGCATCACATGGGATCAAGCGAGGTGACAACTTGTACCAACCAGAAGCTTTTTAGCCAGTCTTCCTTTGACCTTTCCACAGTTTTTTTCTTTTTAAATTCCTCCCTATATCTTTACATTTTACTCCTTGGAAAATGGATTTATATATTGATTGTCCTATCTGTCTCATAACATGTGTAATTTGAACTTTAGCTTAACCTTGAGCTAAATACATAGGTCCATTGCTCATGGAATCTTTTTCCTTTCCTGTTCTGTAAAGTAAGAACAATTAAAAAGATTGATTGATTAATATGACTTGTTAACTGCTCATGCATTTCTATGACCTAAATCTTGGGAGATAGCTTTTTGGTTTCATGGAGCCATATCTAGGGTTTGTTAGGAGCTTCACAAACCTAATGTCACTTGTCCTTCATTAATTGGCATTGGGACTGAGAGCAGCGGCTTCTTGAGAGTCCAGAACCATACTTTTTTTTTTTTCCTGATTCTTGTATCATGCTCAACCCATCAAGAAGTGGAAAAGAGTGTATATCTAGTATCAACCTAAAATAGGAAAGTCGAAATTTGTGCTTCATATGTATTAACAACTTTTATAGAACACTTCCCTAAAGGAAAAAAAAAAAGGTACTTAGAGAACACTTTTATTAAGATTAAATTCATAGAAAAAAAACTAAAAGTGGTGAAGGGAAAAAATAAACACATAAGTATAATCATTTTCAGACAATTATATGTATAATGATTAGACAACCTCATTATTAAAAAGCAAAATTAATCCGTAATTCCATATTAGAAAAAAATCAAACTTAAATCCATTATAATTAAGGGTGTGTTCGTTGTTTGTCTAAAATTTAGATTATTCTGATGTACTTATATTAAAAATAAATTTAAAAAAAATAAAAAAATTAATATATTTCTAAAAAAAAAAACACTTTGAAATACAATTTCTTCAAACATACACTAAATGTTATTAATATATCTAACAAGCACACCATCCAAGTCAAAACTCTCGTTTATGTTTATATATATATATGTGCATGCTAGGCTAGAATATAGCTTGTTAGTAAAAAAACATTAAGCATTGTAAATTGTGTATATATATAAATACTGTAATTTTTGGTGTGAAATAGTAAATACATATTTGAGATCGACACTGTTCTAAAAAGAAGTATAGACGTGTCTCTTGGAGAGCATGATTAATTAAGTTGGATTTTCTTGTCCAATTAAGCTGCTTGTGGGGGTCCGAGGCAATGTGATTGTGTTTCTATGTTTCCTATGCTGATCATGGTATAATTAAATGTGTAATGATGCTTCCGATAATGACCATGGCAAACATGTTTAGTTCAAATCTACGTATAAGATAATGATTAAGATGCATTAACCATAGTGACAAGTGATACGTGTAAGAATAATAAACTATAGAAAAAAGCAAACTAAATTCTTTTTCTCGTAATTAGGCAGAACCGAGGCCAATCCTTATAAAGATGCTTGACGAAATTAATATGATTTGAATTCCATAGCTAAATAATATATATATATATATATATATATATATATATATATATGATGTAAGAGTCACCAACAAATAGGATGGATTATTCTTCCATGCTTACAATTAATAATTAATGATATTATTAATATTAATTACGAATATAGAATCACAACTATATATATGGTGGTAGAAATATTATTTATTTATTCTATTTGTAACCCTTCTTCGTTTATTTCATTTTGGGACCGACTGTCATTTCATTGGCTCCCATTTAAAGAAAATGTTTAGTGCCTTACTATTTTTTTCACGGATTAAGGTGTAGTCACCACAAATAATGGACTGAAGATTCTCTTGTGCATGTTAGTGTTCTAGAAGTATCAAAGTCTTGGAGGAGAAGATGTGTCAAGGGTTGACAAGTCAAGGCACATCACTACGAGATTGAATCATAAAAGGAATTGTTTGCTTTCTTTCCCAATCGGGTCTCAAATGTTTCGGGCAAAAGCTTGATTTGATAATATGAAAATATATAAATATATCCAGCCCAAAAGAATATTAGTATAAGAAAAGGTTAAAGTATAAAGTGTATGTAAAATCATATTTTTTTAAGGAGGAAATAATTAAAATCTGTCTTTAAGAGTAAATTAAAAAAAATTAGGGTTGACCCATAAAAAGAAGCATATATCCTCTTAATTTTTCTTAGAATATATAATAGAATTAGTATTGGTTCAAAAAAAATCCATTTGGCATCCTATTTTATCCCACAGACCCATATATACCACTTTTGTTAATAGCTATTTATTATGAACATGAGCAACCGCTTTATAATGAGTGTCGACATTCATGTATACCAAATTAATGATC
>Ga0325411_1002935_pt1 | contig 19228 bp, 14 predicted proteins | sample PopdelMetagenome_13_FD_206181 | JGI IMG/M metagenome (GOLD analysis project Ga0325411, IMG submission 206181) | Populus deltoides microbial communities from Bellville, Georgia, United States - Xylem-PdIQD-R4 | ecosystem: Host-associated > Plants > Phyllosphere > Stem > Wood/Secondary xylem...
ATGTTTGTTGACAACACTACCATCATCTACAAACACCTAATATACTTTATAGTTGGAGATGATGGCAAAGATAGAATTTAAGAATTCTTTCTCTTTTACTGATTGTATTTCTTCTCAATATCTTTATACATGCACGCACCATGTATATATACAGTCTGTTACAAATGCAGACTGTCATGATAGCTGGCATAACTAACATTCTGTCTTGACAGTTAATATAACTACAGCTAAAGCAGTTAGAGTTAGTTACAAGGAGAAGAAGAGGTAATTAACAGAAATCTTGACTAACAGAAATCCTGATCCTGACATAATCTCAACTAACTCTCACGTAACCAATTCTTCTTCTACCTTTGGTTTATCATCCCCCCACAAGTGAAAGGGTTTGGTAATAATGCACAACTGTGTTTTGAGAAACAAGATCCTTGAACTTGTGAGATGTTTAGTCAAAAGATCTGCTGGCTGTTCTTCAGTGGGAACAAAGTGTAACTGTATTTTCCCTCTAAGAACTTGGTCATGGATGAAGTGTAGATCAATTTCTATATGTTTTATTCGGGCATGAAATACAGAATTCTTGGCCATATGATAGGCACTGATATTGTCATACCAGAGTATAGGAACAATAGGGGTAGGAACACATAATTCTTGCAGCAAGGCTTGGATCCAGATAATTTCTGTCGTAGCCAGGACAAGACCTCATTACTCCAATTCTGCATTGCTGTGAGATACTAGTTTTTTGTTTGGTAGAGGACCAAGAAATTAGATTACCCCTAGATAAATGAGATAGCCATTTGCACTTTGTCGATTGTCAGGTCGAGCACCTTAATCAACATCTGTGAAACCTTCTATTATCAATTGATTTGATGAATTTAAAAGTAAGCCATCATGTATAGTCCCTCGTAGGTATCGAAGGATTCTTTTGACAGAGAGACAATGGGCTGAAGTTGGTTGTTGTATAAACTGACATGCTTTATTAACAGCGAAAGTTATGTCAGGCCTTGTAATTGTAAGATATTGAAGTGCTCCCACTATACTGCGATAATGAGAAGTATCTTCCATAGGCTCACCATCAAATTTAGATAAATTCTATCCAACAGCCCCAGGAGTTTTGACTGGTTTTGTATCAAACATTGTTATTCTGTGCAATAAATCGGAGACATATTTAGTTTGGCTGGGATGTATAGAATCCTCATGGTAAGAGACTTCAATATCTAGGAAATAGGTTAGCCTCCCTAAATCTCGCAATATAAACACAGAATTCAGTTTAGCAATAAGTGAAGCAACCTGTGTAGGTGAGCTGCCTGTGATGAGGATATCATCTACATAGATGAGAACAATCAAAGTTGTAGATTCACCAAAGCATAGAAACATAGTTGTCAGTTTTGGAGTTGCTGAACCACCACTGTAAAAGGGCAAAATTGAGCCTTTGAAACCAAGCTCGTGGAGTAAATCGGAGACATATTTGGTTTAGCTGAGATGTATAGAATCCTCATGGTAAGAGACTTCAATACCTAGGAAATAGGTTAGCCTCCTCAAATCTCACAATGCAAGCACAAAATTCAGTTTAGCAACAAATAAAGCAACCTGTGTAGGTGAGCTGCCTGTGATGAGGATATCATCTATATAGATGAGAACAATCAAAGTTGTAGATTCACCAAAGCATAGAAACATAGAGCTATCAATCCTGGAGTTGCTGAACTCCCACTAGTTGCTGAACCCCCACTGTAAAAGGGCAAAACCGAGCCTTTGAAACCAAGCTCATGGAGCTTATTTCAAGCCATATAAAGCTTTCTTCAATCGACAAACTTTGGTAGGAAATTTGGTGTCTACGTACCCAGGAGGTTGGGACATGTAGACTTGTTCCTCGAGCTCATCATTTAACAAAACATTGTGTACATCAAGCTGTCGTACTTCCCAATTAAAACTAAGAGCAATGGTTAGTATAATGCGGATTGTTGCAACTTTGACTACTAGGTTAAATGTCTCGAAATAATCAAGGCCAAATGTTTGATGATATCCTTTTACCATAAGTCTAGCTTTATACTTGTCAATACTCCCATCTGGCTTGTGTTTTAATTTGTATACCCACTTGCAGCCTATGATATTTACATCAAAAGGCTTGGTAATAAGATCTCAAGTGTGGTTTCGATGAAGAGATGCAATATCTTAATCCATTGCTTGAGTCCAATGTGGATCTTTTAGAGCTTGACTGAGTATATATGGTTCTGATATCTTCGCAGCAGTTAGATCAAGAATAACCTTCTTTTTAGTTAAACCACTCATCAACCTTGTTGTCATCCATGGAACTGGAGTTGACTCAGGAGTCTGATCATTATGAATAAACTCAAGAGAAAAATGAGAGATTGGGGAGGTTGCAGATTCACTCAAAGAAAGAGAATATGCATTTGTGGGAATGACATCAGTGGACATTGAGGTATGTTTATCAATAGGGCAGTAAGGCAGACAACTAGAGGAGGATAGTATTGCAGGAGGAAAACTTGCTATGGAAGCATCACCAGTCTGAGGTAGATGAAGGTTTTTGTTGAAAGGGAATTGTGTTTCATCAAAAACAACATGAGGTGTAACATAGACTCATCTAGTGAGATAATCAAGGCACAAATAACCTTTGTTGTTGAGGTTATAACCAAGAAATATACACTGAACTGATCGATATTATAGTTTATGGTTGTTATAAGGGCGAATGAAAGGATAGCATAGGCAACCAAATACTTTGAGGGACATGTAATCAGGAGTTTTCAGAAAAAAGGGTTAGATAAGGTGAATCAATGTTGAGTACCTTGCTTGGCATTCTATTAATGAGAAATGTTACTGATTGAAATGCATACTGCCAAAACTTCATTGGCAAAGAAGCATGAGCTAGCAAAGGCAATCCAGTCTCTACAACATGTTTATGCTTCCTCTTAACTCTCCCATTCTGAGCTGAATTGTAAGGGCAGGAAAAATGATGCACAATACCAGCCTGTTGAAGAAAGGTTATGAAGGATTTGAACTCGCCCCCATTGTCAGATTGCACATATTTTATAGTGTCATCAAATTGATTCTCTACTTGAAGTTTGAATTGTTTAAACATTGAAAGAGCTTGGTCCTTTCTGTGTAGAGGGTAGAACCACGTGTATCGTGAGAAATCATCCAAGAATAGGATAAAATACTTAGCACCAGATGTGGATTTGACTGAGGCAGGCCCCCAGATGTCTATATGAATCAATTCCAACGGTTTGGAGGCACGAGAGGAGCAGAGATGAGTGGGCAATCTGTGACTTTTCATAAGTTGACAGGAAAAACATATAGTGGAGCAACTAACAACTTTATTCTTTTCATAGGAAACATTATAGTTTTGTAATATTTGGACTACAACATCAGTGGCAGCATGACCTAGTCTGTGATGCCATATTTCCATTTTATTATGAGTAGATCTGGAGCTTGGAGAATGAAAAGCAAAGAAATCTTTAATGCCAACATATGCCATTTTCTTGTTGTTCAGTGCTGGAAACCTGTAAAGTCCGTTCTCAAGGCTGCCTCGTGCCAGTATCTTCTTTTTATGCAAATCCTTCACAAAGAAACTATTAGATCAAAATTCAATCAAAGCATTATTATCTGAGTAGAACTTGACAACACTTATCAAGTTTGCTGAGATGAATGGAATATAAAACAACTTTCTGAGTTGAAATGATCTTGAGTTAGAGACTAGACGATGGGAACCAGTGTTGAAAATGGATAAGTGCTTACCATTACCAACTGTGACCTTATCTATGCCTGTGTACGGAGTAGAGTTGGTTAGATTCTCCATATTCTAAGTCAGGTGATGACTTGCTCCAGAATCAAGGTACCAATTGTCATTTACAAGATTATTAGAGGAGGCAACCATAACAGTTATATTATTTTGATTTCTGATATTCATATTCAAAGAGTTAGTACCACTGTTTGAAGAGTTTTGATAGGAGATATTAGATCTGTGATAACAAACGTGTACTGTATGACTAAATTTGCCATATAACTGATATTGTGGCTTCTTTGAACTGATTGAATTATGTCTTCCATTCTGTGTATATCTGCCCCTACGACCATGACCTCTGTAGTTGTAATTGTTGGCATTTGGAGTGTAGCTTGTGTAGCTTTACCCTCTACTGCCATTATATTTCCTTCCACCACCCCTTTTATTAGAGGAAGAGGCATAATTGGCTGTCATTGTGGAAATTTGATCAATTAAGCTTTGTTGCTCAAGTCAATTTTCAATTGCTAAAAGCATACTGTGAATAGTTTCAACTGAGATTTTATCATCTCTAATATTGATAGCAGTTACTACTGCATTATAGTCAGATCCAAGTCCTCCAAGTAGATTTATGACTTGATCTTGTTCTGATATAGGTTCTCCAATGGCTGCTAGACTGTTTGCAACTCCTTTCACCTTCATAATGTAGTCTATCATTGACAGAGATCCTTTCTTTGTGGATTGCAGTTCAAGCCTTAGTTGCATTATTCTGGCTTTTGAAGAAGAAGATAAGGTTTTCTCCAATGCATTCCAAGCAGACTGAGAAGTAGTGTGTCCAATGATTTGTGCCGATTTGTGCCATGATAGCTGGTGTGAGAGACGAGTAGATCCCGCTGAGGATTGTGTGATTTTGTCTCCTCTAAGCAATAAAGGCTGGATTGATTACAACTACACTTAATTCCTTCTCTGGATAGACAGAGGTACCATCTATGAAGTCCTCAAAACCATCAGCAAAAACAATATTATCAATTTGAGATTTCCACAAAACATAATTGGTTAGATCAAGTTTTACTGGTAATGCATGGTTGAGCTGCTGATAAGATGAAGTGAGTACCATTGTTGTGGTTTGCCTAGATTCAAGAGGACTAGAGGTTGAGGAGGACTGATTTGAAGCAGAAGCTATGGCTGGATCGAAGAAAAGAAAGAAGTTTCTCTTTGTTGCTCTGATACTAAGATAGAATTTGAGAATTCCTTCTCTTCTACTGATTGTATTTCTTCTCAATATCGCTATACATATACGCACCATATATATATACAGTTTGTTATAAATGTAGACTGTCATGACAACTGGCATAACTAACAGCCTGTCATGATAGTTAATATAACTATAACTAAGGCAGTTAGAGTTAGTTACAAGGAGAAAAAGAGGTAATTAACAGAAATCCTGATCCTGACATAATCTCAGCTTACTCTCACGTAACCAATTCTTCTTCTACCTTTGGTTTATCAAGCAATGATTACAATAGTATTATCATAAGAAAATATTATTCCCTCTCCATCTTCGTGGGTAAAGATGATGGAATCATGTCATGAAGTTGGGAATCACAAGGCAACCAAATCCTATTTTGCATAGGTTTCTTAGCATGACTAGAGTCACCATCTGCAAACATTTTTCCTAGGATCATGTTGATTTTGGGTATCGTTTCCAAATAATTTCTTTTCTTCTTTATTCAAGTCATGTCTTTTTCTTAATAAATTGTTAGAGATAACCTTAATAATTAGCCTTTTTATCTCTTGCTTAAGATTATAATAATCTTTGATGTCATAACCTCTGTATATTTGAAAAAAGGTAGAATTGTGTATATTTGCATCTCCTTTCATTGGAAAAGAGTACTGCATAAATTATCCTTTTTTAATGGAAACCAATACTTCCATGTGTATGATGTTTAGAGATGTGGTCATCATTTTGAAAATAAAAAATAAAAAATTATAAATGGACCTTCTCATGTTCTTTTTAGATGCCATAAGGCTATTATGAGAATGATGGCACTTGATGGGTTTTTTTTTTTTATATTACTACAACTAGGGGTATCCTAGCTTAGTCACGTTTGTTTTCTCCACACGAATGTTGTTTTTCATTATCTCTTTAACTTTTAGGAGAGTTTAATTAAGGAGAGTGTAAAGTTATTCCTATAAAATATAGTTGTAAAACCCACTAATCAGGGTCTTAGTGGCAATAGGTTTAAGCAAACCTTTTATATTGAGAATTTTCTTATTAAACCTTCAAGGATATACTCTAGTGCTCTTTTTTTTTTGTACGATGACAAAGAGCTCAATTGTGTTCTTTTTAGTTGGAAGATGATTTTGACATATAAATCATAAAAGTCAAAGATGAAGCCTGACTATTAGATATGGTACTATGCTATAGCAAAACTATGAAATATAGTTAGAAGAATTTTACACATAACATCGCTATTTTATGTTACAAGCTCCAATCTGTGTCATATATTTTGTATGCGTTCCATTTGGCTTATAAGTCCATCTCGTTGTCTAAGTTTGCTTTCATAGATATACAATATTTGGAAAGACAAGTGTGCAATACCTAATGGCAAAGTGGAGATTCTCTCATATAATGGTGGCAAAATTTATTTTCAAACACTTGTATTGTTACGGATCTCATCTTGTATCAAGGTATAGTTTTTAGGAGTATGCTAATGAGGTTTAGAGAGAGATTGATGACAATAGCTACTTATGCGGCTAGGACTTTATAAGGCTTTACTTTTAGATATTTGGAGTTCAAACCTAGAATGTATAGTTTAAGAATGTTCTTCGTGGTTGGAGCGACATTGGAGTATAACCATTCTCGTGTATATTTTTCTTTTATGGTCCTCCAAAAAATTAGAGTTGTCAAGAAGCATTCGGTGGTGCATATAATGGAGCTAGTTTTTGTGTCACTTATTGAAAGGGTGGAAAAGTTTAAAAGTGTTCTTGTATAGCTAGAACAACTTTCGTGAGCACCTTTTATTTTATGGATAATTTGTTAAGGATTAGAAGGAAATGATATGCTGGTGGTGAGGAGGTCAGTTACTTTCTCATATTATGATATTTCTATGTCATCATCCTTGGAAAGAACTTTTAAGGATGAACTAACTATTGTTTAGTTCCCACAAATGACTCTGCTAAAAAAGTCGAAAAAATTTCAATTTAAATTTAGGCTTTCCACAACTGCTTGTAGGAGAAGGTGTCAAGGCTTAGTTGTTATGTATTCTTTTACAAAACTAGTCTCTATGTAGTTAGGGGACTCACTGATGCTTAAATTAGTAAAATAAAGAGAAGAGAGGTAAACTAAAAAGGATAAAAGCAGGTGACTAAATTTAGAGGAAAAGTTGTGTAAATGTTGATTTGGATCCCTTATGTTGGTGATTCTAAGGTATTTGTATACCATTAGTCACCGAGATCATGTGGTTTACCTTATGAGAAATAGGTTATTAGGCCTGCATTCCCACAAGAAAAATCATGACGAGAAGTTGTGTTGCCATTGGAGACCATTTTTTAGCCAATGAAAACAATAAGCACACCACGTAGCTTATCTAATAAAATAAATTGATTGTGAGGGTAATGGAAGATAATCAGACGAATATTCTTAGATGCTAACCAATAAGGTAATCTTTATAAGAGATACCATGTGAAAATTTTATAGGCTATGATGACTTCTAAAACAGATAATTAAGTGGTTCCATGTTAATTCCTCATAGAAAATAGAGGTCATAACAACATACAAGACACCATGTCTAACTGGACAACTTACTGTTGGTTTAAGGATTAGGTTTAGGCTCACCAAGGCTAATTGGACAATTTGTTATCTAGTATAGGGGTTAGGCCAAAGCCTGTTAAGCTCGGTTTATCTAGGGGTTGGGCTAAAGCCCATTAAGCCTAATAAAAAATTTGTTGTCCAATATAAAGACTGGGCCAAGCCCACACTGCATGACTACATAACTTTATATTTGTTCTTATATTTTTTTGGTGTATTATAATTATGATATTGGTGTTAGTAAATATTATGATATAAGTGGGTCAGAAGAATCATACAATTTTATATAGTTAGTTGCAATTTTACAACTAGTGGTTCATATAAAAGGCTTAAAATACTTAATCATACAAAAAGAGGCTTGTTTATTCCATACCAATGATTTGACATAAAAGACTATAAATTTAGATCTAATCATTAGATCAGGCTTATATTTTTTCAAATGTGACTACTAGCACTCGGATCTACAGGAGAATCAACTTACTATAACGTTTTCGCTTTGGAAGATCATCAAATTAGGCTTAAAAGATGCTATTTGAGTAAATTTTATTATTTTTCCTTTTCTTTTCATATTTTTTAAATTAGGCCTAAAAGATGCTATTTGAGTAAATTTTATTATTTTTCCTTTTCTTTTCATATTTTTAGCTTAATTCTGGATTTTATATTGTTTTTTTTTCTATATAGGATTTTGATTCTTATACCTTTTAAGAACCAATTTCTAACCTCTTTTAAGTAATTATAAATCCTCTTAGATAGACAGATTAAAATATAGATAAATATTAAAAAGTAAAATATAAATTAGGGTTCTTTTATAAAAATGTTTTTTAACACCAATTCTTTTTCTCTTGCTTATTGTGTTTTTGCCAGCGTCATTAATGTCAAAGCCTAGCAATCCCCAATAGTTATTTTCTTGTTGGGTGTTGCTAAACATCCATGTCTACAATAAATCACAACATAGAGTGTGCTCAAGAAAGAGAGGATGATGAGGTTCCTCTTAGAGAAAAGATGTTCAAGAGTTAGTGATAAAAAAATATAGAGGCGAGATGTAAAGTTGACCTAATAGTTAAAATAGACATGACCCAAGATATATATTGTAAGAATGGCCACATAACCTTAACTAGCATTAAGAAACATTTTCTAGAGGTAAGAACAGGGGGGATATGCTCTAGGTTGGGAAGAGTATCATGGAGATTTAGGTTTTCAAGTAAAGTTCCCTAACTTCGTAGGAACCTTGTAGGCATAAAAGCTCTTGATTAGTTCAATATTTTTTTAATAATAAAAAATCTTAAAATAGATGAGAGTCAAACTAATCGCTAATAAATTAAAGAGGTGAGCTTCTACTTGGTGAAAGTAGTTGAAGAGGTCAATTAAGATAAGGGGGTAGGTCTGTAATGATTACATTGACTAATTTTATTAGATAGTGGCATGGAATGATTGTCTAAAATGGAAGAGTAGTTGATGGCCAAATACCTTAGTGGTGTACGATAGTTTATATAGGTTGAGCAATATTTTCAATCTTTGTAGATGTTTTTGGAATCCTATTAAAAAGCCTTGATAATAGAGAAGCAACAGACTACCAGAGCAGCTAGTAAAATATTTTAGGTTGAATAAAATACTAGAAAAAAGATGTAATAATAATTAGAGAATGACCACTCCACAACACAAACCAACCCTTTAGTAAACTCAACAAATGATAGGTCAAGGTTCTAGTTCTAGTTCTAGTTTTGTTTTTAAAACTTAGTGTAACATATATGATGAGAAAGGGCATCGGTTAATAAATATCATAAGCTAGAGAGTCATTTAGGCAAGGATTTGTTAATAGAAGAGCCTAAAAATGGTTGTTCTTAAGGTTGTCAAAAATATTTTTTTGACATGATACGAAAAATACAATGTTAAATCGGATCGTAAAATCATAAAATCATAATTTTTTTAACTAATTATATATTGACAATTCCAACTAAGAAATTAAATTATATTAAAATTTGATAAAGAGAGTCAATAACATTATAATCAATAAGTGATCTAAATAAAATAAGAGAGATATATAATATGAATCAAGAAATTAATGATATGGAGAAATAAAATGTCTTGTAACAAAAATTCCTAATATAGGAGGATCTCTGAATGGTAAGAAGTACACAATAACTTGGTGACAACTTAGTTGTTCCCATCATAACAAGTTCTAATAGACCTATTTTGGTTTGCAATCTAATGGGCCTAAACTAGTAATTAACTAACATAAGTTCAATAATAAAATAAACCCCTAAACAATGTCTAATGTGCCATAACAATCCCAAATTAAAAATAATTACTCAACATTAAATAAATAAATAAAATAAGATAATAAAAACAAAGTCTCCATGTTAAAATTCCTTCATGTAGTCTGAATCTTCAATGTTCGCACATTTTGAGTAGATTTTAGTCCTGATTTCAAACACGTCGTTCTTTCTTGTCTAGATGAATTACTATGCCTACCATATATGATTTGAAAGATTGACATGTCTAGTTTCTAGAACAACTTTAATCGCAACAAAAGTTTTCCTGTAGCTTTAGATATGTCTCAAGTAATACATGAAGGTCTAGTTCAACAAATTTGATAAGATTCATTTAGTAACTTCAACCCTATAAAATAATATGTTTTTGAACTTTATTTGACATTAAAATTTAACAAAATATTGTTTCATGTCTCTAGTATTGTTCTGTAAAATTTTAACTCGATCCGATGTATGGTTTGAGAGATATGCCCAATCTCACAAAACTAGTCAGCAAATATTTGAAGGCCAAATTCAAACTAAGTTTACCGATTTTGCACGAGTTAAGTATGATTTTACCAGTTTTTAATTTTTTAGTCCAATTTTTCATGTTAGATACATATTGACTCGTAAAATCATATAATTTTACGAGTCAACTCGTGATTTTGACAACAATGGTTGATCTTGTATATGATCATTATGATAGTAGTGAAAAGATTTTGCATGGATATGGTGGTGCAACCTTAGTTATTTAGAAAAGTATGTTAGCTCTTAAGAGTGGTCTGGGTGAAGATTAGCGACACACCAATATCTTCTATTCAATATATAGTATTAAAGACTATGTATGCAATCTAATAATTGAAAGTGGAAGTTATAAAGATGTCGCACGTCACCCGCGCGGCGTCGATGATGATTTTTGCTATTTTTGGTTTTTTTCTAAAAATTTATCAAAAACATGGGTAAAAAATTAGGTAGCAACAAAAGATATGGTGCTCAGAGAAGCAATGAAAAAACTCCAACTTAAGACAAAAAACCAGCCCTACAGGTTAACTTGATTAAACAAAAATACTGAGATAATCATGGATAAATGATGTCTTGTGTCATTTTATGGGAAAGAAATATTATGATAGTGTTTGGCATGAGTAATAACTATGGATATGTGTCATATATTGTTTAGAAGACATTGACAATATAATAGAGGTGTTGTGCATAATGAATGTCATATCATGTACACCCTCAATATAAAAGGGAAACGTATAATGTTAACACCTATAAATAAAGGGGTAGTTATTGAAACTGATTTGAATAAGCATATATCATTATCTTTATCATAGTTTATGAAAGAGATGAAGAATGAAATTATGGTTTATGCATTAATGCTTGATAGTGGTGTCATGTAGGAGGAGGTTGAAGACAATCCTATAGAAATTCAAGGAGTTCTGATAGAATTTAAGGATATGATACCATAAAAATTACCTTGAAGGTTACCCTAGTGAAAGACATCCGACATAAAATTGACCTAATCTTAAGTTTCAATCTATTAAATAGACCACATACGAGGTCAACCCCTAATAAGTCTGAATAATTATAGTGTTGGGTGGTAGAGTTGCTAAGAATATATAGGTATATACAAAGAGCATGAGCTCTTATGAAGTTCCAACTCTCTTAATTTTATAGAAGGATGGTTCATGATGAATGTGTCTAGATAATATAATTATCAATCAAATCATTGTGAAGTACAAGTACCTTATATAATGACAAGATGATATCGTGGATTAACTAGTTATAACTAAGATGTTTTTAAAATTTGACCTTAAAAACGACTATCATCATATTAGAATTAAGTTAAGGGATAAGTGAAAGATAGCCTTCAAGATACAACATGGGTTGTAAGAGTAATTAGTGATGTTGTTTAGATTGTCTAATCCTTCTAGTATTTTCATAAGATTAATGCATAAAGTGTTGGGATCGTTTATAGACATGTTTGTAGTAGTTTATTTTGATGTTATCTTAATTTATAGGGCATCTTTGTAGTTGCATATAAAGAGCACTTGTGGTTTAACATTTTAAAATGAAAGCAATTATATGTCAATCTTGAGAAATGTAAGTTCTTCACTAACACCATTATTTTATGGGTTTTGTTGTTTTTGTTGAGGATGTCTAGGTGGTCAAAAATGGCAAGGATTGTGTAGTGGCCTTCTTTAAAAAGTATCCATAATGTCTAGAGTTTTTATGGACTTACACCATTCTATAAATGATTCATCTATAACTTTAATGCTCTAATTATGCTTATTAGTGAGATTTTAAAAGGGAACACTTTATAGTGGATGGAAAAATCAAAAGCTAATGTTTAGTTAGTAAAGTAGAAAAAATTGAAGCTCTTGTACTAACACTCTTGATTTTGATAAGTTGTTTAAAATGAATCGTGATGTATTAAGACTAAGCATTGAAGGTGTTTTTAGAATGGATGAGAGGTTCATAGCATTTTTTAGTGAGAAGTTGTTAAGCTCAAAGAAGAATTACTCTATGTATGACTTGGAATTCTATGTTGTTGTTCAAGCATTGAAATATTAAAGGAATTACCTAGTGTAAAAGGATTTCATACTCATCATTAATCATGAGGCTCTAAAATATATCAATGGGCAATAGAAGTTGAGTCATCAATATATCAAGTCGGTGTCTTTTCTATAAGACTTCATCTTTTTTTTTTCTTTCTAAAACACCAATCTGGTAGTCTTAACAAGGTTGTTGATGCATTTAGTAGATAGGTTATCCTATTCAGCACTACGCATACACAAGAACAAAATTTGATACCTTTTAAAAGTTGTACCTAAGAACCCTTTTTTTAGGCATATTTATGCTAAGTTGATATATGATGTAAATGAGGCAATTTTGTATATGTGAATGGTTACTTGTTTTGTGATATGTAGTTGTGTATCCTAGATTATTTTCTATGAGAACATATCATCCATGAGTTGCATTATAAGGGTTATTTTGGACATGATAAGACCTTGGCCTTGGTGTTATCAAATTATTATTAGCCTAAATTATCAAGTCAAGTATCAAGCTTTATAAAGAGATGTATAATTTATCAGCGGTCTAAGGGTGACTTAACTAATTCTGGTTTGTGTATACCATTATCTATTCTAAATATCCCTTGGTTGGATGTCAATATGGACTTTATATTGGGTTTTTCTTTTATCCAACAGGTTATGGGTTTGATCTTCATAATTGTGGGCATATTTTCTAATATAAGCCACTTTATTACATATCATAAAACCATGAATGCTTTCTGTATAGCCTACCTTTACTTTAGAGAGGTGGTTCACTTGCAAAGAGTCCTTATGTCTATTATTTTGGATTGAGATACAAAGTTTATATGCAACTTCAGAAAGGGTTTGTGGGGAAACTTGGCACTTATTTAATTTTTTATGAATGTTATCACCCTTAGATAGATGGATGAAGAGAAATGATAAATTATAGCCTTAGAAATCTACTATGAAGTTTAGTAGAAGACAAAATTAAGTAATGAGATTTGACTTTGTCACAAGTGGAGTTCATATATAACAAATCTAGAAATCAAATTACCCAATTGAGCCCATTCGAGATTATGTATGGATGGAATCATTTTGGTATGTTTGAGTTAATGTATATATTTTGTATTGGACGGTTGAGCATTCAGGCTGAGGGTATGGAAAATTATCTATGTAGGGGTATATGAATAGGTTAAGCAAGCTATTATGGGTAGTAATGCCAAATATAAAGCCCAAATTGTAACTCATCACAGAAAGGTATCTTTGAGATAGGTTGCTTTGTTTGGAAAATACTTATTCACAATAGATTTCTTATGGGAGAATATAACAAACTAAAAGGGTGAAAGATAGGCCCTTGTAAGGTGTTGTAGAAGATTAATAACAATGTCTTTAAACTCTATCTTTCAAGTCAATTGAAGGTTTCTAGTGTTTTTAATGTGCAACATTTATCTCCATACTTGATGGATAACTAGAACTCAAGAGAAAGTTCTCTCCATCTCAGAAAGCCTAATGTACGCAAGTCATAAGAGTTTGATAATTTTGAATAGTCAGATATAGATCCATTAATAATGAATCATGTAGATAGCTTAGTAGACACATTTATGGACCAATAAGATAGAGCTAAGTCTAAGAAGATGTTTGTTCACGCTACACCAACAATTTGACATGAAAAAAAACATAACTTTAGATCTGATCATTGGATTGAGATTAAATTTTGTTAGATGATTTTACAGGTTCAATTCTATTAGGGCCTAACTCATTATAATTGGACAAGCTATGAAAGACTTTTAGATTAGGCCTTGAAGATGATATTTGAGTTAATTTATTTTTTTTCCTTTTTATTTTTGGACTCTCATCTTAATTTTAAATTTTATGTTATGTTTTCCTTTTTTTATTTATCATTTGGATTTCTTACCTTGTAAGAGTCAGTTTTTGACCTATTTAAAAAATTATAAAATTTCTTAAAGAGACAGACCATAATATAGACAATTATTTAGCAATGAAGTATGAATTAGAGTTTTTGTGTGAAAACCCTTTTTAACATCAATTCTGATTTTCTTGCTTGCTATCTTCATGTGTTATTGTGTTTCCATCTATATCATATTAAAAAAAAAGAAATTGGGGTTGATGGAATAACAAGGAAAATATAATAATTTATTGAACTATAATATTTCTTTTTATTTATCTATTTATTATTATGATGATGATGAATTATCCATGCTAGGGTTAGGCAAAACACTTATTTTCTTGAGGTTGCAAGAGAGAAGTCATAGATTAAGGTTTTTGTCATGCTCAATTTTTTTCTTTGACAATTGCAAGAAAATAAGAATTAATGATTAAATTTGAAAACAAGGCTTGCTTGTCTTCATTCAAATATAATAAACACATGGCATCTCCCAATATATAGTAATTATATGGGTGATGTAATCAACAATAAAAGAAATCAATGACATTGATTTATGCATTTAGTTTTAGGAAATTAACTAGATGATTTACTCGTGCTGTATAATGGGCTGAATTATTATTTTTTAAAACATTAAAAAAAATTTAAGCAGACATTGTTAACGAGTTTTCAAAAAAGAAAATTTTTTTAAACCTTATAGGGATTGACTTGATGTGACTCGGTTTACTTGACAAATTTAAAGATAACTTGAACAATTGAAAAAAAAAACATAGTTCGACTAAAAAAATATCAAGATAACATCATTTTTTTTAATACTAAGACAACACATTGAATCGACTAGAATCAACTCAGGTTAACATGTAAAATCCACGACCTAGGTTATGAGACCATGATAATCTCATAAAATGTAAATAAAAAAAATATTTTGAAGCTCTGTTTTCAATCAAGCTAATGTTGAATAACAAAATGAAAAAAATTAATTTAAAAAAATGATAAGAAAATATATAATTCGAATCAATTTAGGTTAATCTATTAAACTTATAACATGAGATCGAGATAGTCTAATAGAAAATAAAATAAAATAAACTATAAAGTTAAATTCTTAATCAATTCAATATTAATAGATAAAATTAAAAAGAATAATTAAAAAAACCCAAATCAACCATAAAAATTACGACCTTAATTATAAAATTGAGATAACTCCATAAATAATAAACAAAAATAAATTAGGTGCCACCATCTTCAATAAATTGAATATTTAAAAATGAAAATAAAAAAAATACTGTTACAACAGTGGATGGAAACAGTGATTTCCCCTCCTGATTAGTTTGTGTTAATATAATATAAAGGAGGGAAGAACATTCTGGGGAGGGGGGACAAAGAGATCTTGAGAATCTTGGAATTTGGTGCTGTATATGGTTCTCCAATCAAAGTTCGACGTTTCATCATCAGGGTTTTGAAGGGACAGAGCAATCCCAGTAAGATCAACCCCCATCATTTTCACCACACCAGTGGATGCTAATCACTCAAGTAATGAGGTTAAAGACTTGAGACAGTACTGCTGCGGTCTCAAGTTCTTGTATTATTTTTCTTTTGATGGCCTTGTTATTATTAGCAAGCAAATACCAAAAGATGTGAGGTTGTTATATTGTCAATTTTCTTGACATTAGCAACGGACTAATATTGTCTTCTACCGGCCAAACAAAGGTGACAATACAGCACATCAATTTAAGAAGAAAAACACCATATTACAAGATTCCCGCTATTTAATTAGGGCTTATGTTTCGGCTCAAGGAAAAACTAGTGTTTTCTCAGCTCTGAGGACTATTGAAGAGCTTGGGTTGGGTGTCTCTAAAAGAGACCAAAAGCGAACCTCGTCTTGATTAGATAGATATACAGAACCAAAAAGACTCCGAAAATCCTGATTTGAAATTGGAGTTGTTTCCAGTAATTAATCGCATGAGAAAGAAAACAGCTTTTGTACATTTTAGATTATCTTGAACCTAGGAATTGATGAACGTATCCTGCTGCTCTAGTTCACAGAGAAATCTGATCTGATGCAGGAAAGTCATTCAACCAAGACCTTTATATATATAGATAAAGTAACCATGTGACAAACGTTTTGCCCAGAACAAGAAAATAAAAACCGAAGGACGCCCTTTGGGTCTCTTCAATAAAACTTTTATAGAAAGCAGTTGCTGGTTTACACTGCAATAATTCATGGAGAGTACTGAAAGCTGTTGAGTGTAGTGTTCCCCACAACTATTAATAAGTGTCTGATTAGTGAATGCTTTGAATAATTCTCAGCTGATATGGCCCACACTACGAGCATGTTTAAGAAAGTCTGAAAATCATGTAAAGGATCAGTTGTTATCAAGTAAGTCTGATGGTAGCTTTTGTGGAGCACAGGCACACAACGTCGCCTGCATATATTCCATCCATCACCTCTTCAGTCTATAACGTGATGCACTCAAACTTCCATATGTTGAGACCTTGATGCTTAATTGGGCAATTATTCTTCTTCCAAACGAGCCCCAGTAAAGAGTAAATCGAAGTCGTGGTATTTTCAGTTGAGACCACTACCCTAATAAATGATTATTAATTCTCTGTTTTTTCTTTACTTCTCTTTTCTACTGCTAGGATAATTATGATCTCAGTAGGAGGAGGAGATGCTTAAACTAGGTATCATATGACAACCACTCTACCCCGTAAGTTGCCTCACTTCAAGATTTATCAAAGGGCTGCATAAAACAAAGCCACGACAGGCTCCTTTTTTGAAGCTTTACCCTTTTTCTCCTAAAATTAGACCAGGGCCACCAGAATACGCAACCAACGGACCGGGGGCAGAAACAAAAGGCAAGAGACAAAGCTGCTCGAATTTCTACGCCACAGTTCAGCATGAAATTTCTTAAAGATACATCCTATTAGAGGCATCCATAGTGGCAGTGAATTTATCTTTTTGGCACCGACCTTTGTTTCTTAGCGAGTAACAGTTCGTTGAGAATCCCACCTATCAATTTCCAAACTTGTTGGTTGTCAAGCCCACAAGTTTCGATGTAAAAGAAGTCTTCCTATTGAATCTAGACACTTTACTTACCTGCTCATTATAGCACTCTTATCTTAAGTAGAGCGATAAAGTTTTGCGATGACAGGAGATAAGATGTGGAAAAAGATAATGAGACATTTGCCACGACTTCTTAATTCATAGATACTAGTTTAAATTGCCGCGCTGTCCTGTAAATCTAATCGAATCAAATTTTTTTTAAATATCACAAAATATATTTTGATTATAAAGATTTATTTGGTATTGTTATTGTTATATTATAAAATTTATAAATAAAATTAGAAGATAATTATAATGTTTGAATAATTAAAAGAAATTTAGAAAATAAAGATTACCCCACACATGCATGCGCGTGTGTGTGTATGCCACGCAATTAAAAGGTAATTAAAAGGAAGCATTAACTCTTTTAAATGTGAAAACTCTTCTAAATATGAAATCGTGAAAAGAAGTTTAAAAGATGAAAGGTTATTGAAAGTTGACATATGAATTAATAAATACTTCTAAAGAATGAGAAGTTATCAGCAATTGATAACACTCGACTATAAAAGACAAATGGCAAGGAAGATCAGAAAAACACATAACTCAACAAAAACTCCAGTTATTGCATTGCAATTTTATCAAGTTCTAAGGACCTTTCAATCCTAAAACCTGTAGGTGATAACTTTGTTGGTGTTAGAACAATATGTGATAACTTTGTAGATGATAATCAGGTAGGCTTGCAATTTTAATTTCATAAACTAAAAAATACCAAAAAGATGTTTAATTATCTAGTAGTTCCAATTTGTACATGTAATCAGAATATGGATCACTCTATGAATGTAAGTATTTTTTTTTGTGATATTTAGTTTACTTTACATTCAAGTTGTTTTAGCTATTTGATTATTTCTTTATTTGAACTACTATTTGTGTGAAGTGGATTTAATCATATTGATATTCGTGCAACTCTATAATAGAAATTTCAAAATACGTGAGTAATTAGGATTGAGTCCATAATTAGAACCAGTTAACTTAGAACTCTAGAATTTAAATCAGTTAACTTAAAACTTTAATCTTAAGTTGTAAAGTCCTATTAATCGAGACAGACACAAAAAAACCTACATCAAACAATTGGTGATCACAATGGGAGTGTTAAATTAATTTTTTAGAATTATGGCACCAACAAAGAAAATAAAATTACTAGGAAGTTTATAAGAGAAAGGCGAGTTAATTAATGTTCCTGTTGGAATAGAAAATGAAATATCAAACTTTTCAAGAAAAAGTTAGAAAATGAAGAGGAGAGAGATATATATATGTCATTAGATGAGATATATGCACGTCTTAAGCGAAGATTAGAAGAAACTAATAGAGTCATTGATGAAAAATATTGATGCCTTGCTGAAAATGTAGGAAAGACATACGGAAAGAATAAAGATTAGTGATGATTACTATAACAGGATTGTGGTGATGAATGATATGTCAACTCATAATGTACTAGAGTCCAATGTTAGAGAAAGGTAGACTTGTGAAAGGAATTTAACAGGAAGTTTTGAAAGGCTTGAAAGGAATTTAGATGGAAGTTTTGAGAAACTACATAACTTTAATAAAGTTTCTTGTCAAGAAGTGGTTAAAACATTGGAGGATGTTAATTTGAAGTTAGGTATAAAATAAGGAGTGGAAATGATGACGTAATATTGGACTTTAAATATGTGATGATGGAAACAATTTATAAGATATCTAAACAAGTGGCCGGTGAAGTAAAAAACCATATAGATAAAAAGGAGGTTAAATAACTAAATCCTAAGCCAGTTGGTAAAAAATCGTTTTGGCCAAAGTAGTTCAACTTAAAAAATAGCTTCTCACCAAAACCTAGAATAAATTTAGAAAAACCTGTAGTTATGGAAGAAGTTGAAAGTAATTTAAAAGCAAGGATTATAAATTATGAGAGTATTTCACCAAAAAAA
>Ga0325411_1002937_pt1 | contig 19219 bp, 19 predicted proteins | sample PopdelMetagenome_13_FD_206181 | JGI IMG/M metagenome (GOLD analysis project Ga0325411, IMG submission 206181) | Populus deltoides microbial communities from Bellville, Georgia, United States - Xylem-PdIQD-R4 | ecosystem: Host-associated > Plants > Phyllosphere > Stem > Wood/Secondary xylem...
ATACACCAAAACAAAAAACATGACAAAAATAACAATAGCTAAAACAAAAAACAAATAAAATATTAAAGAAATGAAGAAGAGGAAGTACATACCTTTTAATTTGTGGAAGATTGAACTAAAGATTACAAGCCAAAAAACACAAAAATCTTGAAGGAAATGAAAGGAAAAAATGAAACTGTGAAATGAAGCAGACGAAAAAATGAACTGAAAGAGTGGTCGCTGGGATTTATAGCGCAGTTTTACTGACGGCTTCACCGACGGACATATAAAATTAATGTTATTTTAAATTATTCCATCGGTGAATCTTCGAAAATCCATCGGTAAATTTTGAATTTCAAACCATCGTTTAATTACCCTTCATATTTTCACAGTCCGTCGTAATTCCGTCGGCAACCTGTCGCGGTCAGAGATGCATTTAATGCACTGCCCTTTGGAATTTACATAGTCTGTCGGTGATTTTATCGGTAATATTGACCTGCCGATAACATATCGATGGACTGAAATCCGTCTGCCATTCGTCGATGATTGTGGCATTTCAAGTAATTATTTTTCAACTCTCTATGAAATGTCGACGGATTCTAAGTCGTCGGAAAGTTAGTCAGCAATTGTGGCATTTCCAGTAATTATTTTTCAACTCTCTGTAAAATCCTGACGGACTTTAGTCTGTCGGTATGGACGTCAGTGATTGTGCATTGTACAAGAATGATTATATTTGTATTGCCTATTTACCTTCCTGCAAACACTTAAATGATAAATTGTTCATCGCATAAAACAATAACAACAATGCTTAAACAATACATAAACTTATAAAATAAATATTTCATGTTACAAAATATATCATCCATAATATATATTACATGAAAAAATGTTTTACACAGGGCTTCATTCTGATAGTTAGTCAGAATTTTCTTCTTCTTCGTCATCAATTGAATAGTTATCACCTTCATCGCAATCTTCAATATGGATATCATCATCTTCATCGATATTTGCTTGTCCGCTAGAGCTCAAAACAACATTCAACTCCTCTGCGTCAACATCAACAAGACTATCATCGAAAACACGAAAAATTGAATTTTCTTCCAAATCAATCGAAGGAGCAACTCGATATGGTTCAACCAACTCATTAACTTGAAAGACTTCATCTTGCACACTTGTGTCTTCGTTCTCATCCTGAACAAGCTCGACACGACCCCTAAGTTTTGTTTTTAAAACGAACAACCAATCCACGCTTGATCAATCTTTTCTAAAGGAAAGGGTGTATGTGTAATAAACTTGTTGACATTGCTTTGCGAAAACAAAGACATCGTTTATGTTGCGGAGTCTAGCTTTTGAGTTGATTTCGACTAGACCAGAGTGCGGATCAACTCTGATTCCTCTGTCAGTCGTGTCACACCCCTAATTCTTTCTCCCTAAACATATATAGAAATAGGAGTAACGACGGGAATGAGACAGGTCACGATTACGTGTTTGGCTCCGGTCAGAGAGTGATTTTGTCCAACTACTACTCCAACTCGAACTCTTAGCCCAGCAAGGTTTAGACCGAGCATCGCCGACCCTAGAGGTCCACTCTAAACCAGGAATTCCTATTATTCCAATTCTCAAGTCATACGATTTTCATACGGGCCCGTATCTCTTTCTTTTTTGAGCCTGCCTTGAGCGTGCATGGAAGTCCCTCTTCTTATCAAACAGGAAAGCCCGCGTATTCTTATTAGAATGTCCATTGGAGCTTGACCTCCGGTGAGGCTTCTTTGCTTTCATAAGGGAGGCAGGGCTCTTTCCATACTTGGCTAATTGAACTAAAAACAAGCTTTCGATCGATAGAGCGTTTAGCTTGGATTGAAGATCAGGAAGGAGACACTGAAATCAAGAAAGATAAAGGAACAAGATAAGATAGTCACTTACAGAAGGGCAGAGAGATCTTATTTAATGCAATAGAAAGAAGGCTTGACAAATGAAGCGAAAAAGCTATAGATACCATTCGCAAATGCATACACAGTCAAGTTTCCATAATGAATCCCAGAATGGTAAAAACACTCTATTCTGCTCGCTATGATATTGCAGTTCGATGACCTCTTCTAATATAGTACCATAGTAGTCAACTTCTAACTCACTACTAGTCGATCCCTTAACACAAACACCGTTACTATATGTCTTTCTTCCATGCCCGTATTCTTCAGTATGGAACACCTATTCATTGATAAAATACCCATTGTAGCACTTAACTTTTCTTTCAGGGCCCAGGCTTAGTGAAGACAATGACTTAGCAACACTCCTTCCCATTTGATAAACCTTGTATGTAATGTACATCAATGAACAGTAAACGAGAATCTCGTAATAACATGCATACAGTAATTTTGCAAGTGAGAATGAGTTTGTGATACTTACATGTGTTTTGAACCACGTGGCAAATTGTTCATCTTGTAATTGAAAGATCTAGAATTCGATCAGCTGTGAGTTATTGGACAACAAATATTGTCGATGTTGCCTGCAAGTGATAATGAGTGTGTGATATTACAATATATAATTAACAGTATATTATTGACAAAGTTTAATTAGTATTACCCATATATATACTTACTGAATAAAAGGTCTCAGCTCATCACAATTAAATAGAACATAATTGTGTGCTTATTTGAACTCTATTTCCGACAAATATCTTCCTCTTACAGCATTTTTAGGTGTGGGTCATCCAGGATTGGAGAATATTGACAAGTACCCACTGTAAGGCACTTCACCGCCATCATTATGTCATGGGACGCGATTTATTCTCGTTCTTAGATGAGGTTCGAAATAGTACGAGATAAATATTGAGATATCCTCAACAATATAAGCCTCACATATCGAAGCCTCAACATGCGCCTTGTTCTTAACCTTTTTCTTGAGATTTAACAAGTACCTGCATTGAATTAATCAAATATTTTCAATTAAGAAAAACAAAGAAAATACTTTTATATATTAATTACATTGCAACTGTAATATCTAATCGTTCAAATGGGTAGATCCATATATACTGGACCAGTCCTCCAACTTTTACGTCGAACGGTAGATGTATGGGGAGATGCTCCATTGAGTTAAAAATGATGGAGGGAATATCATCTCAAGTTTGCATAGTGTCTCGACAATATTCCTTTCAAGCCTCTCAATGTGATCAACATTCAACTTGCTGGAACATATATCTCTAAAGAAATGACTGATCTCCGTAAGTGCATCTCATATCCCTTTTAGCAACAAATCACAAAAAGCTAATGGGATAAGTGTTTGCATAAACACGTGGTAGTCATGACTCTTCATTCCATACAATCTGCATTCCTCCATATTAACCAGCCTTGAGGCATGTCAATCAAGAAAACATAGACTCTTAAGCCATTTGTAGACTAGTAGTTGTGCGTTTTTCTCTAACACGAAGCTTGCTCTTGGTTTTGCGACCCGTGACTCATCACAAACCAACTCCATATTTTTACGGTTACAAAACAAAGCTATATCCAATCTAGCCTTGATGTTGTCCTTTGTCTTCCCCTTCACATCCATGACGGTGTTGAAAATATTCTCATACACGTTCTTTTCAATGTACATGACATCAAGGTTATGGCGGAGTAGATTGGTCTTCCAATAAGGAAGCTCCCAAAAGATACTTCGCTTTACCCAATTATGGGTCAAACCAAAATCAGGAAACTTTTGCTTACCTGATTGAAGACCAAACACAATGTCACTGTACTATGATACAACATCATGCAATTCTTCACCAGAAAAACACGGGGATGCAACATCCTTTTGAACTCTGCCAACAAAGAAATCTTTTATGTTCTTTCTGGCAAGAAACGATGGTGATAGTAAAAAAAAGAAGTTTTAACTCCGTTTGTTAGCGTGAATGCCTTGTTGTTTTCCATGCAGTATGGATATGCTAGTTTCCCATGCATGCTCCAACCAGAAAGCATTCCATAAGCTGGAAAATCATTGATAGTCCACATCAAAGCTGCCCTCATAAGAAAATTTTATTTCCTCGATATATCATAAGTCAAAGCTCCGGAGGACCATAACTGCGCCAACTTATCAATCAACGGTCGAAGACAAACATCTATATTCTGGCCCGAGCTGCTTGGACCGGGTATGACAGTAGATAAAAACATGAACTCCGGCCTCATATACATTCCCGGTGGCAAGTTATAAACCGTGAGTATGACCGACCAACAAGAATAAGGAGCAACAAATGACCCGAATGGGTTGAATCCGTCTGTACACAACCCAAGACGCACGTTCCTTGATTCAGCTGAAAAGTGAGGATGCACACTGTTAAAGTGTTTCTACGCTTCGCCGTCAGAAAAATGCACCATCACTCCATCAACCGCATCATGTGATTGGTGTCATGTCATTTGCTTAGCAGTCCTTGGTGACATGAATAACCTCTACAGTCTAGGTGTGATTAGAAAGTATCTAAGTTTTTTATATGCCACTAGAGTATTTCCCCTGCCAGTTCTGGGTTTGTAACAGGAATGCCCGCATGCCATGCACTCGGTCATCTCAACATTTTCAAGGTAGTATAACATGCAGAAGTTAGGGAACATGTCAATTTTCTGGTATCCTAAACTGAGGGGTTTCATCATGGACTTGGCAGCATAGAAGTTTTCTTTCAGCCTATTCCTTTCAGGTAAAATGCTTCTCGCCCATTTGATAATCTTGTCATAACCGACCTCACTCAACCCGTGATCTGACTTGATGGTGAACACCTGTGCTACGGCTGATAATTTACTGTGATTCGTGCAGCCATCCCATAATGGTTCGTCAGAATCTTTCAACAGATCAAAAAACCTTGCTGCATTTGCATTAGGTTCTTCTTCTGCGATTGGACATTCACTGACATTACCTTCACTCATTCTCATTGCATCCAAAACCATATTCCTGTAAAGATTACTGTTCTCATTTCCAACTTCATGCACATATACTAACAAATATAATTTTACAAAATCTAAAACAAACCATAACAAGTATAAAATTATACTTTCACATACTACAAGTTTGTTTGAGAAATAACAATAAAACATGTACATATACTAACAAAATACATATACTAAAAAAATAATAAAATTGACATTTAAACGTTAAAATTTAAAAAGATAAAGTTACTTACAAAAACTGATAAAATTCATCGGTAAATCAGAACACTAATGCTGTGACCACAAAACTTCAAGAAATATGACTTGTTGTGCTGAGAAAAGGGAGATTTTTTTTTTAGGGGGGCTGGTTGTTTGCAATAGGGGAGAGTTGGGATGGGGAAGAAGAAGGAGAAATAGGGGAGGAGAGGGTCGGCAGAGTGGGCATATATTAACTTTCACCAACGGCTTCACCAACATAATTATTCCGTCTGTGAGTCTGTCGGCTATTCTGAAGGTAAACAGGGCACGTCACTATACGGAGATTTCGGTTTAAATCCCTCAGTGATTTCGTCAGCATTTCAAACGGTGAATCAGTCACGTCACCGTACGAAGCTACCATTTTGAATCCCTCGGTGATTCCGTCGGTAAAATCACCTGTAAAAACCTCCACGTCAGCGAACCGCTTTTTTTTTTAATTCTGAATATTCCGTCCGTCATTCCGTCAGTAAATACCAACCGAATGTGTCCGTCAGTATATACCGGCGGAATGATGGATGGAAAAAATTTCATCGGTAATTGTGACCTCAAATTACTGACAGAAGTATTCCGTCGGTAATGTAGTTGGTATTAAGTGAATTTCTGGTAGTGTTGTTGAAACCTTTCCATGACTGGTTGGAGCAACCAGATGGAGACGACAATACCTTCCACGCCTTTACTGTTTTTGAATCGACCATAGATGCTAAAATAAGGTAAGCCCCAGTTGCACCTCCATAAAAGGGCTTCCCCTATCCCAAATCAACCTCTCCAAGTGCAGAACGAGCTGAGATACATCAGCAACAACAATGTTGGAACCAGATTTGGTCAATGGACTCTGATGATGCTGATTTCGGGCCTGTTTGAGAGTGTGGTTGTGATTGTTTTTTAAAATGTTTTTCATGCCGAAATACATCAAAATAATATTTTTTATTTTAAAAAAATTATTTTTGAGATCAGCACATCGAAACAATCCAAAACATATAAAAAAAATTAATTTTTAACAAAAAAATTAAAATTTTAAAAACACATGTTGACCCACGTTTCCAAACGGGCTCTTCTCCCGCCACCAAACCGGCGCTTTCATTAACTAGAGATTACTATTTAAATTAGAAAGCATTATACGGATTACATATATAAATGACTAGAGCTTGGATGCGAATGCGATTGTTCTTGGGTTCTCGAAACCGTATGAATCATCAGTACTCGACTCTTGAGTCATTTTCAAGAGCTCTTGTTGAAACCTTTCCATGACTGGCTGGAGCAACCAGATGGGGACGACGATACCTTCCACGCCTTTACTGTTTTTGAATCGACCATAGATGCTAAAATAAGGTAAGGCCCCAGTTGCACCTCCATAGATGGGCTTCCCCCATCCCAAATCAACCTCTCCAAGTCCAGAACGAGATAAATCAACAACAACAAAGTTGGAACCTGTCGCATAATGTGGTCGCCCTTTTATCACCATAAGATCTGCCACTGATTTTATGTATTCTTCGTTCATTTGGGTCTTCAGCCTCCTCGCTAGCTCAAGTGCATATCCTAATGGACTTGCACACAAGAGTCCAGCCCTTGAGATGGCTGATGGGTAGGCAAAAGCATTGCCATAGTATCCAGGAGGCACTACCACGCCTTGTTTGCCTCGTGCATTGATCACACATGATAAACGAACATCCTCTTTAGGATCAAGTTGGAGTGCAAGTGCCCGACATCTCCATATACATGAAGTTAGCACTTCAAAATTTGAGCACTTTTGAAGGTGGGGAGGAATGTGCTTTCTTATTGCTTTCAATTCTCTAGGGCCAAAAAAGAATGAACGATGGACCATGTTGCTGCCTTGGTCCAAGGATATATTTGTGGTTGTTGTCTCGTCAAATTCGTGGTGTACACAAGTCACCCGAGGTGGGTTTCTTGCACTTAAGATATCTCTTTTCCATACAGGCAACAGGGATGGTGCCCTTTCTCCTCTTGCAAATTCCCCAACTGTGTTCAAGAATTTAGCCAACCCTAGTGAATCACTCATGGGGTGGTTTAGACGTATTGCTAACACTAACCCTCCACATGCCAATCGTGTCACCTGCACCAGACATAAACATCTTAGTTGTTTTTCATTCGACAGTAAAAGGTATCTATATATAATCACTCGATGATAATAATTACCTGAATCAACAACAGAGGGCATCCGAGGATACTGGAAGAGCCAGGAGCATCATATAGAAACTCATCAGTATAAGGACAAGGTGGCTGAATGGTGTCACCTAGCTGATCCATTGTTACATCTGCATCGGCTTCAATGAACAGAATCCCTTCCCCAGTACAGTCAACTACGAGTTTCCTGTTAGGCCCTTCTATGAGCCTGCCAGCAAATGGATAGTAAAAGACTAGTGCTCTTCCTAGTGCTTCTCTGATGATACTCAGAGGGTCCTTCCCTTTCAAAGAAGGATGGTTACGATAAAAAATTAAAAATGGAATCTGAAAACGAAGGCCTTGTTGGTCATCGATGTCTGAGAGCTGTTTTTGTTCATGGGGTGTTGGTACTGCTGGTACAATCAGTTGTGGCTGGCTACGTCTCACAGAAAACGCTACTGGAGACGCAGACGGTGATGCCATGACTCTAAAATTAATGCAACACTCTGCTTGCTTGATCAAGATGATGAGAAAGTTAAGTTGAAGGCACTGGAATTGTATGTATGCTAAATGAAATTTTGCTTGCCATATTGGACATGGCTGTGGTTCTTATATATGCTACATGTCCAAGAAATATTATTGGCTTGTTTTTTGAAATAAAATATTAGTAATTTATCACTTCCACTCTATTCTATATGTAATATGTGTGTAATTATACAATAAGAAAACTATATGTTTCTGAAAAAAACAAATTTCATAATATCCTTGTTGGAAAGCCACATTCGAAGGAAGAAAACATTTCCATCGTCTTGTTTGTGCTGGTCCCAAGCATCAAATCACTCTTTCATATTTATACTTTTCATCCACAAAAAAGCAAGTGTCCTCGCCACCTCAAAACATGGTGGGACTATTTGTTAATTTCTTTTTTTATAACTTGGAGTATCTGGATCAGTTTACGCGCATCATAATTAATTTTTGAATTCATTAAATATCTTGCAAACCCAGTAAATATATAAAACACCGCGAGAATAATAGATATATATATAAAAAATCAAATCCAGGTATGAAAAAAAAACAAGTCTCTTTTCCCACTACATCACGAACTCAAGTGCACTACTTGTTAATTTTCATGCGCGAGGAAGAGTTGTCATCCTGGTGGGACTATATGTTGTCATGCGCGAGGGAGAGTTGTCATCCTTAGATTAAGTTTTCATTCCAAAATGCAAATATAAACCAAAATCATATCATGTAAATTAATTATTAACAAAAAAAAACTAAAACATGTAAGCCTCTTGACCCATTTTGTACCGTGGACTTCAAAACACTCAAGTTTTTTTTATGGTTTTTGGTTGCTACTGTGATTTTTTTTTCCGCCCTTCATTTTTCAACTCCCATCTTTGCTTCAATTTTTTGGTTGCTGTCGGGTTTAAAGGGTATGTTGGTATTATAGGTATTTTAAACAATTTTCATAATTATATATTAAATATACTAAGAGAGAAAATATGCAAAATTATGACAATAGATTCTTTAATGTCCTTTTAAGAGTTGAGTTATCAAGGAGGCTTGGTAAAGAGAGATGAGAAAAGGCATATTGATGGTTAGGAGAGTGAGGATGAGGATGATGCTTCATTGTTAAAAAGAAAGGAATGCAAAAGTCTTCCTTCCTGCCTCCTTACTCATCTTTATTTGTGTTTATTAATTGAAGGAGGAGAGTAGCTATTGATAATTTGGAAAAAGGAGGGATTCAAATCACTTTCTATTGAAAGCTTCAAGTATAGAGCCATGTAAGCATTCTATTACTATATATTACTACTACTACCAGCTGAATGAATCATGGCACGATATGTAGTTTCATTATTGAATTTTTTATGATTTTTTATAGAGTTTCTTTCCAACCATGACACAAATGGTAGGCACGTTACGTCCAAAACCTCGATTCATTCAGGTTATTTCTAGTGGCATCAATGCTGAAATGTCTGGTAATAATTTAGGGTTTATTTTAGGTTAAAATGGTTTGATTTTTCATAGGATGACTCGGAGAATCACTAGAAGACTTTAGAGAACTTGAAGGCTTCCTTCAAAATCATACTAGCTCTATGTTGTACATTTCTTTTTTATTTATTTAGTTTTCTAAATTATTTATGATGATGATTAATAAATGTTGTGACAAGTGTCCTTAAGATAATGCTTAAACATGGTAGGAGCTGAATTGCAGGTTATTATAGAATGTATAACATGTGTGTGTGTGTAGGAATTAATATAGGATTATTTGTGATTGCTATAGTTATTGTCGTGTACTGCCACACACACACACACATATATATATAAAGAGAGAAAAGGTTGACTAAGACATAACTTAAGTCATTCTTTTATTCTCAACTTGGCATCAGAGCCCTAAATAAATTAAAACACTTCCTCTCCCCTCTGCAATGGACTCTTTATCCCAGCCGTCTGCTGCCTCCCTCTCTACAGCATCGGCGATGCCGACTTCCTCCTCTACCGCATCTCTAGCTTCCTCTAACGCCTCTGTTCTGCCGTGGCCACAGCCTACAGATGGTGGTCACGCCTTCTTCAACCCAAGCAATACTCCTTTGTTGCAGCGTTCTTCTACTATTGTTTCTGCAGCTTCTTTCATCGCCATTGTCTCCCTCTCCCATACTTGCCAAGTCATCTCTCTCAAGTTAACAAACACCAATTATCTATATTGTCGAATACAGATGAAGCTGTATCTCCTAGGCCATGTTCTTGTTGTTGATGGTACCTCTCTTCAAGTAAATCAGTTCTTTCTTTGTTGGAAACAACAGAACCAACTCATTCTAAGTGTTTTGCTTTCTTCTCTATCCATGGAAGTTCTTTATCTTGTTGTTGACTACCAAACTTCAAGTTCTGTTTGGTGCACACTTGAGCAAGCTCTAGCTTCCAAGTTATTATAGAATGTATAGCATGTATATATATATATATATATATAGGATTATTCTAGTGTTGTGATTCCTACAGTTACTGCCATGTACTGCCACACACACACACACAAACATAGGAAAGGTTCGCTAAGACATAACCTAAATCATTCTATTATTCTTAACTTGGTATCAGAGCCCTAAAAAAATTAAAACACTTTCTCTCCCCTCTGCAATGGACTCTTTATCCCAGTCGTCTGCTGCCTCCCTCTCTACAGCATCGGCGGTGCCGACTTCCTCCTTTAACGCCCCTGTTCTGCTATGGCCACAGCCTATAGATGGTGGTCACGCCCTCTTCAACCCAAACAATACTCCTCTGTTGCAGCCTTCTTCTACTGTTGTTTCTACAGCTTCTTTTGTCGTCATTGTCTCCCTCTCCCACACTCACCAAGTCATCTCTCTCAAGTTAACAAACACCAATTATCTATATTGACAAAGGCAGATGAAGTCATATCTCCTAGGCTAAGGAGTTTTTAGGTTTGTTGATAGCTCAAACTCTTGTCCTTCTACACATGTTCTTGCTGCCGATGGTACCTCTCTTCAGGTAAAGCAGTTCTTTCTTTGTTGGAAACAACATAACTAACTCATTCTAAGTGCTCAGCTTTCTTTGCTATCCATGAAAGTTCTTTATTTTGTTGTTGACCGCCAAACTTCATGTTCTGTCTGGCACACACTTGAGCAAGCTCTAACTTCCATGTCCAATTCTCATATTATACAATTTCATGGCTCCCTTCAAGATCTTCGACAAGGTGATGAGTCGGTAACTCAGTTTATGCAAAAAGCTAAGGCATTATTTAATGAGTTAGCCGCTGCTGGCCGACCTGTTTCGCTGGAGGATTTCAACTTATATGTGTTTCGTGGCCTTCAAGGAGAGTTTAAGGCCTTAGTAACAAGCCTAGTTACCAAGACAGAACCTCTCTCGTATGCTGATCTTCATAGTCATCTTCTAATGCATAAATTTCTTCATAAAACATCCATTACATCCATGAGGTCCGCTACCATCAATGCACCTCTGCTGCCCACGCTTAACACCCTCCCTTCAACCTTTGTCTCTCAACGCCAGTCCTCTAGAAATTTTAGCCGCTATAGGGGCCATTTCCATGGAGGATGGCGTCCCAATCAATTCAGCAGTAGAGGCAACAGGTTTGTTGCGTCTAGACCAGATTTTCGCAGCCTCCATAGCTCCTCCAACATTGATGGCAAGAAGGGTAATTGGCAAAGCAATAGGGGGCAAAATAAATGCTGCCAATTATGCCAAACATTCGGTCATACAACCCTTCATTGTCCTCAACCTCAGCACAGGGGCTATGGACAGCAACCTAGTGCAAATCTGGTGCTAAGTAATGTCTCCTCAACAGGTACTGTCGATTAGTTTTCGGACACTGGTGAAATCAACACATTACACCTGATCTTGTAACTTTGGCTACTTCAGAACCATATCTCAGTAATGATAATTTGCATGTTGGTGATGGTAAGGGACTTTTCATATCTCATATCAGTCATACAAAAATATATACACCACATCATTCTTTCATTTTGTCTAACGTTCTTCATGTTCCGCATATTATGAAATGTTTGCTTTTTGTTCAGAAATTCTATCTCGATAACAATGTTTATATTGAATTTCACCCGTTTATATTTTATATCAAGGATCTCAACACCAATGAAGTATTCCTCTCATGTCAGAGTAAAGATGGTCCTTATGTTTTGTCCAGGTCTTTCATCCTTTTAGTTTCTCAAGCCTATTGGTCTCCTTACATCTCTACTTCTACTAATTTATAGCGGCATCAACTAGGTCATCCTACTTCTCGTATTTTCCAATTGTTAATCTCGAAAAAATAAGATTATTTGTAATAACAAACATATTAATTTTCAATCTCAAAGTTGTCCAATAGGAAAATCATCGTGTCTTTTTTTAGGACCTACAGGTCACAAAACTTCTACTCCGCTTGAATTAATCTTTAGTGATGTATGAGGTCCTGGTCCCTTTTTTCTTCGAATGGCTATCTTTTTTGTTATCTTTGTTGATGCGTACACAAAATATATATGGTATTACCCTCTTGTTGCCAAGTCTGATGTTTATTTTATCTTTCACCAATTTCAAATTCTCGTTGAGCGTCAATTTTCATTAAAAATAAAATTTGTTCAAACTGATTGGGGCGGTGAATACCGCAAACTGTCCACTTTCTTTCAAACCATTGGTATTCATCATCATCTGATTTTTCCTCACACTTATGAACAAAAATGGCACAGTAGAACGTCGTCATAGATATATTATGGAAACCAGACTTACTCTTCTAGGACAGTGTAAAGCACCATTTCAATTTTGGAATTATGCCTTTGAAACTTTTGTTTATCTTATAAATCGCATGCCTACTCTTGTCCTTGCAAATAAATCCTTGTTTGATTTTTTGTTTCAACGGTCTGCTGATTATCATTTTTTGCATACTTTTGGGTATATTTGCTTCTTTTTTTTTTGCGTCCCTATAACAATCATAAATTAGATTTTCATTCCTCTCCATATGTGTTTTTTGGGTACAACTCATCTCACCTTGGTTACCGATGTCTTAACATTGCATCTCACCTCATTTATATCTCTCGTCATGTCTGTTTTGGTGAACATGTGTTTTCATTTGATAATTCTAAACAGATTGCAAAGGTTTTCGCCCCTTTCTCCATCCAACCCGCCACTGCCCTCCTTCCAAATCTGTTTCATTCCCCATTGTTTAACACCCCTATAACCCCTCCCTATCCCTCCTCTACCTGTGCTCCACCACCCCTCTCTGCTCACCCACCACGGCTTTACCCCTTCCCTTCCCTATCACCACATGCATGTTTATCTAACCATTTTACTGCAGGTACAGCTTGTTGATTGGTCTCTTCTAATTTCCAACATGACACCTCTGTTGGTGTTAGGACAATCCCCTGCTCCTCTTCTATTTTTTCTTATTCTGCCAGCGCTAAAACTGCTACAGATTCTGGTTGTTAGTCTCATGTCTACTGCCAGTCCTCTATTTGCAGCAAATTTTTCCACTACCCCTTCGACTAGCTTGAATCTGGTGGTTGATTTATCCTCTTATCCATTGCAGCAGGGCACCTCATTGCCATCGTTTCTCCTACATCACCACCCTTTGTCAGCCAACACCCTATGGTTCTTTGACCGCGACAGCCAAAGACAACAAATCTGATTGTGTCTGCTGTCGTTGTTACTGCTTCATCTCGAGTAATGCTCTCTCCCACCTCTAAACCCCTTGCATTCTATGATACTGATAGGTATGCGGTTTGGCATGATGCTATGTGTGATGAGATCAAGGCTTTGCGCTCTAATCACACTTGGTCTTTAGTTCCCTTTCATCCTTTAATGAATGTTATTGGCAGTAGATAGATGTATCAGATCAAGCGTTGTGTTGATGGCAGCATTTAGCATTATAAGGCACACCTAGTTTCTAGAGGCTTTACCCAACAAGAAGGCATTGATTATTCTGAAACTTTCGGTCCAGTTATTAAGCAGGCCATCGTCAGATTAGTCTTCTCCATTGCGATTTCGCACAATTGGAAGATTCACCAACTTGATATTCATATGCATTTCTCAATGGCGTTCTTACTGAAGAGGTCTACATGAAACAACCTCCAGGTTTTATTGACTCTACTCTTCCATCTCATGTGTGTAGATTGTACAAGTCGTTATATGGTTTAAAACAGGCACCGAGGGTATGGTACACTTGTCTGAGTGATTTTTTACTCTACATTGGTTTTCACGCCTCCAAGGTTGACACCTCCCTATTTATCTTGTCTGATGGTACTAATATCTTTTATCTTTTATCTTTTGGTGTATATTGATGATATTCTGCTTACAGGTAGTAACTCTGCTATGCTCAATCGCCTAATACAGCTACTGAGCTCTAAATTCAAGCTTCGTGACTTAGGCGCAGTTCACTATTTTTTGGGTATTGAAGTTCAGTCTACAGGTATGGGTTTGATGTTGCAACAACACAAATATATGTTTGACATCCTCACTCGGGCTGGTATGACTTCCTGTAAACCCATTGATACTCTAGTCTCTCCTTTAAAAATTACTATACTGCCGGATAATCTATTCTCTGATCCTACACGGTTTCATCAAATCGTGGGTGCTCTTCGATATCTTACCTTCACTCGCTCAGATATCTATTTTGTTGTTAACAGATTTTTTCAGTTGATGCATGCTCCTACAGATTCTCATTGGTTCGTCGTTAAACATATTCTACTCCACTTTAAAGGTACGGCATCTTATGGTTTCCATATCACTTGAGGTTCCTCATTTGCTCTACATGGTTTTATAGATGCAAATTGGCCTGGTAGTATTGATGATCGTAAATCTACGAGTGGTTACCTTATCTTCTTTGGTCAGACGCCGAACTCATAGAAGTCAGACAAGCAACGCATAGTTGCTCACTCCTCTACTGAGGCTGAGTATAGTTCAGGTGACATACTGACTAACATCACACATGCATCTTGGTGATCAACATTAACATGACGTTGATATTCATTCCTAAATTATTCTTCAGCATCCTCAGTAGGGGCATTTGGAATTAGATTTTCAAGAACATACAACCTCTTTTCTTGCTTGAGAACAATTCTCACATTTTAGGTCAATCTAAGAAGTTTGGTCCAGTCAATTTGTTAGCATCAAGTATGCTTCATAGGGATATGTTACTACTCATTTTATCTATCAACCTATTAATGTAAAGATAGCAAGTATTAGTTCCATACATACATATTTAAATTTTAAATTTAGATGATATCTTTAATTCTAATTTGGTCTCCCATTATTTTCTTGAAAATTAATAGCCCTCCCTTTTAATTCAGGAAATCTCGCTTAGATTTGCCTAGTGGGTTAGGACCTCATTTAATTTATCTGACATTGAGTTACTCACTAAATTAAAATAAAATAAATTAAAATAAAATAACATAGTTTAACAATTACATCTATGTGTGACTCTTAGATCAGTTAGGTAACAGCTATTTATCTAAACATATCTTATATATTTTGCCTAACTCATGCTTCTAACCTCACATGATCATGAGTGACTCATCCAAATCATATAGGTTAGTTAAATAGAATTTAATTTTATAGCATTAAATATATTCGATTAATAGAAATCTTGACTGACTAAACAAGTTATATATAAATAAAACTCTGATTTTATGCATATGAAATTGGAAGGCAGCTTTTCATGTTCTCAATATGTACTTGATATTTTACTGAGGGATTTAATAATTAAACATGTCTCATTTAAAACATGGCATAACAAATATATAATTCATACATAACAATTTATATATAGACATACACCCCTAGCATGTCATTCTAATTAGATTATTATGGACATATCTAAGTTAATTTTCTTAAGCCATTAAGGGAATTAGATGGTCAAATCTTAGATAGCTATATCAAATCTTCATAAATCAATTGCAAGCACTTGGTTGTAGCTTTCATCGCCATTTCTTTCTTTCTCTTGGATTACATAATAATTTTCTATCTAAATTTTTACCTTTTTAAATTACATAACATTTACATAATTAATTAAGAAACCTCAAGTTACTTTCGAGAGGAATTAGATGAGAAAAGAATTACAACCCAGAAGAAAAAATAGAGATAAGGCAGGACACATAAGCACTATTTAATAAAAATCACAACCATTCAACCATCAAATAAAAGCACAATCACATTAGTCTTTAATGTCCATAATCATTCATTATATATAATATCATATTAATATGCATAATAAAAATATTGCATGCTTCAGTTCTAATTATTGGTTTTAAGTGCAATTTTTAAAATAATATTTATAACATTTAAAAATATTAAATCAAATCCAATTTCCCAAACATAATAAAAAAATTTAATATAAATTTTTTTGAAAAATAATTTTTTAAAATTTAATAAGAAAATTAATCATATTAAAATTCTTATTAACCTCCTAAACTATTTTAAGAACAATTAAATAAAATTATGGCTTAAAAAAACTATTTTTATTTTAGAAAAATTATTTTAAAAAAATATTATTGAATTAAACATTTTAATTAAATCCTAATCCAATTAGGATATTACAAACACCAAAAAAAATGAACTAAAAATTTTAATTCAATCATAATCCTATTAAAAAAATTAATTTTACAATTAATTTAATTTATGTTTCAATATTAAAATATAAAATCAAATGAAGGGAAGAATAGTAATTCTATCCCAAAGTCAAATAAGTAATAAATTAAAGAGGTAAATTCATAAATTGCACCCCAAAAACTCTTTTGGAATTAACTATAAGTAGCAAGGGTATCATATTAATTATATCTCGAAACCCAAAAAAGACACCGGGGGAATAATCATAAATTTCCTCCCCTTCTTCTTTCTTGCTGCCAGCAGAGGGCTGGTAGCTGTCACAACAGCTGCTGCTACTGGCGTAGGCTGCCCACGTCGGTAGCAGCCTCCAGCAGCGACAGCATTGATGTTGTTGCTCCTGGTGCAGCGCGGGGTAGGAGCGTCGTGGCTGCTAGAGCAGTTGCTGCTCGCCAACGGTGAGTTGAACATAGAATATATGATCTTATTGGGTTTTTTAAAAATTATATACACAGTGAAAATTAAAAAAAAAATTATTCAAGTTTTTAGAATCTTGTAGAGAGATATATAGAATTGTTTAGGAATTTATTATTTAAATATTTAATTTTTTTAAACTTTGAATAATTTTTTAAAAGTTGTGTTCATAAATTATTAGCTGTTTAATTATTTAATCTCTAATAATAATTAATATGAATTATAAATGAGATTTCTTTTAAATTTATATTTAAAAGAAAAGGATTTGTATGATAGGTAAAGGAGTAGTTCATGGAGTGGAAGAGGAGCGGTGGCCACGGCTTCATCCTCAGGTCAGTTTTCACAGGGCATTTGATTGAATCTTACAGGAGTGCATGGAAAAGGTCATGGAAAGCCACGTCCACAAAAACTGTGATATATATATATATATATATATATATATATATATATATATATATATATATATATATATATATTTTTTTATTTTTATGTTCTTCAATTATTCACACAAATCAAAAGAAAGCAAAATTAGTGTTAAAAGAATCATTTTAAATCAAAAATTTAAACTATTAGATAAGATTTCATGATATAATTTATATTATTTTTTAATACACTTTCTCAAATGAAAGTTCGGGCTTGAAACTTGTTTAGACTTATATTACCTTGTGCTTAATTTTTTTATCAAATAAATAGGGATGGTGAGATTGGAACTCATGACCACTTGATCATCAAGGCTCTGATACCATATAAAAAAACTATCTCAATCCAAAAATTTAATTGTTAAGGAAGTTCTCGTAATATAATTTATATTATTTTATAATAAATAGGTCTCGATATTTGTATTTTCTAATGTGTCTTTTTTTTTCTTTTTTTTTTTAATTGCTTGCATGCTTTTTTACTTATATCATGAATTTCATTTATGATACTACAAGTTATAATAATTCCTAATATTTTTAAATCAAGAAAAATAACATAAAAAGGTGTTACCTAGCTTCGTGGAAAACTTAGAGACAAATTATAATTACTAGAATCAATATTTTTATTTATGAAAGTAAAACAAATAATACACTCACAAGCCAGTAGTACAGCTTGGGTGCGACATTTAATTACTCGAGAGTTCTTGTGCTAACCCCCGATGACTCTGTTTATATCCAAAAATAATGGCTTTAATTAAAAAAAAATTTATGAGCTTGTTATTATTTTTTAAAATATTTTTTATTTAAAAAAAATTTAAAATAATATTTTTTTATTTTTAAAAAATTATTTTTAATATCAGCTAAATTTTTTTAAAAATATTTTTGAAACATAAAAACAAATAAAATAATAATAGATTGAGAAAAAAAAAATAGAGAAGATGCTATTCTTCGTAGCGGGTAGTTTTTTTTTAATTCAATGAAAAAATTGTAATGTTGATATGTTACAAGGGATTTTTAGTAGTTAAATAAAATATAATAGCAATTCTATAAATAATTTGATTTATTTGTTTTGACACACAAGCTTGATAATGTAAACCGCTATAAACATATAAATTTTATTATAATGTAAAGTGTAATTTTTAAAAGAATTGAAATAAAATGAAAAAATAAGTAAATTATAGGAGGTTTTTTGTAATTATTTCTTTTAAATAAAAATATAAAATGAAAAATTTTATTTGTAGAGGTGTAACTCTCGTTTCCTTAATAACTTATTTTCTGAAAAAGAATATTTTGTTTCTTGTTAAAAAAACTCAAAATAATGTAAAATTCATAAGACTTTGAAAGATTTAAATTCTATAGAAGAGAAAATGCATTTATTAAGTTGAAAGCCTCATTCTTTATCTTCTTTATTTTTATGAAAATATATTTTTTATTAACAATGTTTTTTTAATAAAAATCCAAGATAATTAAAATAAATATTCACAAGAATTTCAATGATTTAAATAAAGAAGTGAAATTTTCATTTATAGAGGCAAAACTCTCACTTTTTTTTGTTAATTTTTTTTCTTCTTACCAGGAAAAAACCCTCTCAAGCATCCTAGAATTCTAATTAAATCACTTCATTTCATACCTCAAAATATCATAAAATTACTTTAAAAAATTAAAATTCAAAACGGATCTAAAAACCTTAACAAGCCCTGATTTTTTCTTTTTTTCCCACATCAAATAAAAAAATTAAAAAAAATTAATAAAAAATAAAAAATCAAATAAAAAAACTTTTAAAACACAAAAACAAACGTGCTCGAATCATCAACTTGCTAGGCCGAAAAAAAAGAACGACGGGCGTATTTTTCTCACCGTACTGTGTAGCCATGGAGATAAATTTCCATATGTATTTCATATAAATCTTGTCATTTTGATATCAATGGTTTTGGATCCAAGGACATTAGAGAGCATGCCATCAACAAATTAAGAGATAAAAGGATATGGCAACAATAATTTAAAAGGTCAAATAAAGTGGAA
>Ga0325411_1002938_pt1 | contig 19217 bp, 11 predicted proteins | sample PopdelMetagenome_13_FD_206181 | JGI IMG/M metagenome (GOLD analysis project Ga0325411, IMG submission 206181) | Populus deltoides microbial communities from Bellville, Georgia, United States - Xylem-PdIQD-R4 | ecosystem: Host-associated > Plants > Phyllosphere > Stem > Wood/Secondary xylem...
TTTTTTATTTTTATTAAACCCCCCCCCCCCCCCCCCCCCCAAAAAAAAAAAAAAAAAAAAACCTAATGAATGTGCTAATAAGATCTATGATGCATGCGTATTATACTGGTTAATGTTTGCCCCCTAGCCCTTCAGTTATTTCTCCTCCTGTATTTAAAGTATGTTTATTTGTCATTTCTTATCCTGAGAACTCATTTTTATTAGATATTATTTTGGTTGACATTTTTACCCCCACGATCCATTTTTCAAGTACTTGTTTTGTTGTGGAGCATTTTATCTAGTACTTGGGGATATATTGATTTGAAGTAGCAAGAGAGTGTAGGCTTAATATAAGCAAATATGATCTGTTGAGGCATGAGGTTGAATGTCTTAATGTCAGGGGCTGATTTTTGAAGACGAGTAGAATAGAAGGTGCAGCCGGGGGAAAGAGAGATGAAAACATGCTTTTAGTCATAAGCCAAACCTTTTAGATTGGATGATGAAAGATAAGAAGTTACAGCCTTTGAACTGTTTCCTTTCCAAGATAGACCTGGGAATTCCAGACAATAAACTACCTTAAAACTGCCAAATAACATCTATTGGGAGGAATTTAGAAATTATCCTTTTGATCTAATCATAGAAGTGCACAAAACTCGTAGCATAAAGGCCTATCCTGAAACTGATATTTTCACACAAAATATGCCTTAATTTATAAAACCACTCAAGTATATTATCCATTAGATATTTTGATATCAGACCAAAGGGCCACTCAAAATGAAGATATAAAGTTGCGAAGACTGCTATTTCATGGAAGTATTTTTGAATTTCTTCAGTGGCTTTGACAAAGCCTTTATGACCTAAAATTTTTGGTATGTACGTGTATTTCCTATGTCTTAAAATGGATGTCATGTTTAGTGTATTGATATGCAACTGTCAGTATCAATTCAATAGTGGATCTTTGTGCTTGTAAATTCTTTGGTTCAGTTTGCTACCTGTATATGTATTATGATTCCAATCGATATCTGATTTCAATAAGCTCTTTATCTTGGTTTATGCTTGTAACATGGCAGCCTGTCCTTCAGGCCTCTTCTAGTGTAACATTCTTAAACAATTTGTTTTTTTTTTTAGCTGGTGTAGGCTAGTACTAGTCAGTTGGATTATATTTTACCCCATGCTATTTAAATTCTTTAGTGCATAGGAAGGGATGTTAGAGAACATACTGTTCCTGATGTTTTAACTCTCGTCCCAGTCAGATTCTTTAGAATACTCTTAAACTGTTTTCTCTAACTGCAGATGCTGCTTTATGGTGCAATATTTGGTTGCTTATCACCTATTCTGTCAGTTTCTGCATTCCTGAGTTACAAGTCACCTTTTGTGTACCCAAAAGATGAGGTCTGTGTTCTAATGCAGCAACAAGCTTTTACTGTTTCGTACTGCTATAAAATCAAGAGTTGCATTTTGGACTTCTTTTCTAATTTGGTCAATTGTAATTTTATAACTTCCAGAAGCAAAATGTTGAAAGGGCAAAGCTTGCACTGTTAGCTGACAAGATAGATGGCTCAAATGATTCAAATTATAATGACAGGCTTTCTGACCACCTCTTAATGATGGTTGCATACAAAAAATGGGAGAAGATTTTGAGCGAGGTTAGTCAGGGTTTGCTTTACCTTATTAAGCAGTTGTCCTCTACATTGATAGTAATTGACATCTGGTGTAGGTGTGCAAGCAAATGGTTGTTTTGTGCTTTGAAATGTGCTGTAAGCATTGCATAATGGAACTGACTTACATTGGTTTGAAGAAAGCTAGGTGTTTATATAAGAAATCATTAAAACCATGTGATTTTCAGTTTTTCCAGCAACCTATTCCTTGGGTTTTGGGACTTTTATGTGGCACATATGTGTAATAAATTTGGGCTTTGAATTGGATTTTTCTCAACTAAAGAATGACCTGTGATGCTTAAAAGTGCCTTGATATGATATTTTAAAAAACCCTGCCTGGACATGGATGGAAATTCTCATTCATTAAATAGTCTGGAAAATTGGTAATTTAACAGTGTTTCCATGCTGTTATCATTTACTGAGTTGTTCTTTGCATGTAATTATCTGATGCATGTGCAGTACATTAATTTGGAAAATAGAAAAGCTTTTGTTTTGGTCAAACAGACTACTATAGTAGTCTAAGTCTGGTAGCAAAATAATGCATCACCAGAGGATACGGATAGCGGTATTTGTATTGTCATGTGTTTAGCTAATCAACATCATCACTTGATGAGATAATACTGCTGACTTTCTTGGCATGTGTTAAAATATAATTCATGGTGATGATTCATCGATAATTCTTTTATAAGATGTGTAGAGTGTCAAAGTAAATACTTTATCTACTAACATTTTAAAGTTCACACTTGCAGAGGGGATTTAAAGCTGCACAGCAATTTTGTGCTACTTATTTTTTGAGCAGTTCAGTTATGCACATGATAAGGTTTATTTTCTCTTCTTTTGGTCTTTTATATTTCATAAATATATTTCGAATGCCAATCTCTCATCTGGTGAATGGTTCCTTGTGGGATCTTGCTTTGTGTCATGGATCCTTCTCTTATTTAAAACTTGAATATGCATCTTGATAAGCTTTATAAATTAACTGATATTCATTCTTCATCAAGATCCGACAATTTTATTTTAATTTAATTTTTTGAATCAAGAAAAAATATTTTAGTGGTAAAGATGAGCAAAAGTACAGTGAGGAGAATCAGACATCATTTGGATGAGGAAACTGCAACATATCAAAACCAAAGTTCCCCTTCTGGTCCTCTTAATGTTTAAGACAAGCCTTGTAATGACATTTAAAGTGGAATACTAAGGAAAAAAGAAAACCATGATTCTATTCATTAGTTGGAGATTGAGTCTTGAAATTTTCGAACCCTTTGTTGAAATGCACAAAATCCCACCTAGATGGCATATGCTACTCTACCCTCATAATGACAAATATTTGGAGATAACTCCACCTGAAGCAAATAAATAGTTAGTTAATTGAGAATTTTAAACTTAAAGGGTACTATGATTTTCCACATGAAATTGGATGGAGAAAAGAAGATGACAAGAAAATTAGCAGACCACGATAGGGGATGGAACAACATGTTTTATCATAAAAAAGCTGCTGCAAAATGCATTGGTGTTGGTATCCAGGAGCATATTCCTGCAACAACTTGGATGTTACAGACCACTATCAAAGAATAAGCAGACATTAGTCATATGAATATTTACTATCCTCAAAAAATCAGCAACTTATAAGAGTTTATTATATGTTGCTGAATGTCAGGGACATGAGGACACAGTTTGGAACACTGCTAGCAGACATTGGGCTTATCAGTATTCCAAAGAGTTATCAGGTAAGTTTTGTTCAGTTGATACATGCATGATTTCTATTCTTTTCTGTTGTGCTTCAGTAATAACCTTTAATAAATTGATTCTGATGAAGAACCCACACAAGCTTCACACTGATTAGTAAAAAAGAAAAAGAAAGATTGAGGGATCATAATAGAGAAAAATTGAAATTGAGGGACGAACTTTTATGTCCTAGAGTAATGCTGTTCTTTCAAGCTTCATGTTAAAAAGGCTCGCAACACTTTGGTTTCTTGGCATAGGTTGGGAGAATGAAGAAAGAGAATCTTGATAGTTGGTTGTCTGAAAAATCACAACCATTCAACATGTATTCACATCATTCCTCACTTGTGAAGGTAGTACTAATATTATTTTTCCTTTTATCTCCTTTCATGTTTTCCATTTTACTGGGTAATTAATTGTTTCTGCAATTTTTTTTTCTGTAACACATCATACTTTCCACTAATGTGTTGCCTTGGGTCATACCAGAGGACAAGGTTTTGTCAATGCTGATGTCACATATAATGTTTTGATTTTATCATATATTTCCCTTTAACATTTTTCTTTGCATTATGGAGAAATTATCAACAGTACAGTCCTTACCATTTGGGATTCCTTCACAATATGATATGGTATTTGATTATTGGCATCAGAAAGCTTCAAAAGTGCCACTTGAGGTGCTCTATCTTATAAATTGGTAGTGGAACAATAATGTTCAAATGAGCTGCTTAAGTTTTTGTTGTTGTATGTGTTCTTAAAACCATCAGAACTATGTCATTATTGCAGGTGCAAATGAGCTGATCTACTCGTAGCTTAGGTTGATGTGGACTCGCTCAAGGTTGTTCATTAAACTTGATGACTTAAGCTCAAGTGGCATAGAAACCTGACTAGAATACAAACAACCTGTGAACAAGCTTGCATTTAATAAACAAATTTCAGTTAATGAATTAATTAAGGCTTGAATAAGGAGAGTTTCTAAATGGCTAGTCCTTCAAATGACCCCCAAAACTATAAGCTGTTTTGATCAACACCCTTGAACTGATTTTATTGGATTTCAATACTTGAACTATGGGATGTCTTGATTTGGACCCCCTTGTTTATGTCTTGTCCATAAAAACTGTTAAATAATATGCAGTTGTCCCATGTTTATTTACAAAACCATAAAAAAACATTAAAAACTCGAAATACCTAAACATGTTGGATGTTCTCTCTAGTTCTATAGATTTCTTTTTATAAGAACATAATTTAAAAAATTTAGATTTGATGTTTTTTGTCTGTCAATTTTTTGCTGATAGTGAATGTGTTTTTCTCAAGAAACAGATGTGATTTCAGAATTGTAGTGGTGAGTCACATGATTTTCACATGAAATGCAACTGGATTCTTTTTTATGGAATTTAACTACGAGGATCTCAATCAAAACACCTTGTGGCTTGATTTTTCTTAAAAAAATTACTTTAGAGGGTGCCAATCAAACAGGCTCAGGGTTTTTTATATATAGAATAACTGTTTTTTTGTTATGGATCTTGTTTAATTTATCCAAGGCAAGACAAATATGTGTTAGATGATATTTTTTTAGGTTCATATTATGTATTTTAATCTTTTTATACATGGTCTATAATTTGATAATAAGCCTAGTTTAGGTCATAAATCATCTTTTAGCAATAGTAAATTTGTCCAAAGCTTAAGCCAAGTAAAATTTGAATGAGTGGAGCTCGAGCTGCTTGAATTAGCTTTAGCATAGACATAAACTGACTAAATTTAGACGAGCAAGAGTCAAGTAAAAGATGATGTTTCATTTTGTTTTGTTATTTGAATGATTATGCTTCTATTTCTTTAACACATACAGATACATATTTATGTATTTGTTGTTTCCTATAGATGTTCCTGGAAATATAATATTGTATTTTGTTTCGATATTATTATAATGCAAAAGCATGATTTTATATCCAAGTCTATGGCAGAAGGGATATAATGATTGAAATCTTTTGCATTACATGCATTTTTTCTTAGTGAACTTCAGTGCTTATTCCAGGAGTTCTAGATTCTGTTTTTCTGTATTTTTCTAGGCAGCTGCTTAAAGTTGTTATTATGATGGAAATCAAGGAAACATCATTTTTTTTCCTGTTCCTTACATTATTCGTGTGATTTCTTCATTTTGTAAAACCTTAATTAGAGCTCAAAATAACATCAAAGATCATTCTAAATTTTGCAGTATTTGTTATGGTTTTAGATAAATTCTCAAGACATTTTGGCAGGCAATTTTATGTGCAGGTTTATACCCCAATGTTGCTGCAACCGAACTAGGAATTACTGCAGCAACTCTCAATGGCCTAAAACAGTCCAGCAGGCCTGGAAAAAAGGATCATCCAATATGGTACGATGGAAGAAGAGAGGTTCACATACACCCTTCTTCGGTCAACTGTAACGTGAAAGCATTTCCGCACCCATTTCTTGTGTTCCTTGAAAAGGTTTTCAAACCCTTGACCCTGAAGCTTGGTATATTTTACTTTGATACCAGTATTTCTCTTCTGATTATTTCTGAATAGAGGTGTTTGGTCATATCCATATAATATTTCACTTTTGTGAATATATACTTCAGTTAGTGGCTTGTTTATGCTGCTGTTCTTTTCAACCTAGCGTCTAAGCTTCCCCACTGCTTGGGTGGATGAGCCAATATGTACGTAGAAAATGAGATGGACTGTTAGACAGGTTTGAAGGAAGGTTGTTGAATAGTTTCCCTACCAGTTGCTGCAAAAATAACCATCCTGTGGTTTTAGGCAGTCATCAAATAAATTCATTGTAAGGTATTGGATGTGAGATCAAATCCGTTGTACCAGGCATTCATACTCTTTACGGCTATTTAGTTAATTTTCTATTATTCATAGGAGATATGACATGTTGGGATTTAACAAATAACAAACTCTCCTTCAAGAATAGTGGTTCAAACTTTTTTGAAACTAGATAGTTCTGTTACTTGACAAAGCAGTGGCAGGATGTAGTTTTCAGCGGGGCATTGGGATATCAGTTAGTTTGCTTTTGCAAATGTCAGGTTATCTGTATCTTGAGCTGTTGTATTATTAAAAAAACCATGTTTTCAGCAATGGTGAAATAGAAGCTGGATGATTTACATAAATTAGGCTTAGAATAAGTTGGAATTTTTTGTTTTTCAGGTTGAGACCAACAAAGTATTTCTGCGAGATACGACTATTATATCTCCCTTCTCTATCTTGCTCTTTGGTGGCGAAATTAACATTCAACACCAGGTCTGTTCTCTGTCAGTACACAAATAATTTAGATTGTTGTAGATGCATTAATCAGTGTTTAAATAGCTGCTCCTCACCCATCAAGATGTGTGCATTAGCAATTATTTTTGGTGGTCTGTTCATGTAATATCTGTTGGTCATGCTCGATAATGAGAGGCACTATTTTCTCTTGCTCTTTCACCTATTAATTTTGTGATTGTTATTTATTTTTGGCATGGTTTAAATCATGGTTTCTGTCATGTCGCCGTGTTGCTAGCCGGCACCTGTGTTACCTAACAGTTGCAGCTGCTTCATAAAACTAAAATAACTATGCATATAGACATTTCACACTGTTGAGACTGTAGACTGGTGAAGGTACACAGCAGAAATGAGTGATTTTTACAGTATTTTTGAAAGAAAGAAAAAAGACAATTGCGTTATTTCCTTAAATATAATGTTTCTGATGTAAGTTATAATTGTTGTCTGCGTATTAGCTGTCACAGATGCTCCTGATGCAAATGCTAATACAACCCTTAAAAAACCGTTAGGCAATGGATATCATGTAAAACTATTTCTTTTTTGGTCCAGATAAATGAAATAGCATGATATTCGGTGGTGCCGTAAGCTACATATGATGGCTTATTTGCTTTTGATATTCTTCCTTCTTGATTGACCTTTGTTTTCTGTAATTTTAGACTGGTCTTCTCACGATAGATGGATGGCTAAAGCTGAAAGCTTCAGCCCAATATGCTGTCTTATTTAAAGAACTCCGATCAACACTTCATGCTCTATTGAAGGAGCTGATTCGAAAGCCAGAGGTATCTTTCATGCATTGTTAAGTTTGTCATATAATCTCCAAATGGCATATTTTAGAATGCTGATGGTGTTTAACTTGGTAAATGGACTACCATATGCTAAACATGTTAATGTTCTTCATCTTATGGGCGTTGAGGGATTGCTTAATGAGTGTGAGGCCTGTGACATACATGCAATGCATTGATTTTGTTTCTGGGTGGCGAACATGCATCCTGCCCACAATTGTTGAATGGTTTGTCTCAGTGGAGCTATCCTGCTCATAAACTGGCTTTGTGCACTATTATTAGCATGATGATTTTGCTTTGGGGATAATATATTTGAGGTCAGTTACTAGAAAGCTTTTAAAACAACGTCTTCCATCTGAAGAAACGCTCAGGATTGCTTGGTTACTGAAAAATCAAAGGATTAAGTTTAGGAAACTAAAAAATCAAACTGGTTGGTTGCTTCCCAGTAACTGCCAGTTTTTTCCTTGAAATAATTGTTGCATGTATCCCATCAGTTGCGGTAACATATGCATAATACTAGTACATCATCCTTTTGGCTGCCTAGCTGGAGAGAGCTAGGCTGCAAGTCAGTGACCAATGTTTTTTAGCCATTGTAGATTAGCGGGCCAGTATTTTTACAGAAGCACAGAAAAACAGAAGTTCATCAAAATGCTGCAAGGGTGGTACAACCTAGTGAGTACCAAGTATACTAGGAGGAGATACGTGAAGCACCAAAAAATATAGAAAGAAAGGAAGAAAAATCAAAGAATTTTAGAAGAAAGTAGAAATACAAAGTATATTTTTGGAATAATAGAAGTCAATTGATCATAATATCTCCATGCTTCACCAGAATATAGCAATTATTTCCCCAGAATATGGCATGCCAAGCCTTTAGTCTTACTTTGTGCCATCTGCATGCTATCGTTCTATACGTAATTTTGTTAGTAAGCTGCTTTGTTCCCTCACCCGCTTGCATGCACGCTGCAATCACTCTTGTCTTGACAAACTGCCGAGTCTTTTAACTCTTTTCTGTACGGCTACCATGTATCAACATCTGATCATGACTAATTGTTGTCTGGCAGAATGCAACTCTTGTGGATAATGAGGTCGTCAAATCCATGATTCAGCTGTTGTTAGATGAAGACAAACCCCAAACATGAAGTCGTGAGCATCTTTAGCTAGCTGTCGTACTATAAATCATTTGATATTGAAGAAAAAATTTGCTGCTTTATTTTATATAGATCAAATTTTGGCATATAAAACATGTAGATTCGATTTTTTTTTAAGAAAATAAACATAATAAAAAACAAGATATGAACACAAGAAAATAAAAAACTCACCTCATCAGGCACCGTTAGGCACTGTTTGGAACGCGATTTGTTCTCAAAAAAAATTAATTTTTTTTATATGTTTTGGATCGTTTTGATGCGCTGATTTTAAAAATAATTTTTTTAAAAATATTATTGTAGTGTATTTCGGTAAAAAAACACTTTGAAAAGCAACCGTAACCACATTTTTAAACAGACGCATTTAATAATAAATGTGTATTTATGAATTTGAATTTTTTTTCTAGATTAGAATTTTTAACTTGATTATTCACTAATTCTAATGGTAAATGAATATTTTTGTTTAGGTAAGTTTTAATTAGATATCATGTTTCTACGTGGGATTTCAAGTGGAATGTCTAGTTTATGTTTGTTGGATTCAAACATAATTTATAAAATCAGAGATTTTTTCTTAGTTGCTCTACAACCCCGTAGTTTTCGCCCTCCATCTCAACTTCTGAGTTTCATCGGTTAGCACACATTGAGGATGGTGGATTGCACTAGTCTCCCTCAAGACATCTTAGCTTTTATATCACAAAAGGGAGAGATCCTTGGCGATTATATTGTTTTTGGAGCAGTGAGCAAATCATGGCATTCCACAATATTGAGAAAGGCCAATCATCTCTTCCGGCATTCCCGTGGCTTATGCTTTCAGAGAAGAGAAAAGTAAAGTCCAAAACAACGTTGTCTTTTTAGCTTAGCATCCTACAAGGTTTACAAGTTGGTTCTGCCGGAAGCACGAGGGAAAAAAATGTTCAGGAGCAGGTTTCGGATGGTTGCTAGCCTTTGGAAAGTGATTTGAAAATTAACCTCCTGCACCCCTTCTCAAGTTATCAAATCTCTTTTCCTCCTCAAAACACCTTTCCCGATCCCTTCGAAGATGTTGATCCACCCTGAATCTTCCTCAATTTTTCCTACTGAAGGCTGTGCTATCCTCAAATCCTCGGAAACATCATGATGAACACGATCAAGATTGTATTGTCATGGCCATAAACGGAAGATATCACAAGCTGGCCTTTGCTAGATTGGGTGCAAGAGATTGACTCACGTTGAAGTTCCCTCCCTGGTTTATTAAGACATCGCTTGCTATAAGAATCAATTTTATGCGGTGGATTGCCATGGACTGGTAGTTCGTTGTGACCTTGATAATGTAGCTGTAGCTGAGGGGTCCTCCTAGAGCCACACAGATTGCACCACCTCCTGGGGGACATTAGATCATGTTCAGAAATATCTTGTAGAATCAATGGGAGACCTCTTGTTAGTTTCTCGTGCACGTGGTGGGCGTTTTTATGGGGGAAGGGGTCATAAGCGACGTTATTATACTGCTAGTTTCTCTGTTGTACATGATGGAGGAATTAGGGCGGCGGCGGCGGCGGCATATGAATACAGTTGGGTGCATATGAATTCGTCCGTTTCAGAATATCTCAACGGTTGCTTTGAAACCAGTTGCATCTATTTCACAGATGACGAAGTTGAACTCTATCTTAGATCTCCTGGAGGAGGGTATGACATGGGGGTTTTTAGCATGAAAGATGGAACCATTAAACGCCATTTTCACACACGTTACCATCACGAGTACAAATGCAGGTGAACAATCTTACGTCCAGGTACCTTAGAAATTAACGAATATATGGTGGTTCTGTAAAAACAAGCAAGAACTTCACGTAGCACATGTTCTAGTAAAGCTTATTGATGAGAACCTGTAAATTAATATACCCAAGTTTCAATTATAAAAAGATGTGAGTATAAAATCGTTCTTAAAACCCTAAATAATAGCTTTTTATTGAAGTTGTTCTCTAATACTTGTCGAGACTTTTTGTACAAACAAACTTTGGCGCATAAAAGAAATTAAAGACAGAAAAGGAAAAGGGAGGTAAGAAAATACTTGGGGATAGTTGAGGTAGCTGTACTGGCATGGCAGCAATTGTGGCAAAAGCGGGGTTGGAACGTGCAGAAGCAATTATTGTGTAAAAAGCCAAAATCGAAAGATGTGTTGTGGAGTAGGATCTCCATTTATATCTACCACTGCAATTCTTGCTTGATTGATCCCTTTTACATCTCAAAAGGTTAATTTTACACTCTCTTTTTCCCTAGTTCAAGGCTCCCTACGGATCGAACCAAAATTTCTCCATAAACATTAAAAAAAAACATGATCTGAGCATAGGAAAATTCATTTTTTTGGCAATATCATTACCACCGGCGAAGCAGGTTGATTTTAAAACATATCGATCTAACTCTTTATTTAGTTGAATTTCAAATTAAATCAAATAGAAGTAACCCGACGTAAATCACTTTGTTTCACAAGTCCAAAAGCATCAACTATATATTAAGATTTTTTTTTAAGACCATAATAACTTAATAAAAAGTAAAATGAAAGAAATTATAAAAATAAATTCACAATCAATCTAGTATTGAAAGATAAAATCAAAAAAATATATAATTTGTTTTTTTTAAGTTAAACTTGTTAAACCCGCGAACTGGATCAACCATCATACCCGCGAACCGAGTCAACCGTCATACACGCAAACAATTGCATGGATTTTCTAAAGTTAAATAACATAGCTCTTTTTCAAAAATAGTTTTTTAACCGTATGATAAAAGGTAGATCAAAATCATGCTCAATTATTTTATAAAAAATACGATGCCAAACCTGTGAGCTGAGATAATCAGGGTTACCATTCTATATCTGCGAACCTGATCATTGATTTCACAAAGTTTAATAAATTTATTTTTTAGGTATTTTTTTATTTGACTAAACTTTAAAAAATAGACAATGACATGATTTTTTTATACCAATCTGAAGGCATTTTTTTTTAAGACTACGATAATTTTATACAAAGTAAAAAAAATCACATATTTCTCAACCAAATCAATATTGAATAATGAAATAAAAATAAATATATATTTTTAAATATAATTAATATTAATTAAAAGACCAAAATGTTCCAAGATCAAATGATTAAAACAAGAAAAACATTTATCAGATTTCGAATAAGCCAATGAAACCAAGCTTTACAATTTTTTATTTTTAGGGAAATATAGCATTAACATTGTGCTTTGAAGAGTGAAAAAAAAAAAACCTAGACGGAAGCTAAGTATTGTTTTGCTTTTAAAAGTATTTTTTTAGCTACAACAAAATTAAACCTAGGTTAATTTTTTTAACTTATAACCCATAAAACCGTGGAAATAAGTTCAATTAAAAAATTTAATTTTTAATTAATTTAATATCAAAATATGAAATTAAAAAAAAATCTCAAATACAAAAACTTACCAGAATAAAATATGCCTCTTCAATTTAAAGAGTGTCTGAGAACGTGCAAGCGGTTATTTTTCAAAATGCTTTTCGCTCAGAAATACATTAAAATATTTTTTTTACTTTTAAATTTTTTTGACATCTAGACAATAAAAAAACATATATAAAATAATAATTTAAAGTAAAACAAAATTTAAATTTATTGGGAAACGTTAATTCAGTCTCGTTTCCAAACACAACCTAAATGGTAGGTCAGGTGGTTAACATGTCTTTTGTTTTCCTTTTAACGTCCATCATCGTGTTAAAAATATTTTTAATATGTTTTTTTTTTAATATGCATGACATCCATATTATGAGTGGGAGATTAATCTTCCAATAAGAAAGCTCCTAAAAAATATTTCGCTTAACATAGTTATGGGTCACCCCAAAATAAAAAAAAACTTTTGCTTACCATATTGAAAACCAAACACAATGTCCTCATACTACGAGATCACATCATTCAAATCTTCACTTTACGGTACTAGTGGTGCAACATTCATTTCAGCTCTACCTACAAATAAGTCCTTTATGTACTTGTGATCGATTGACAATAATCTCCGGTGGCAATTAAAAAAAAAGACTTTTTACCAGTATTTATTAAGATGAAGACCTTGTTATTTTTTATACAGTATAAAAATGCTAATTTTCTATGCGTGTTTCAACTAGAAACCATCATGTATGCAGGAAAATCATTAATAGTCCATATTAAAGTTATTTTCATTTGAAAAATTTATTTTCTCGAGGTATTATATGTTAAAGTCTTAAAAAACCACAACTGTTTTACTCTTCAGTCAACAATCAAAGACAAATATCTATATTTCTATATTAACTATGAGGATCAAGAATAATAATTACAATCATATCAAAGTTCATTTGCTCAGAAGGAAGCTAGGAAAAACAAAAAAATAAATTAATTCATTAAAATTCATAATATTTTTTTTATTTATTTTTCCTTAGATATATAAATTTTCTCGGTTTTTATATTGGTACATAGACAAATTGAGTTTTATCTCCTTTTTTACTGACCAAACTAAAGTTCTAGAAAATTCTCAATGGATAGAGAATTGTTGAATGACTAAGTGACTATACTCTATTTTGTTTTTTTTTTTTTAAATCCTAAGTTATAAAAAAATTCGAGAGTTATAAAAAAAATCTAAAACTTAATGTTCATATATAATATTTCTTTATCTATTAATTTGCCGGTTTTTCAAATCTATATTAACCTTGCAAAACATATTTTAAAGGTTTTGCAATTTTCTTAATTTTTTTTAATATTTTCTAAATGAAAAAATATAATTATTTTATATACAATCACTTTTTTTTAGCAATGTAAAGGGCCAAGTTTTTTTTTTTTTTATATATAGTTTTATAAATTTAATTTTTATTATAAATTTAATATAAAGATTTTTTAAGTTAACAATATGATTTTCCTTGATGATTTTTAATATAAATAAGATAAAATAAATATTTTATAATCAGATTATCATGAATAAAAAATATATGAAATAACCATTACAAATTAAGATTTTGAATTTTTATGAAGAATAATTTTAATCTTAATGTGTTTTTTTTTTAATCTTTTTATAGAAAAATTCATCCTCTTTCAATAAATGAACATATTTTTCAATTTTTCACTTAAAAGAAAAGAAAAAGAAAATAAACTGAAAAAGAAAAAAGAAAATGGTTTTCTAGTAATGAACAACCTTAGAGCTTCAATTGAGATAAGAATTTCTTTGGTGACTAAAACAAAACTATTTGTATAATTGGGTGACTTACCAAATTTTGATCTAAATTTATTCCCAGTCTCCCCACCAGCAATGACAGTGTCCTCACGCCCGTCTCCACCTCTCACCTCTCTCTAAAATTGAAAAACCCGAATAACCCATCACCATGACCCGACCCGTTCCCCTTCTCTACTTCCTCCCTCTCTTACTTCTCCTCCTCCTCTCTCTCTACTACCATGTCCTCGCCGATTCCCACTTCGAAGGATTCGAAGCTGAAGAAGAAGACGACGTCGTCGAGGAAACAATAGATCCCAACGCTTTCAAACTACCCGATCTCCCTTTAACTCTGTCCGAGTCACCGCCCATATCAACTCCAACTCCGGATCCTAAAGAACCGGATCCGAAACCCTCCAAACCCTCTCCCCCACCTTCAACGACCAACTTCGAGTTCTGGGACGAAGACGAATTCGAAGGACTCCCTTCTCATCAACCCCACGTCGAATCAGTGGTAATTACCGAGTCTGCCACTCCAGATGCCACCGTCCAAACGCCGGATCCAAAACCCACCACCGTTTCGAAAAAGAAGCAGTCCTTCTTGGTGGAGATTGTGTGTGTGAGTTTCTTGATTATGTTTGTGATTAATTACTTCACTGGTAAAAGAGAGAATGAGAACTTGGCGTTATCTTGGGCGTCGAAATTTGCGACGAAAGATTCGATTTTTGAGAAGAATTTTAGTCTTTTAGGTGTGGGAGAAGGGGATGATTCCCCTTTATTGTTGAAAGAAGGGCAGAATGTGTTTAAATTCTATGCGAGTGGCCGGAGGTATTGTCAAGGGTTGTTGGCGACAATGGAGTTGAAGAGTAGGCATGATTTGTTGTCCAGGATATATAATATGGTGGTCCCATGTAAGGATGAGATTAGTATTGAGGTTTATATGAATGATGATGCGATGGATCATGTGGTTTTTGCCTTGGCAAGGAAGAAGATGGCGAAAGCAATGCAGAAGGAATTGAGGGATTTGCAGAGGTTTGCTGGGAGTGTTGTGCAGCCGCCTAATGGGAGGAAATGGGTAGCTGAGGAGTTGGCTGTTGTTTCTGAGTCTAAGGAAGTTGCTGGGGATTTGATCACTGAGGCCGTGCTTGAGCAGGTTGGGTTGTGTGTGATTTTTTGTTTTTGTTGGTTTGATATGATATTTGAGCATTGTGGTAGTGAACTAATTACTTGCATTGTTTTTTTTATTACTATTATTATTAATATTGTGAATGTGTTTATTGATGTTGTTGATGTGAGTTTTAGTTTTTGATAAAAGAACACTATGGCTTGTGCTTTGAAAGTTTGTATGTTTAAGCTGTGAATGATCAGGTTAGAAACAGGGAGTTTGGTTGTCTTGAAAGAATTAGCTTGATTCAGTTTTGGGTATGAGGTTCTAGTTGCAGAGGCTGTTTTTCATTTTCCGCATTATTTTGTAATTGTTTCCTTAAAGAGGAAGACCAAAATGCTGTTTTTTAGGTTTTCTTTTTCTCGTTGCCTTTTAACGATTCTATGCTATTGGGTAACATAACCTTCATAAATTTTAGGTAGTGTTTGTAGTTGTTTTTTAAAGTGTTTTTCTTTTGAAAATACATTAAAATAATTTTTTTATTATTTAAATTTTATTTTTGACATCAGCACATCAAAATGATAAAAAAAAACACCAAAAGAATTAATTTGAAGCGAAAAAATTGAAAAGCGTGGCTGGGCTACACAAACAAACATTGTCTTAGTGATGTCATTAGCATAATTAGAATACAAATGCACTGAAAACTATTCTTTTCTGAAACTTGGTTTGGTGCTTGCTATGAGAGCTTGAACCTTAGTTGAGTGCCTGGAGTTACAACTCCAAACCACATGGCCAAGGAGCATTGGCTTCTACAAACTAAGATGCAATAGGAATACCAGCTGATGACATTATCTATTATGCTACACCCATGTCAGTGACCAAAACTGCTATTTTAAATCATGGCCTTCAGGTGCCTGTTTGGTTGCATTTTCCTCATGAGGAAACAGTGGCAATTCGTACTTTTTCAATTTTTCACATGTTTCCAAATAAAAATACATTAATTTGCCTCATAATTTTTCTTGTTCTTTTCCATGGAAAAAATTGCTCCTTATGAAATATGTCCAGCTTCAACACGTGGTCCCACTAGGGTGTGTGGTGGAATTAGGGATTTTTATTACATGTTTGGGGAAGGACCGAGGAGATTATCTTTGTATTCTAATACAGCGAAGTCTTTCTTCCCCCCCTAGTAATAGCAATGAGATTAGATTGATATGGATGGGTGTAGTTGTGATTTACTTTAGACACTTCTAGGAACATTAAAATGATTATTCTTAGAACATACTCTCAGTCTTTCTTATGATAGTTGTGTAACCTTATCCTTTTCCCCATTTTTAAGTTATATTGCTGGACTTGGATTGGTGTGGACACACACACACACACACACAGGGAGTAAAAATGATTGCATGTATTGTTAGATTTATTCCCCCAGTTTATAGAACATACCATTCTCATTTCATTAATCTGTTTCTTGGAATGTTTGTATTATGTCTGATTTCCTTACATGTGAAATTTGTCCTTGAATGTCTGACCTTAATTAAATTATTAGTGTGATGTTTGGTTATGTTCATTAAATTATTTCCTTGCTATTTAAAACGTGCAGGTTTTTGGTGAGAAATCATTTGAGAAACATGGCAAGGGCTTCATCTCAATGCATGTCTCTGATCAACTCCCTGGCACACAGAAGAAGATGCTATTGTTCAAATTTGCTCTTCCTGATGCCAAAAACATGGCTGACATGACCCGGCTGGTGGCTTTGGTACCCTATTACATTGATCTAGTTGGGCGCTACAAGCTGAGTTCACAGGTGAGTTGGATTTTGATTGTCTTCTATAATCTAATTTAACTTTCTATAAATTTAGATAGTCGTAAAACTGTGCTCTGCTGTACTGCAGGCTCGTTCTAAAACAGAGGCGGCCAGAGCGAAAGCTGCCCAAGAGGCATACAAAGAACTTCAAGGTGCAAGACAAGAAGCTTTACAGAAAAAGAAGGCAGAGAGGAAAAAGATGTTAGAGGAGGCCGAAGCAAAGCTCAGTGCAGAGGCAATTCGCAAGAAAGAAGAAAAGGAGCGTGCTCGTCAGATGAAGAAGGCAATGCCAAAAGTAAAGATGACCCGTGGTCACTAGCTCTCATATTTCCATCAGTGAGCAAAACCTCTTATTAATTCTTCCCAGTCTTGCGATAATTTTAGTTGTGTTTCCATGCCTTCCATAGGTTTTTGGACTTTGTGCTCTCACGCAGTGTACTTTAGTTGTTCCAGTTATATTTTAGCTAGAAGTCTACAACACTACCCATCTTTAAGGGTTTTGGATGTACCGAAATGCAACATTTTGGAAACATGAAATTTTTTTCTTCGATCACAGTAACCAAAACCTTTATAGTGCAAGAGTTTTTCACTATAATAATTGATATAGTTTACTGCGGATTCCCATTATAAAATTATCTATTCATCCTTTATTGGAAAAAAAAAAAAAGAAACCTTGAAAGTAGGGGTGTTTGGGTTTTTCACATGGTCGAAGATTGGATGTTTATGTTTTTTATATATTTTTTGCACAATAAAAATATTTTTTAACAAAATTTAAGGGTATTTGGTATTGGTGTTGAATTTGTTTTGTTAATATTTGAATTTTGTTTAGCTTTAAATTATTATTTTTAATAATTTTAATATTATTTTAATATATTTTTATATAAGTTTTTTTGGGTAATTACTCGGGTTATATGAGGTGTTTTGATGTTTTGATATTTTGATATTTATCCTAGACAAGGTTTTGTTTTGGTTTTTTATTATTCATGTGCGGCTAGTTTTTGGCTTTAGAAAAGATAAATTAAGTTTTGTATTTTAGGGTATTTTTATACTTTTATACATGTATTTTTGGGTAATTATCCGGGTTATATGGGGTGTTTTAATATTTTCATGTTGATTTTTTAATTTTTTTAATTAAAAAAGCTAGTGGCACAGCAAGTAAATGACATCCATATCATTTAGACAACGCGTGTGACATCAATTGGTAGTCTAACCTAACCTTCCATTATCTCTTTGGATGCGCAATTATATTCTTTTTCATATGATGTGATGTGTGATGACATATAATGATTGGATTATTGTGGACATTCATTTTTTTCCTCTTTCCTGCTAGGTAAAGTTTATGATTTTTTTTTTCAATTTCACTTCTAATTCTTTTTAAAAAAATTTTGTTCTTATTCTAGAAGTTTTTTTAAAAAAATTTAGTCATTTAATTATAATTTCTCATATGTTTATTTTTTATTTTGGTATTTATTTTTTTTATTTTTAATTTTTTTCTGTTTTATTTGTTAAAGTTTTTTTGACTTTTTATTTCATCATCCAATCAAAGTTTTTGTTGTTTTATTTTTTTAAAAATTTAGCCCTCATTCTTTTTATTTATTTTTTCTTATATTAAAGTTGTTTTTCCTTCTATTAAAAAGTCCTTTTAATTCTATTAAAATTAAAAGGATTTTTTTTTTAAAATTATCACAGTAATTTATAAATTGTAGTATAATAATACAATTTTAATTTTTTTTTAGTGAAATAACATATTTTTACTTGTTTTAAAAACACAATATTTACTAAATACTAGTATTTCCAAACATAACAAGATAATTATTACACTCCAGAAAAACAATAATTAAAAAACAATAACTAAACATATCATGATTAAAAACGTGACATGTGAAAAATAATTCCAAAAGACCTTTTCTTTTTGTCATTAGTATGGGCAAGGCAAGACCTTTTCTTTTTACCATTAGTATCGTATGTGTTTAAATTATAAGCAGTAGGGAGTTTTAATGTAAAGATAGAAAAACAAATAAATTGTTGCTGAAAATAAAGAATCTGAAGAAGCTTTGGAATTGAAAATTAGCAAGTTTTCAAGGAAAGAGATTTAAGAAAGAAGCTGGAAAAGGATGAAACTTGGAAGGCAGCCAGAAATTGGAGCCTGGAAAAAGTGATTCTTACAATTATAAATAAACTTGCAATTTGTTGCTTCTTTTCGTCAGTTTTTATATCTATTCTAAATTATTTTGATTTCTTAATTTAGGAATGAAAATTAATAAAGAAGTAAGTTATGTTTGAAATATCTACTCTCTCACTGTCTATTTTATATGACATTCTGTTGTTTTAGAGTCTTGTTCTAGTTGTTTTTTAAAGTGTTTTTATTTAAATACATTAAAATAATATTTTTTTATTTTTTTTAATTATTTTTAAAATTAGTTTATTAAAAAATATATAAAAAATAATTTTTTTAAAAAAAATACGGATTGACTTGTCTTTCAAAACACGCTCCACACAGCTCCCACAGTGATTAACGTATTTGTATCAACTAATAAAACAGAAGCAAGTGGCATTACGCAGAAGACTCGATGCA
>Ga0325411_1002939_pt1 | contig 19211 bp, 7 predicted proteins | sample PopdelMetagenome_13_FD_206181 | JGI IMG/M metagenome (GOLD analysis project Ga0325411, IMG submission 206181) | Populus deltoides microbial communities from Bellville, Georgia, United States - Xylem-PdIQD-R4 | ecosystem: Host-associated > Plants > Phyllosphere > Stem > Wood/Secondary xylem...
ATTGAGATGTTGTTAATTATTTGATTGAGAATATATTAAATGTACATGACATTAAGAGATCTAAAAAAGGATGATAATAATGATAATTTAATTACAAAAAAGGGATGATAATATTTAATTACAAAAAAAAATAATTGTAAGGCAACCTAATTAATAATTGAAGCGCACCATGATAAATAGGTCAGAAATGAACATAAACACACACACACACACAACTTGTCTCCAGGTGTCGTGTATACTATAAATTTATGTTCATCACTCAATCCTGTTATTAAAAAAGAGAAAAACAAATTAAATACATGCTCCAATGCATTATGGATAGGTACTGCTAATGTCTGGGTACACAGCATCGTGGGTGAGCGATCAAGAGTAATTGATTATGAAAGTTATCAGCGATTCATTATCCCATTTCACGTATGAAATTTATGGCAATATGTTAATGAATTAGTCTAGGATTATATGGCTTTGCTTAACCAAGAAGATTAATAGAATATTAGAAAATAATATAAATTATATTTTAGTACCTCACTTAATAACTTAAACTTTTTGATTGAATTAGTTTCTTAACATAATATCAAAGCCTTAATATCAAGTGATCACGAGTTTGAATCTTATCATCTCAATTTATTTAATAAAAATTAAATATAAAATAATATAAGTCTGTGCAAGTTTCAAACCCAACGAATTTTCACTAAAAAAAATATATTAAAAAATAATATAAATCATATTTTAAAATCTCACTTAAACTTTTAAATTGAATTAATTCTTTAATCTTGTTATTTTTTGATCCCGGTTTGACCACACCAAGCTTTCTAGCAAAACATCATATTCTTGATTCCTTTTCCTCTTGTAAGGTAAGCCTTTTATTTTTAGATGAGATGATATTGAAGTGGCTAGGATGTATGAGACCATGCATTGTTTGCCAAAGCAAAATCATATTATATTTATTTAATGACAAAGGCACCGTGCCTGCCAAGTGATCCTGCGACACCGAAAGGTATTTCACTAAAAAATTCCGAGAGTTTTGTGTTGCTTCCCCTTGAAAAAGGGGCCGTTTACTACCATTCTTTCTATTTTCAATTCCCTTGTTAAAAGAGAGAGAGAGGATTAAAGTTTAATGGGCAAACACGCTTCATTTGACAAAACTCTAAAAACACGTGTTAGACATAATTTGCTATAGATTATTATAGTTAATTTATTTTTGTATTTTTCGGTGGAAAAGTTAGAAAGCTGTAATACCAAGGTATTTTAGTTTTCTATACTAATTTATTATTGGTCATTAAAAATTTAAACATTAATGTTATTATTATTTTATATTATTTTGCAAAGTAAGAACATAGTTCTACCCTCGTGATCAACTAAATTTAAACCTCTTTGTCAAGGGATTTTTTTTTACTTTAAAACACTACTTTACCCTTAGATAAAACAAAATAGCTTTTTATGCATTTATTGGTGTTTTGGTATTTTCACATTAGTTTTTTTTTTTTGTTATTTATAGGGTCATGGAGGGCTTTTTAGTAATATAATATTTATTTTTAATATCAAATTCAGAAAAAATATTGGTGTTTGTTTTACACGCGCCAGCGTACTGGTGGCATCCTCGGTCTTTCGACAGCACGTGCGACTCCACCGTTTGTCTAAAAATGACCTTTCACTGTATCACTAGAGAAACGCCGTCACGTGCTCTTTCTTCTTATATGAAGCGTGTTGATGGTAGACTAGTGATTTGTTGTTGGTGGTCTTTTTTTTTTATTCTTCCTACTTTTCTTCTCTCTTCTAGTTAAAGTACATGTTTGCCCTCTTTTCTTTTTATTTTTTAATTTCAATCCTTGTTGTTTTATTGCTTATTTTCATCTTTGATTCTTTTAGAAAAAGTTTTTTTATGTTTTCAATTTAGTCTTTAAATTACAATTTGCTATATAATATTGTTTTCTCCAATTCGTTCTTTCTCTATTCTTTTGATTTATCATTTTTACCCTTGGAATTTTTATTAAAATTTTATTAGTATACAATGTTATTATTCAATCAAAGTTTATGTTGTTTTTTTTTTCAATTTAACCTTTATTCTTTTGATTTCTTTTATCCTTTTGTTAATTGTTTTTTTTCTTTTCGATTTAACCTTGCAATTTAATTTTTAAATGCCCTCAAATTTATTTTTTATTTTGGTTTCCACCCTTATTTTTTAATTAATATTTTTATGTGGTTGATTTCTTTCTCAGTTACATCTTTCGATATTTGATTTCTTTGGGATTGGGCTTTACAATTTTTCTATTTGGCATGTTTTTAATTTAATGACACGGGTCACAAGTTTTAAGTGTTAATACAGTTAAGAATTCTTTTTTTTCTCATTTTATTTTGCGATTTCATCATTCTACTTTGTTTTAAAAAAATAATTATGTGGTTACCTTTATATTCTTTTATATCAGTCTGTCTTGGTCTCATTACCTAAACCACGAGTTTTGCAAGCTGTTTCTTTATAAAGCTTTTTTTTAAAAAAAAAAAAACTATTTTGTTTTGTGTTTGATTTTTGCTGATTTGTTATTTTACTTTATACAAGTAGGTATTGTTTTATACAAAAAATAGTTATTTTAAAATAATGTTTCTTATATGTTCATCCATGTATACTCTTTTTTACTCACTCTATTTCATAAATATTTTTATTCCTATTATCTTTTATTGATTCTAATGAAAAAATTTAATGGACACAAACAAGTAGATATTTCATTCTACAAGATCAAATATCTTGATTTACGTCCATCTTTTAATTTTTTAAGTTTTTTTTAGTTATTATTTATTTATTTATATAAATAATTATTAGATGTTTGGATAAACTTTTCAATTTAAACTTATAATTTTTATTATGTAAAAAAACATACTGTAATAGTCTGTACTTAAGTTTTGTTTTAGAAAGAAAAATTATGATGCGGAGCACATATCAAATATTTTTTTAAAAAAAAATAATTTATTATTAATACCGCAACCAACCAGCATCATTACACTATAATAACTAGCACAAATAATATATTTAACAACATTCATCATTAATGATATCATTATCATCACAAACAAAATACTCTTTTTAAAAAATAATTTATTTTAGATACAAATATTTTTCTTAATACATCCAAATAATGGAAAACAACTCCCTTTTCGAAAGAAAATCCTTTACAAAAATATATTTTTCTCGGAGATATATTTTCCGTAAACAAACGGAACCCAGTAAATTTGTAAATGCATTGATTAAATTGAATTTAACCGGCCAGCAACCGATAGCAATGAAACCATGCATGAGATTGTAACTGATCACCTTGCATCCAAACATGTCTCCGGAAAAAAATAGTGAATTTTACAGGTGAAGTAAGCAGCATGTACAACACCCTTCACAGTAAAGCTGTCGAGAATCAAGTGGTTATGATTTTCCATTAATCTGGATCGGAGCACAAATGATCCAAATGATTAATTATAAATGAAAGAGCTTTAGTCAACTTACAAGCACATGCAGTCCTGAAAGGAATGAATCTTTCTGGAACAACTACTTAATATATGATTTGAATATACATCCTCAGCCTGGCCATGCTTTCTATATATAAAACGGTCCAACATTCTCTCCGAAAAAAAAATAAAAAAATTATCATGGGATTTGTGATACTATGATCCATCCCCTTTACGTAAAAATCTCAACAAAAGAAATTAAGCCAATAATTAAGGCACTTATGCCAAACCTACCTACCCTGATTTCAATTTTTTTAATGTGATAGTGTTAGGATTATTCAATAGAAACAAAATCCAGCAAAATATCCAGGGTGAATTTTCTAAATTTTCCTAAAAATTCATAAAAATACATAGCTTCTTTTTCAGTACACACACCAGTCAGGGTTGCCCGCACTACCCTGCAAGTAGAAATCCAAGCTAATTCCGATAATAAGAAGAAATAAATAGATATTTTATATGCATTAAATATTCAGGAGGGGAAATTTGTAAAAAACTAAGCATATTGGGTTTGTGTATAATTATTAAAAACTAGCTGTTAATATCTTCGTGAAAGCTATGATATTATTTGAAAATTATACCATAATTATATAATTATTTAGATATCATATAAATAATTTTATTTAAATTAAATATTTTATATATATATATATATATATATATATATATATATATATATATATATATATATTCAAAATAACACATACAATGAATTGTCCACTCACAACATTTTCTGACCTCCAAAGATAAAAAAGTCGCAATTTAAGTTTTTGAATTCTAAAAAATTCAATTTTTTATATTTACCTAAAATATAAAAAATCATCATATAAACATCTCAAACCTCTTTTCTAAAAACATAACACATTTTAATTAAACAAAAAAACTCAAAATTAAACCAAGTTAAAAATCATTCCCTAGCTCCGATGCACCTTATGAGACATCATTAAAAACAAAAAATCAGCTCCATTGAGACGTTCTCGTCTCATAAAAGAATTCAAATACACAAAAAACTCAGTTGTTGGTGCTTAGAATTTGATCATTCGAGAGCTCCCTCTCTTTTTATTCCAGCAACTTTTTTTTTTCTCTAGACATAAAAGGACCAAAACACACAAAAAAAAGGGTACATATAGGAACATAAAGCACCTAACAAAGAGGGATCAAATAAGAAAAGGGTGAAACTTGAGGGACTAGATTGAACATTTTCATGTTTTTTAAACTTCAAACAAGTGAAAAGGTTAATTTCTTTAAAATATAAGTTTCGATCCTTGAAACTTAATTTAATTTGACAAACATGCAAGTTTTTCAACTATGCGGAGAAAAACCTAACAAAGAGGGATAAGTCTAGTTTGAAAAACAAAATAAATATTTTTTTTTAAAATTGACTTCCAATTCAACATCAAAATATGCGTGAAAAAAGAGATAAAATTTCAGAAACCGAATGAAAAAACACTGTTTAGCTCGCATGGATGAGAAATACTTTTCCGAAATCTTTTACGTTATTTGTTAATCTCTTTGGGCTTTACACGCGCGCGCACACACTCACAAGAACTTGACTTTTCTTAAGGACACGTATGCATGTAGGAAGGTATAACAAGGATATAAAAGTGGCAGGAAGGACAAAAACAGAGGAGGTAAGGAGGGAGGCTGGGCCTCAGGCACACAACGGGAACCCGATAAATAAACCGAAACAGAGAGAGTGACATGGGAGTGCATATCTGGTTTACCAAGTCAGCACGCGAAAAAGAGAAGCTGGCAAACGACGACCCTTGCCGTTTTAACACGTGGTGAGAATCATTGGTGGACCCATGTCCTGTCACAAAAGGTTCAAGGTAATTAATAATGCTGGCTACGGCAAGGGAGGAGGGAGGGAGACTGAAAGAGATAGAGATTTTCTTAGAAAGAGGCAAACATCCCCAGAGTTCCATAGAAACAGAGGCTGAAAAAGCAAAGATTTTATCTTCGGCCAGGCAAACAACAACCTCAACTCTTGTCCCACCTTCCCCACCATATAGTATTTTGATGTGTCCAAATTTCCCATGCTAGTTGATGTCAATTTTTTTTATTATTAATATGAATATTCAAGTTAACTTGTATATATTTTAATTAATTAATTCTACGTACTTAAAATTAATAACAAATTCATTTCAAGCAAAGCTCGAATGCAACATGCAACCAAATAAGCTACTGCTCTGAATAGTTGATGACTTGATGTTAATTTTACCAGCACTGGTCCTCTTCTCTTTCTTCTTCTTTTTTTTTTTTATTTTTATTGTTTTGTTTCAGTCGAGTCAGTTTTTCTAAGGGTACATGAAACAAATAAAATAAAAACTCAAACACTGGGGTTATTTGGTTTTGGCTCCAAACGTGCACTGTCAGCAGGAGTACTGTATCCATTATCAACGTTCACTTTCCTGTTTATTTTACTTGTTAAATGTGTCAGTGGGCCTGAGTCACCTGACTCGTGTGTTTGGCGCTCTCCTGGACTACTGTATTCTCGTGACCTCGTCCGTGCTTTAGGTGTCCAGTCCTGTTTACTCTCACCGAAGTAATCTAGTTTAGTCCATTTAATTAACGAATTAATTATGTGCAGTCTAAGCAATTTGCTGATTAGTTTTACGAGAACAACCTCACGGAGCACAGCTATCAAAACTGAGTCCTCTGTTCAATTCCAAGTTGGCTCGAGAAGGGTTTAATGGGAGCGCAAGGTTTTCACCATGCGAGATTTTATCTCGAAGATATTGATTATATATTTTTCCAGCACTGTGCTGTTTTGATCAATTTTTATATTATTTCTCCAAAAAACAAAGGTGACGCAATTTACGGAACACTTAGGCTGTTGTGAATTTTTTTAAAAATATTTTTAACTTCAAAAAAAAATATTAGATTAATATTTTTTATATATTATTTTTAAAAGTATCATATGACAATTTAGTGAATTTACCAGACGGGCACTAGATTTTGAAAAGACAGATGGACTTAGTGCCAAAGTTGATCTATTTACAAGTCAAGACAGTTAATGTGCCTTAAATTTCCCCGTCGATGTCTAACCACCTAATCCTCCGCCCCCTCCTTCGCCATTTAACTGCCACTGACTAGGTCGTTCTGTTCGGTCTTCACTCTTTACTCTAAAGCCCCTATACAGTCAACAATCTGATATTATTGCATCTCTGACGAAGACAAATATTTGCCACTGCCAGCCAGAACACGTGCCACCTTAACCGTTGGATATTAATGTAACTAAGCTTTAATTTTTACCGGCTAACCCCTGCAATTAACACGATGCCCACTGGCCTAGTCACTCTAATCAAGGCCATGCATGCCAGCAAAATCCCACTTGGGATGGTGACTTGCCAGTGGCAAGATCAACGGTTGTGATGGGCAAACTCAAATCTTCTTGCTGGCCAAGGGATATTCTTTTTTGGTACGTATGGATATTGCAACTCACGTGCATGCATGGTATATCTATAGCATTGGCATCATCATCAAGGCACCTAGGGATCCAACATCAGGTAGAGATCCCGCCATGTGCGTACGTTAGCACAACATTTGTATGTCTATCTAACATGAACCCACCCAGCAGCATTATAAGATGAGATAAAGTTTAAAGCAGGTCTGGTCAAATTATTTTTAAATATAATTAAAAAATTCAAGTCATAGAAAAATATTTTATTGAGATCAGCGTAAATTTTAAAATTTTCATTATTGGTTGGTTATTTAATTTAAGTTTAAAATTAAATTTTATAAAAATTAACTTAATGTGATTTTATCTACTTGATTAATCTAAAAATAACTAAATCAATCAATCAATAAAAAAAAATTGAGAATGAAGTTATAAGAAAATACCTCTCAACCTAACTTATTACCTAATTTAAATTTAAAATCAAACCTTATAAAAAATATCCCGATTTATTCAATTAACTAGGTCAATACTAGGTCAATCTAAAAACAACTTAACTAATAAATATGTGAATGAAAATTAAAAAGAAAAAATAATAAAATTAATATAAAAAACTTCTTAACCCGACTTATTATTGCATTATCTAAATTTAAAGTAAAATGGCGTGAGATTTTTTCTAACAAGATCCGAGTCCAACAACAGTCAAATTAATCACTAACTAGGTAATTTTTTTTTTAAATAACAAAATTGAAAGAAAAAAAGAAACCATTTTAAATAAAAATTACTATTCATATCATCCACAATGAAACTCCGCATGATTATTTAGTGTTTGCTGAGGAAATCAGTACAGTCCTGGTTCTTGAAAATGAAAAATAGCAAAAACATTTTCAAACGGCACATTTTCCCATGAAAAAAAAAATGTGGGGGTAACAAATCTCCTTTTCCTACCCAAATTTAGACTAGTATTGAATTCTTAACTAGATGCTCTTAGAAAATGGTCAAGATGGTAAGAAAATTCTTGTTCATTGCTTTTTTAGAAGTTGCATGTTATTCCATTAGACATATCTTGTAAGGTTATGCTAAATTCTTGCCTTAACAAGCCTTTTGAACTACGTTTCTAATGACATTTCATTAAAATTTAATTTTTTTAATGTGTTAATTTTGGAAAATAATTTTTTTAAAATAAAAATATTATATTAATATAATTTCAAATAAAAAAATAAAAAATAACAATAAATGTAGATGTGATATAAATTTCTTTATAAATCTAAACATATATATATATATATATATATATAGAGAGGGTGTTTAAGGGTATTGAAGTGATTGTTTTTCGAAATATTTTTTATTTTTAAATATATCAAAATAAAATTTTTTATTTTTAAAAATTATTTTTAGTACTAGCATATTAAAATAATTTAAAAACATAGAAAAATATTAATTTAAAACAAATAAAAAAATTAATTTTTTTTAAAAATATTTTAAAATACAAAAATAAATAGTGCTAGTGTTATGTACATTAAACGAACAGTGTTAAATATCGTGGCGCGGAAAAGGAATTTCTTGTTTCTCAGATTAAAAACAAAAAAAAAAAAAAAACAATTCCTAATTAGACACGCGTGATGTCAGGGTCCATAAATCAAGTTACAAGGAAATCAGTGAAAAGGTTATGGCGCCGTTCTCGACGGACGGAGGTGAGTGAGTCCACCGATATTGAATTGAAGTCGAACCCCCCTTTGTATTCACTTTAACGGGACTGACCCCTTGATTAACGGCGTTAACTTCGCCCTTCAATTGGATATGACAGCGTTTGGGAATGTAGCCACACGTTATTTAGAAAAAAAATTGTTTATTTTAATGTTTGTTTATTGTTTTGATATATTAATATTAAAAATAAATTTTAAAATAAAATAATAATATTTTAAAATAAAAAATATTTTTAAAAACATCTGATATTACAGAAAATCATGGAAAGCTATTTGCCAACGGCTAGGACAATGCATAAGCGAGGGGACGTCAGTTCAGGAAGAGCGCCTGCTCTGACCAAGGTATTAATACCGAAGAAAGGGAATTCAGAAACAAAAATAATAATCGAGCGCATTGAAAGTGTGGTTTTTTAGTTTATTTTTCTTTAATATTTTATATATATAATTAATTTATGGGTTCACTGGGTACAGATACCCTGCAGATATATTAAATTGTTTTCTTTCTTATCTCAATTGCCATGAAATCTAAAAAAAAAAGGAAAAAAAAAAAAGGCATGCAGGCTGCAGCAACATGCGAGCAAATTCCTCTTGACTGGTTTTATACAATAAAAATAAATAGATTGAAATAATTGTTACACTGAAATGGATAGGAGTAAAATGTAAGAGGAATATTATCTCATTACATAAAATTTTAATGTTGTTTAAAAGTGTAGTTGCAGTTTTTTTAAAAATATTTTTTACTTATAAATATATTAAAATAATATTTTTTTTATTTTTAAAAAATTATTTTTAATATCAACACATCAAAATGATCTAAACACACTAAAAATATATTAATTTGAAGAAAAAAAAATTAAATTCAAATTTTTTTAAAAAACACTTTTGAAATACAAAAATAAACAAAATTTTTCTTATGGCATAAGATTATTATTATTTCTTTTACACGGTATTCCCATAAAATATTTTATAATAATATCATAGAAACAAAATTTTCGTACAAGCACACCTAATAACTATTTTTCGATTAAATATTAATTATTTAAATTTTATCATCTGTAGATCCACACATCAGTTTATATGAAAGATTTGTATAAAAAATTATCTGTAAAATCATTTTAATTATTTTATCAGAAACAGTAGAGGGTGACCTTATACCATCCTCGTGACAAATACAGTAAAGCTGGAGCGTTGATTGGGGGACGCGTATAGTCACTAATTTATGGTGCGTTTAAAGTTTGCCACGTGTCATATCCGTGTCAAATAACTAGGCGCCGAAATATAGACGCTGGCCCACGCGATTCTCGTTGAATTGATGGTATCTATCCTTTTCTTCCATTAATTGCCACACCTTGATTTACAGTGGTTTTTCAAATCACGGTAAGAGTTATTTTTAAAGTATCTCTATTTGGAATTATATTAAAACTATATTTTTTATTTTTTAAATTTATTTTTAATATTATCACATCACAATAAAAAAAAAACATCAAAATAAATCAGCTTAAACTAAAAATAAAATTTACTTTTTTTTTTCTTCCAAAAATACTGCTGGGCCAAAAAAAGAAGAAGAAGCATAGCCTTACTTTATTTACCACGCTACCAAAGGTACCCCACCACTAGGGTGAAGCAGTAGATTTTCTTGGGTCATTGAAGGTATTTTGCAAATTTGAGTATCCTGACAGGGTATTGTTTTTTAAATTATTTTTTTATTTTAAAAAATATATAAGTAATGTTTTTTTATTTTTGAATTCAATTTTAATACTTTCATGTCAAAACAATTTAAAATTATAAAAAAAACAAAAAAAATGAGAATGCGTGGTGACAAGCTCCCTGTAAAGATCTTAAAAAATGGGGCGGCGCGTGACGAAGTATACAGCAAAAGAAAAAAGCTGCCCATTTAGCTTTTATTTATTTATTTATTTATAAATTGGTTAAATGGATTGGCTATTTATTTTATTGTATCCATTGAAATAATAGAAAAGTTATTAAAGGGGAAGCTCTTTTCGGCCCAAAAAAGTCTCGATAATCATTATTTTTGCCGTAATGATGCGCCCTTTTCCCTCGTATTGTGCTTGACATCTATACTGCTGGCCATGTACTCTTCTTGTTGATTACTGCTTTGTTTCCAGTTTTTTATTATCACACTTTATCCCTCTCTCAAGGCTTGAAAGTTTCTTGTTCTAACTTATGAATTTATCTTGGACTATTCTACTTGGAAGTCTTGCAGAAGGGATAAAGTGCCCAGAATCATTCTACATGCAATAATTAAATTAGGACTGCTATTTCTATGTGTAAACGTCTGTGGTTTAATATACTTCTTTCGATCTGGTGAAGATGTTTCCACCTCGGCGGATCGTTTGGCTTTCCTGCTGATTAATGATACAGGCAAGGCACTTGAATGGCTATCATTCATGGATGAAATTCATTAGCTCTTTCCTGCGCTCCAGATTCACCTTATCAATCAACAATTCTGTCTTTTAAGAGATGTTTGTGAAGATAAAATAATATTTACTTTTTATTTTTCATTATTTTAAATCAAAAGGGGAAAAAATATCCAAGAAGAAAGAAGGTTAAGAAATCGACCATGCAAAGACTGAGAGTCACATATTGCTGTAATCAGACAAACATATTCCTTTCATTATATTCTTTTCATTCTCCATAAGGTTTTTTTTCTTTTTTCTGTTTAGTCTCGGAAGTATTTAATGTTGTCCGAGGAGGAACAATCCATGCTCCTATAAAATTACATCCTACGCGAAATTATAAAACATGCCGGAATTTAGTAATTTATATATATATATATATATAGACTGTACAATTTTACAAGGCAACAGTAACGATTACTATTGTAATTGTAACACAACTAATAAATTAGAAATAACAACATGAATAGCAGTAGAAGGAGGAGGTGGGTACGTTCAAAAAAGATGTCTCCATAAGAACAGCTCAACACTTCTCATTCCCCAATAAAATGACCTCCCTGTTCTCTTTCTGCTCCTCCCTACTCTCTGTCTGCTCACATTATCCTTCTGCTCTCTCTCCCCCCCAACGCTCCAAGAGATAAAGACACTCTCCTTCCTCCACCCTCTTCTCTCTAATATATATCCCTACATTCACGCACACAGCTAAGAGCTCATTCTTTCATTTCAGTCAAGAAAAGAACTTTCTTTCTCTGTTTTTTTCCCAAAGGAAAACACACCAATAACAAAAAAGAAAAAAAATGGCGTGCTCTTATCTTTGTCCTTGTTCTCTCTTAATCTGCTCCCTACTCGCTTTTCTTGTTTCCGGGTCTCAAATTCAAAGAACTTTATTGCCTGTTATATCCTTTGATGAAGGATACACCCAACTTTTTGGTGATGATAATCTGGCCATTCACAGAGATGGAAAGACAGTCCATTTATCATTGGATGAGAGGACAGGTAGTTATCCTTTCATGGTTTCTATCTTGGGGTTTAGAGTTATGTTTTTTCTTTTGCTTCTTTGTGTTGGCTTTCATTGGGAGTTTCTTTGTGGTTTTTTTATATGCAGGGTCTGGATTTGTTTCTCAAGACTTGTACTTACATGGATACTTCAGTGCTTCTATCAAGTTGCCTGCAGATTACACTGCTGGAGTTGTGGTTGCTTTTTATGTGAGTAGCAATACTGATTAGGAACTAGTGTGTGTTTCTAAAAAATAAATAAACGGAGGTTTAATATTTTGATCATTTGATTGGTTATTTCTCAGACCTAGATTGATTCCTTTTCTTTCTTTTCACCGGGAGTGTCCTTCCTAGTTTTATGCCTTGGTTGTGTTACAGAAACTCTGATTGGTGTTTCTTTGATTTATAGTTTTTGGGCCTCATGCTAAGTGTTTTCTCTGTCATGCTAAGCTGGAAAATCTGATCAAAACTCAAACAACCTCATTTTCAGGGGTTTGTTGTCAACTGATTTTAAGGTTCATGTCTAAGCTTTATTTTAGGAAGGCTGAAAAATTACAAATTACTCATGATTGCCATTTTTTCCACAAAATGTTACCGTTGTTTCTTTAGTATCTAGCAAGTAAAGTAAGCTGATCTCATTAGCATGCTAATTTTCAATAATTTTCAAAATTTTGATCAAATATTGTAATCCTCAAATCCATCGAAGAAAACTTAGGAAAAAAATATCTTAAAACATGTTCGCTACTTATCTTGACAGATGTCAAATGGTGACATATTCGAGAAGAACCATGATGAAATTGACTTTGAGTTCTTGGGTAACATAAGAGGCAAAGATTGGAGGATACAGACAAACATTTATGGCAATGGCAGCACCAGCGTAGGCAGAGAAGAGAGATGCAGCCTTTGGTTTGATCCCTCTGATGATTTTCATCAGTACAGCATTCTCTGGACTGATTCTCAGATCACGTAAGCAAAAAAACCCACCTCCACATCTTTTTTTTCTTTCTTTGTTTACCTTTGTTCTTTTTAATTATTATGTTGATGTTGTTTGTTGCCTTTACAGCTTTTTAAAGGCTGTGCATTACCATTTAACCATTAATGACCTCATGGTCTATATGGTATGGAATTTACCGTTTTAGGGGTATTGATGTTGATGCATCTGCTGTATGGTATAGGCAATGTGCTTCCTTTTAGATGATTAGCAGAGAAAGCTCTCTGTTCTTTTTACCTTTGATGACACTCCCTTGTTTCAACAGAACCAGTTTTCTAGTTTTGGCATGGCTAAAATTTAGCAAACGTCTTTTTTTTGGATTTTTGAGAGAAGTTAGATTTAATTTGAGATAAGGATGTATACAAAACGCTGATGTGATGGAGCATGACCCTGTAGTTTACTTGAGATAACTAATTGATTTTTTAGGGAAAGACCAAAATAACATCCAATCTTGTCAGATACATTAACTATATTATATTTGTTTTCTAAAATTTTCTCGTTAACCTATTATAACGTTACTGGCTTTCTGTTTTTACATACGAACAGGAAGTACGGATTTAGATTTAGGTTGGATTAATCGTGTCTGGTGTTTTAAGCGTCGCTCTAACCTGTGTTTTTTTCTTTTTTGCTTAGATTTTATGTGGACAACGTTCCTATTAGAGAGTTTAAAAGAACAGAATCTATGGGGGGTGATTTCCCTTCCAAGCCAATGTCTTTGTATGCAACAATATGGGACGGGTCTAGTTGGGCTACCAATGGAGGCAAATACAGAGTTAATTACAAATATGCCCCCTATGTCACCGAATTTTCCGACCTTGTTCTGCACGGTTGTGCTGTCGATCCAATTGAGCAGTTCCCAAAATGTGATAATACAGAGAGTTCTGAAGCGATTCCCACCGGGGTCACGACTGTGCAAAGAATTAAGATGGAGAGTTTTAGGGCCAAGTTTATGACATATTCCTATTGCTATGATCGGGTTCGGTACAAGGTTCCTCCATCAGAGTGTGTTTTTAATCCCAAAGAAGCAGACCGTCTCAAATCTTTCGACCCTGTTACCTTCGGCGGAGGGCGCCCCCACCATGGGAAAAGACACCACCGGAGTCGGGCAAGTCATGTTGAGGCCATCTCCATTTGAGGAAATGCTATGGTTTGCATCGTCATGTTATTGCCAGCTTAATCTTATTACATTTATGCTATGATTTAGTTGGGGTCATTTCTTTTTTGTGAATAGAGAAAAAGAGCATGGATTCTTATCGAGGGTGGTGACAGAGAGAGTCGTGGTTATTTATGGTTCATGGTGGGTGGGTATGTGTATAGTTCATACCTTTAGTTTTCCAGCAGTTCATTTCATCATTGATGTTTGCTCTGGGCTTTATTACAAAAATGAATTTGGTGATGATTTTTCTGTACTCTTTTGACACCCTCGCGGGTTAAATAAAATATACTAGGCATTTGGAGTTCCTCTGTATGTATGTATGTATGTATTGGGCTTTGTGTGGGTTTTGGTTTGTTTTTGCACTAAAATGAATGTCATCAAGCGTCCTGTCTGTTGTCCAATATTTTATTATGTTTTCTTTTATTTTTGTCCAGCTAAAAAACATTTTCTGGTCGGAATCCACCGGATTATTTTTTCAAGGTTCAGAATCTGGGCCCCCCTCATCTGTATTGTCGCATGCATATTTTTAAAGTTCATACTTGTCAACTTCAGAGGACATTTTGTCTATGGTTAGTTGGAATCCAAAGTCGTTTGGATGTGACGAGTGGCGAAGGCAACCTTGTTGAAAATGGCAGAATGCTGGCCCTCGTTCACAGGTTTAACATCCATGAAGCGGGTCTCAAGATTCTCAGTTATGCAGAGGGATACTGAGTTTTCTTAGAAGGTGGATGGTACGCGGACTAAATAGTGTTTTTTTATAAAAAAACAATTACTGAAAATGATTTTTTTTGTTTTTGAATAGTTTGGTTCGTGGATTTTAAAAAATAAAAAATAAAATTATTTTGATATATTTTTTTAGTAGAAAATATTTTAAAAAACTTATATTGTACTCTTAAACATCCTTTAAATCCTCATATATTATATTACGTGAATACAGAGTTAATTAAATTTGTACACTACTGAACATTTTCAACAACACTGAAATCATTTGTCAAAAATGAGGAAAAAGCGTTGTGTGAACAACGATTGACAAATTCTTAGTTTTTTTTTTTTTCGTTCCTGAGCACCAACAAAAGCCCTCGATTTTCTTGCTTTCTAGTGTCAATTTCTCGGCAAAAGATAAGAAGGAAAGCTCTCAAGGATACATCCAGAGGAGGGCTGGCAACAAAGAGGATTTATTTTAGCCACCTTGGCGTGGTTTTCCATTCCAGTCGGGATCAGACCTGGCCCTCGCAATTAGGTGTCCTGTAACTCTATGATTGGTTGCTTTAAAGCTGCAAAGATTGTTCATACGTCACTCTGAGGATAAAGCACCGAATCGATAAAGAAGCTTGCTAATGGTTTTTTCTATCTCCATCCAAAATAAATTATAAGCACACAAAATAGAAAGCACATCCCTGAAGAGAGGACAAGGTTGGGCAGATTGGTTGATTAGATTAGCAAACCAATTAGGACACTGGCTTTAAATTGAACTAAATTAACCGAACAGGTTGAGCATTATTATGAAAACGCAATCAGTAAAGCCATGGATTGTGTGTATCAGTTCCCCTTTTGTCATTCGTTTCTGCACCATATCCTGTTACCGTAATTTATTTGCAACTTGGGGGTGTTTCGTCAGCTTCTAATTTTGCTTTTAATTTCTTTTTATTTTTTTTATTAATTTTCAAGCAAAAATATATTTTAAAAAACAATTACAAATACTTCGTAAACTTAAAATTCATGTATTAGACAACAAAATCCAACCCCGTTAAAAAAAAAAAAAAAAAAACTCAATAAGGAAATAAGGTGCAGATGAAAAGTAAGTAACAAATTGATACAAGGAGATCATATCCAAGATTCTGAGATAATCAATCAATCATTCATGGCCAACCATGTTTGCCGACTTTGGGGAATCTTCTACCTAACTGGTCAAAAACTTTGTAGGAACGGATATATCCTTGTCTGAAAAACTTGGAGGCGTGTCCGTCTGACAGGCAAACTTGCTAGCTTCCCACTCCAAGAATATATCTGTTGCAAAATATTAACTGATTTATTTAATAAAAATAGATCATTCTCTGATAGGATTTTAAACAAATCATTTACATTAGAATTACACCATCATAACAAATTATTTTGTCGCGAAAACTTCCTATGATTCGAGATTCTTGATGCTCATATGCATGTGGAGCTTATCGCGAGAGTTCAGTTTTTTATTCTTTATGTATTGAAAAGAAGATGGTGAGTAATAAAGCTTTAGTTTTTTAGATTGTGTTTGGTGTGGGGTAAACAATTTTAAAAGAAGATTTTAAGGGTGTAAAAACAGTTAAGGAATAAGGTAATGCTTAGTAGAAGGTGAAAGAAATATAAAAAATAGTGGGCCTTGAAAAAAAATCAATTTTTAAGTTTAATATAATTGTAAAGAATTAAATAATATATATTTGTGCTTTAAAATGGTGTTGAAGTTTTTTTTTTTAAAGAGAGAAGGGCATAAAATCCATGATTTCTTTATCCATCCCCCACAAGATTGATGTTTAACCTTTATTTTGAGATTAAATCTTAACATTCATGTAAATTTCTCCTTTCTCCAAATTTGTTCCAAGCACAACTCAACAGGATAAAAAAATTACAAGAGTAAATTTATGTTTCCTCGATCCTCCTGGCAGGCATATCCTTAATTTTATCGGTTCAATCGTAAGGAAAAAGTTCCATGATCATAATGGAAAAGCTAGAGAAGTGGTTTTCTGAAAGTTGTTGGAAGCCTCTGACCACAAAGGTTTTGGGTGGCCAAGAGATAATTGGTGTCACAGCTGGAAAATGAGAACCAGCTTCGCAAAAAAATATCACAAGCACTCGTTACCGATTTTTTCCCAAAAAAAATCAGGTGGAAAGGAGTGCTTTGGAATAAAAATTGTCTGCTATCCTATCTGACCCTCCAATATTGCAAGGCTAGCCAATTCGGACATTGATGAATCATAAATAAAATCTCGAGTCAATTTACTCACAAAGTTGCTATCGTTCTTGCCAGCTAATTTTTGTAACTAGATGATTTTGACCACGAGATTTTCAGTCATCAAAAGCACCTTTGCTGATTGCTGCAAATTATATGATCGCCTTTTCAAGGCTAGTGCAGGGAAGGTTATATTATCGATTGCTTCCACTGTTAGATTTAGATTCGAGAGATGGTGCTTCTATGATCACAATTTTGTTAGTAGCTTTTGCTGGGCAATCTCTTGCTCACAACTTGACTCGGAAAATGGGTTCTCATTCCTTTAACTGTGTTTCTGTTGTTAGAATGGTTTGCAAGCTGTTCATTGCCTGCGTAAGATTATGAAAAGTAAATTCCCCTGCTCTTTCATTGTAAATCAAATGCTATTTATTAGCCAAAGCTTTTATAAAAAACGTTGTTTAATTTTCGATAGTATTGATGAAGGAGGAACGCATATTCAACGATGCTCTCTTCTTTATATCTATCCTCAAATGTAATTTAATATTACAAACACAATCGTGATTTCTTCTCATATATAATTTTGTTTTTCTGCCTTCGTGTGAAGATTTTTTGACATTATTTCATATAATCTGGAGGTTGGGATATGAATCTGTTACAATTTGAGAAAGAAACCAAGGCATGCTTACATGGGTTTTGAAGATCTCTTTGACCCAGCGCCTGCCTGGAATCATGGTTTTAGCACATGGTTGAGCTTCTGGATTAGTTGGTTGTGGTAGCTGGATCTTATTAGGGGAAATGTTATCTGTCATTCGTCACTTGAAAGTCTTGTAGTCCTCCTAGCTTGCACACCAAACCTGTCAATTGCTGTCTTTTAATTAAATATCAGATTTATCCATGGCTATGGGTTGTGGTGTGCATTTCTGTGTTAGTTTTTGTGTTTTTCTTGCCCTTTATGCCTCTCTAAGCAGGTTGGAGAACAATACTTACTGTTTCAGAGCTCGAAACGGAGGTTAAACTGCTTTGGGAACTAGGGATAATTGTTGAAATTTCTTAAGCTTTGATGACAATTTACTCTGTGCCTCTTCCTTGTTGAAAATGCTAGCTAATACTGGAAGTTCACGATTCTGAATCTCCGAAACAAGGACCACATTTTGTTTGTGCGTTTGCATCTGATCTTGACGGATATGAATCTGAGATCTATTTGTTTGTAGATGGATTTCGAGAAGTTTTGGTTGAGATTTCTTTTAACAAGACAAGCTCCTTCCAAGAACAGGCGTTGTTTATTGGAGTTCTAGCACCAGTCGATTTTTTTCTTTTGGTCTATCTGTTAAGGTTTTATTAGTTTTTGTTTTTAATTTGATGATAAAATTGTAAAAATAATATCACAATGGCTCTTTTAATGATTAATCATCATGTAAAATATAACACCATTCTTGTAATTTTTAAAACTATTTTATAGACTTTTTTTCCTCATGCACTTAAGTTCGGATGAAAAGTGTTATAAATATTGTAAATTATAGTATCTAAACTGTAATTTATAAAATTTCGAAGGGAAAATGTTACCCGGTGAAAATATTTGGAGGATGAGAGTAATTTTTTCTTAATTATTTTTAAATATAATATTATTGGATGTTAAAACCATAGTTGTCAATCTTGAGATTTGATCTAGTAAAATATATATAGATCACTAAATCAACTCATTTTATTTAATAAAGGACTAAAATTATATTGTTTTTTTTAATATATATATCTTAAATTGACTTGATTATTTTGTTATTATTGAATATTAATGACCAAAAATGTTATTTGCTTTTCTTATCAAATTAGTATATAATTATTTATAAAATAATTATTAGTATTATCATGAAACACTCTAATCTTCTCTTGAAAATTATGACAGACAAATAGATAATACAAATGAACAATTTGTTTGAGTTTAGGAAAGCAATAGTTTCGTTTACAAATGAATTACCTCAGAAACTAAATTGCGTGGGTATTTAATTGTAATCCAATCTACACTAAAATATGTCTGAAATAATAGTAAAATCACCTTATCCTTTGGTCCAAGCAAATTAAGCCTCTTAGGGTGTTGATATATTTTTCATTATTTTTTGTAAAAAAATAAAATTATTT
>Ga0325411_1002946_pt1 | contig 19201 bp, 3 predicted proteins | sample PopdelMetagenome_13_FD_206181 | JGI IMG/M metagenome (GOLD analysis project Ga0325411, IMG submission 206181) | Populus deltoides microbial communities from Bellville, Georgia, United States - Xylem-PdIQD-R4 | ecosystem: Host-associated > Plants > Phyllosphere > Stem > Wood/Secondary xylem...
ATTTTTTTAGATATATATATATATATATATATATATATATATATATATATATATATATATATATATATTTTGATGAATTCCAAAATTAAAAATGCTTAAAATAAGAGTAACGTGTGTGATAATTGTTTAATTTCTTAATTCAAGCAATCTGATTAATTCTTTATAGTCAAGGTGTCTGGTGACTTGATATGAAAAATCCAGAGAGTTGTCAACTAGTAGTATGTTGTGCATGATAAGCCAAGATGAACGGTATTTATAGTAGTAATAGGTGATGTCAGGTGACCGATAGTTATTGTAGTAGCAAATGATGTTTAGTGAGCCAAGTAGATAGTAGCTATGGTTGTAACAGGTGATGTCTGGTAAGCTAAGATAACCAGTAGTTATGGTAGTAGCAGATGGTGCATATATGGTACGTCATGTGATCGATAGCTGGTACCTACACTATGTTCTTTTTTACGGACATAAAGAGGACTCTCCAATGGTAAAGTCAGTAAGATTATAGAGAGAAAAAATACAATAATATTATAAAAAGATATAATCTAAAAATATATGTGCTGAAAATATTACAAATAAAATGATCATAAACTTTTAACTTAAATGATTTATAGTGTATTTATTATTTATGAATCTTGTCATTTTATAAAGATAATGAACTAAAATATAATTTTATCCTTATAATATTTCGAGTTATATTATAATTAAAATATTGAAGGAGCAACCGGAGTATTTTATAACTTAGTTATCGAAGCTGGTAATGGTACGAGATGGATTTAATAACCCAGGGAAAACAGGGAGTGTTTAAATTCATCAGCAAACTAGTGAATTTGCAGACGAGCAGCTCCTTCTGGGTTTGATTCTCTATTGGCTTAATTGATTACTTGCCCAATTTGCTCACCAACCAAAGAGTTTGGATTTCCAAGCCTTGATTAATGGTAGCCAGTAACGCTGTCAAAACGTATCCCTTCCTCTTCTCCTCCTTGCTTTTACACCAACCAAACAATTCATCAAGCTTACTTTTATTTCCATGAGAATATAGGTAAAGTAGAAATATCTTAAATTTACTTCTCTATTTCGACAAAAATATTTAAGACAGGTGGCTTGATTAGCTACGTGTTTACATCAAATGAGGGTGACCTTATATATATATATATATATATATATATATATATATATTGCGGGCGACCAATCTCGATGCATGGACGCTAATGAGCAACGTAGTAAATAGAGTAATACTTTCAGAATCAATGCTCCAGCATTAATTAAAATGGGCGTCCTTAAAAGTATGACATCCGAAAAGGCATTTAAAAAATCAAAAGGGACATTATCAAATAAGTTGATGAAAATATGATTCCAAAAATCATTAAAGACATAATGATTTCAGGGATGATCTTTAGTTTTTTGCTTTTTTCATTAATTAAAATTAATTAAGATAAAAATAATAATATTCCCGATATCTAAGTAAATAACTAACACTATAGATTTTATAAAAAAAAAACAAGATTGACATATTAATTTTAAATAATGATCAAATTTTCATTAATTTTATAAAGTCAGCCTTATGTATTTGTTACCCATACTATTCACGATGTGCCTTGTACATCGTGTATGTTGTGTTGTATAATTTTATAAAAAAATTAAGTTAATAATTTTTTTTTCTGATTTAAATCATAAATTTAGTAGGTAATTTAGATTAATTAAAATAATATTATTTTAAAAACAAATTAAACTAGATTATGAGAAGGTTGACAATATCCAACTCTGAATTGATTTTCTAAAACGTGACCTGAACCGTCCCTCCAAACGTATATTAACTATGTAAAAAATGGGGTGCTTATTGATTAAACACTGGGGGGGAAATTGAGATTAAGTATATAATAAGTAATAATGAAAAAAAAAAGAAGAAAATAATTAGAGAGGGTTTGGTAGGGTGCGTGACGAGGGAGGGAGGAGTGTTTGTGTGCGTGTGAGTTTGTTTGGTGGTAGGTGAGGATGTGCTTGCGGGTGGTGGAGAGCTACTACGCTTTCCTTTCTCTTGTTTTTAGTGACGCATCTCTCACCTTTCGCTGACGCATGTCGGTTTTTCCTATCAAATTTTTTTCTCCGTGTTTTTTTTTTAATTTCAATTTCCTAATTCTTTTCGTTAATTCCAACGGATTGCCCACTCGCATTTTGAGCGCGTTGACTATGTTTCTACTATATTATTAATTAAAAAAAATCTATTCACCTCATCTAGTCTATTACTGTTCTGTCCTTATTCCACTTGTTTAAAAGGTTATTCGGGATCAAAGTTATTAATCCTGGTCTATTTAAAATCGGGGTCACGAATGAAATTAGTTAATTGAAATTAATTTAAAATATTATTGTTTGAAAACTTTTTTTAAGAAAAAATTAAAATATATTATTTTAATTTTTTGAAGTTAAATAGAGTTTTAAGAATCATGAATTGACTAATTAAATTGATTAAATTATATCAAATTAATTTTTATTTAGTTTAATTTAAAACTCTTATCTGTATTGAAAACTCAGAACCAACAAACCACCAAAATTACTCGACAACCAGGTCAGATTTAACAATATAGGTTAGGATGTTATTTTCCTTGATTTTGTTTTAGAAAACCAATTAAGGTACTAATTGTCATATATATATCATAGCTCGTTAATCACACAAATGTAATTCCTCAATTTATTCAAGGTATTTTAATTTATTATACAAGTATAAATATTCTTCATTGGTCGTGATCAATCCATGATCCGTATATACAAGTATTTTCTCTCTGTATCGAGAAAGAAGTTTTTTGGGAAAATTTCCAATGACTAGAGAGTTGTGCCACTGTAAGGCCTGACTAGAAGAGGATTTAATATGATAAATTAATAATAACCTCTTATTACCACTCTAGGATAGCAAGCTACTAATTATGTCGCACTAAAAAAATTACCGAATGAATTGTAATCTACACAGTATTATTAAGAGATTGTATGATATTATTGTAGTTTCTGTATTTTTTTTTATCCACAAAGGAAAAGGTATTTTGTTAGCTAAATAGTTTGTGTTCTTTACATTATATTCTATATATAATTGTGTTTTAAATGTTACTTTTGAAAAGGCTAAAATGATTTATTTTTTATTTATAGCTAAAAAATAATATTTTTTTTAAAAAAACAATCATTGCCGTAAAAGTTAATACAATTTCAAACACACACTAAACCTAAATCAAAGTTTGTTTTGATGTTATTAAACTAGGGATCTAGCCTAGATTGTGTTTCTTATTGAACCAGATGGAAATTGATCTGGTTAACATATTTCAGATCCAATTTATTATTTAAAAAAATATATAAATTCATTTTAATTTTTTATATAAAAATCATAAACAGAAATCATTTTAAATTCATCAATCCAACTCATAATTCATGTGTTGAATCGGGACGGCAAAAGAATTTGAGATTAAGAGAGGATTACAACGCTACCATTGGATATCCTAATCATTGCATCAACGTCAAAAGATGAGAAACTGATACATAATTCATCTAAAAAAATAGAATTCATGATGTTGTGATTTCTTGTTTTTCTTATTCTTGTTCTTCTTCTTCTGGTGATGATGATGATGAGGATGCTGGAATTTCTTCTTAAAGCCATACGTTAACATATTTACAAATATCATATGTGCATAAACAGGATGTAGAGGACCAGTCGGGCACCAAATCAAAATTATTTTGTCAGGCTGAATTTCCATTTATATACTTAGCCATAATTTTTAATTGGGCTTCAAATTTTGGCAAGGAAACTCCTACATATGCTTGACCAGGGGCCTCATGAATATACTCGCTCCACCAAACCTTCCCTGCCTAATCTATTATAGTAAATTAGTGATGCACATATTGCACAGCTGTTTTCCTTTTGATTCTTCCCATCGTTCTCTGCTTGCATCATGTCTATTTGAGATAAAGATGTTCAGATTAATTAAATTTAGTAGCATAGTCTTATCTTGGGCTTCAATTAATGTGATGTGATTTTAAATATAAATGGTGAAAATTAGTTGTGATTATTTATGGATTTTCTTGTCCGTGTAAAACCTTCAATAATCGGGGCCACGTAAATAAATTCACAGAGTATTTATTGAGTTAATTTAGCATGGTACGTCATTTTATAATTTATCGAAGGTTGAGATATTGCTCTCACCGTTTCCAGCTATACTATGATACATGATGACACCGACGGAGCTAGGATTCATAGTTAAGGGGGCAAAAGTAAAAATACTATTTTTAGAGATAGTGTTAGTTTATTATGTAATATTGAATTTAAAGAAAATTATCACAATATCGAAATTGAATTGTAAAATAAAAAATAGTTCATTTAATTGATGATGATCTCATATATACAATTAAGGACAATTAATTATGATTTTTCTTTAAAGCAAGGGGGGCAATTGCCTCCCTTATCTTACATGTAGCTCCACCCCGTATATGACTTCAACTTGTAAATTAAGAACTTATTTCAGGTCTAAAGCATAGATATATATATTACTGATTAATTTGAGAGGAAATTAATTAATAGGAATATGGAAAATGTCCAACAAATAAAGACAAGACTAAAGATTCCAGCAAGGTACTTAACAAGCAAATACTATTCAAAGTCACCCTTGGTGCCTTGACCGCAAAGCTTTCACCAGCTTTTGATGGTTGTTGTAGAGCTAGAGCTCGAAGACTTTGAGAAAGTAGACAGACTCTTTCTCTCCGAATTTTCTTTGTCTTTTCAAGACAGCTTCCCGACTCCAGATGAAGTTGTTTTTGTATAGTCAACTTCTTATTGTTGAACTTGTCTCGTCAACTTCGTACCACAATATTTAAATATTCTGCTGTTTACACTTGGAAATATTTTGCTCGTTTTCTCTCTCTAAATATTTCTACTTCTTATAAGGATCAAGTGTTGGATGGGTTCTTTGATCATTAAAGCTGAACTAACACCGATGGCTTCTTCAAATCGTGTTCGAGTTGATGAAATACAAAGCTAGTGCGTTTTAGCTGAGGAAAAGAAAATTGGTTTCCATACTGGTTTCTATGTTTGAGTTGATCACTAAAAAAAACAGTAATTTAATAATAACCATTTAATCAAAAATTAAGATAAAGACTTGAGAAAACTTTGAGGGTACTAAGACTAGAGGAGAGCCAGGCTCATAAAAGTGATGGTGGAGGCAATGATCTTCTTTAAAAATTAAAATTTCTTGTGGCAAATAATGTATTACTCAAACTTAATTTTCAAGGTTGGTTGAAGATATTTGGCCTTGTGTTAATCAAGCAATCAGAAGTTTTTTTTGGTGCTCCCCTAATATCATGTGCGTGAGTTTATTAAGTTGTTTTTTTATTAAATTTTATCAAAGTTCTTTAAATAAATACTAAAAAATTTTATTTTTTTAATATGAGATTGAAAACAAGTTAGGATTTATACTTTATGTTAATACGAAAAAAATTTATTTTTTTAATATAGAATAAAAAGTCTTTTTTGTTTTGAAAACTCACATTTAAAAATAAAAAATAATATTTTTTTAATTGACCCAGATTAACTCATGTAAATAAAAACTGGACTCGTAATTGAGTTAATCTCCAAGCAAATTTAATAATTATTTTTTTAACCCTTAACGGTGTCATCATATTGGCACTTCCCCATGTTATAACAACACTTCCAATTCCCTTGTCTTTTATATATTGACAAATATACCACTAAACAAGGCTTCTTATTACACCTTATCACTCTTCTCTCTCCTCACTCTAAAACACCCTCAACAACCATGTAAACACAAATTATACTTTTCAGGTGCTCTTTAACATTATGGTTCAACTATACATTTGATAAAATTTGAAGGTTTTTTAAGTTTCAAATTAGATTTTTTTTTTGTTTTTTTTATCATTTTAATGTGTTATGTCAAAATTAAATTTTAAAAAATTAAGAAATATATTATTTTAATATACTTACAAATAAAAACAACATTTACATATTTAAAAGCGATCCTTTTCAAAAGAAAAAAAAAAACCCCGCTTATTGTCTTGACGGCCGTCTTTGATTGTCAACGTAGCAACCAGACCACTATCCGGCCCCCAAAACAGGAGCCCATGAACTTTTGCTGCTATTGGAACCTTGTATTGGCTTGTTAAAAACAGATGGAAAAGGGAATCATATATTGCGATTAAAAAAAAGAAAAAAAAGCACTGAACGTGCAGCCATGATTTTTGTTTGAAGTAATTTGGTGATTTTCATCTTTTTGTTTTTTATTTTTTTTTTTAAAATGAGGTGATGATTTTGTATATACATTTCTTGTTTAAAAAATTCCATTGATGATCAATCAGAATTCATTGTTGATAATTTTTATCAGTCTACAGCAGTCTCAAATCCTTGACTTTACAGTTTACACAGCTACTTATCCTTGGCCTCTAGGCCTTTTGGGCCAATGTCGACGACTCACAAAATCATGTAGCCATGCACAATGGAAGCCATAAACCGATAAAACTCTTTTTTCTTTTTTTCTCTCACGAGAAAACCCAGAGTTATTTTAAGTAAATAGCTAGTGATATATTTTTTATTTAAATTATAATGTTTTCTAGGTAGCCAAATGGGAGTGCTTACTAGCTGGTGTTCACTCTCTAGCTAATTGTTTTTACCGCAATATCTTGCTGCCCAGTAGAAAAGGAGGGAGATGTTTTATATATATTGTTCTTTTCCAGCATGAAAAGGGCTAAACTTTCCTTGGAAGCTTCTAAATTAATCAGATATGATTTTCTGCCGGAGTTACCATCTTTGTTGTGATCTTTTTGTTAAATCATGAAAGCTATAATCCAGTTTTAGAAAAAGAAGCAGCTTCGATATTTGTATGAAGTGATTATGGACCTTCTGACCTCACAGCATATTCGTGCCTTTGTAAACATCGGGAAGTTTTACTGGGTTATGATTGGTTAGTGTTTGAGACAGGAGAAATAAATATATTTTTTAAATAATTTTAAAATGAATTTTTATATTTTAAAAACAATAAAAATACAGTGAATACATCCCATCCACCTCAACTATCTCTATTTGAACTCTTTATCATGGCTTCGTTGATATATTGGTTACCGAAAGCTATCACAAATGACTCTCTTCTTACTGGGAAATCTTAGTGCGGATATTAACAAAGAGGGCATTGAAATGCATGGTGAAGTTGATGATGATTAGACCATTGATTTGATGGCTTCAGAGAGCTTAATTTCTCAATGTATTTTTTCACTACAGGTTCATCTTGATTTGATTTACTGATTTGAAAGTGGTAAATATGGATGATAACCTGTAAACAACGATTATGACAGCCCCAACAAATCTGATGCAGATAAATATCTCTATCTTTATCATTTTGTTTATTTTTGCGGAGAAAAAAATATTTTTTATTTTTTAATATATTTTCAAATAAAAAAATACTTTAAAAAATAACCAAAATCATAAATAAAAAAACTATCTCTTAATTGATGAACATCTTTGCACAGGAATTATATATTGAAGGGATTTTGCTTGATTTTACGTAATAAAAGAAGATTCAAAACCTTTGGATTTTGGAATATTTACATCACGACGACGACGACGACAGGATTTGACATAGCCGTCCCCTACAAAGCCATTACTAAAGCTATCATTTTTCAGGGCACCCCTTGTTGGATTTGACAACGCAATTGTCTACAACTAGAAAGATTAACATTCACAGGCAACGAGTCAACGACTAGACAAGGACTTTATTAATGGCTGGGATCACTGGCAGCACATTCGATGGTGAGACCTCAGGCCAGGCCACCATGCATGACAGAACTGTAATTTTGACGTACGTAAAATATGTAACATAATTTATTCGAAATATACTTCAAGAGGAAATCAACATGCAGGCAATGGAATTTCTACCATGTTTTCTCTTTGCGTTCTCTCTTTGATGAAAGAGCTGCTGACCACTCAATACCAAGTTTAGCACATCCACCTATCTGTTTTGTCCTTGATTTCTACCATGTTTTCTCTTCTACCCATTTCGTAACAAGCTGTTGATACTAATGCTTCCCACCCCTGCATATTAAGCAAGGAACAAGGCAGATTTAGGGTTTGAATCATGCTCGTGGTATCTTTTAACACCAACCTCAGGAATTCAGATGGGTCACACATGTATCTCTTGATTATTGGGGCCGCCAGCTATGCAATTTGTTCTTTATTGTATGCAATTTGTTTTTTATTAGATTGCTTCCTTTTAACATAAATATTAAGTTGGTAAATATGTCCCGTTCGAGATTCTAAATCTGATTCGTACTAATTTTTAATTCCAATAAGTTTTAATATTAATCTAATTAAACTTGGATGGCATAATAAATTGACTCATAACCCGATTAATTTGGTCAGATTTATTAATCAAGTCAAAACAAAAAAATCTAAAAAAATAGATGAGTTAACTAATGATCTAATAATTCAAAAAAAACAAATCAGATTAAATACCTAGTCAAGTAGGAGGATAACTATGTTTTTTTTGGCCTGCAAGTTCAATTATATCGAGACCTTTCTTTGAATTTAATAAAGAAATATAATTATCGTCGGCACATAATTAAAAAAAAAAACAAGGGATTAAGACGATTCTCTTGGTTGAAGGAGATGCTGGTCTTCAAGCTGCAACATGTTAAACAGGTAACCGAACCCCTTCATTTTGATTAAAGGAAAAGGTCCGATTAAATTTACATGTCGGCCCATGAAATCAATTCAGAGGGTATTACTATTCAAATCTGAATGGGCCATCGTCCCAACAGGGTGATGTTTTTTTGGAATAAGGGAACGTAAATTATTTTTTAATTTTTTTTTTATTTAAAAATATATTAAAATAATATATATTTTTAAAATTTTATTTGATCTAAAAACATAAAAACATTAAGAAAAAGTTTATTTAAAAAAAATCAAAATTGAATAAAAAATCAGTTCACCCGCAGCCCCAAAATGTAAGGATAAAATCGCATCGTTAGCAGAATCTTGATGGCGATGAACTGCGGACTGCAAGTCAAGGAAGACTTGGGGTCATTTGCAGTGCAAAGTGCAAACAGCCAAAATGGATGCAAGAACAAATAACTTTACCTTTGCTACTCCCGATGAGCTCTAAGGTGCTCATTCCTTTTTTTATTTTATGTGCAAAGTTATTAAACCCGTTCGGCCATGAATTATGTGTTTGATATTGCATTCGGGATTTTCTTTAAATTGTTTTTTTTAAGTATATATTAAAATATTATATATATACACATATATATTGAAATTAGATTATTAAAATTATTATAAAATACTATAAAAATAATTTTAAAGTTTTTTAAAGTTAAAAATACATTTTTAACAACACTCTGAACATTTTTAATTGTGAAAACAAATAGGTTTGAAATAACTCATAGATTAATATGAAATAACTCGGAATAATCTAAAAAGTTTTTGTTTTAATTTTTTTTTGAATTTTAAAATAATATTATTTTAGATTGTTTTAAAAAAACATTAAATTAAATTTTAACTAGATGAAACCGCATGATTTTAATAATATGGCTGGCTGATTGAGTGGAACCGAGAGGGATGAGCACAAATTTAATTTCCCCTTTTAAAATGCCAATCATGTGCCTTGCTTTTTCATGAGATGTTGACGCTGCATTGAAAACCTGCCAACCAAACATGCAATTATTTACCAAAAAGAAAGGGCAGAAAAAGCTAGCAAGCGACCTCCCATCTTGTAATGGTGGGTCGTTCTTCGAGAGTTGAGGTCAGAATCTATAACAGTACTGCAGTCTAAAATCCACCTTCCATGATGTACAAAAATCCTCATTCTTCTTCTTCTTGTAGATCATAAACCAGGTTTATCGATCCTATTTTGACTCATAATTATGTTGAATTGATCCATCTGAATAGCACCAAAAAACGGGGTCAAGATTTTTTCATCATCAAAAAGAAATGAGAAAATAATTTAATCATGGAATTCCCACAAAATTGACAGCCAAATGTTCTAGTGTCTGCAATCAGAGACTGTTTCTCATGACATTTTATCCCTGAAGATAATTTAATGATCAGTTTACTGTGCATTTGTTAATGAAATGAGAAGATTCTTCGTGCTATTTTTCTTTTCTTTTCTGTTGGGTTCATGAAAATGTAATAACACCTTATTGTTTATTAAAAAAAAATATTATAAACTAATGCCAATATAATGATAGAATCATGGTTTTATACCCAGCTAAAACCCTAGGTTAAAAAATAAATGGAAGTCGATCCGATTTAATTAAATTTGAGTGATTTAGTAAATCTACCCATAACTCTATTAACTTTGTTAAAATTTAATTTGATATTAATTTTTTTTAAAATTACATTGTTTTAATTCATCTAAATTAATTTAGTCTAACCTATCCCATACCTAATCCAAGGAGGGTTTAATAACCTTGGATAAAATGGCTTTTTTTTCTTTTCTTTTCAAACAGCATGGTATTGATTGTTAATGCAACCATTGACACGGGAGGGGCATATGAACTGCCACTTTCAGGGAAAAAGAAGATTTGCCAAAGTATTATCGCTTATCTCTCAATTTTTTTTTTTTAAAAAAAAAGAAAGCGCAGATCTAAATAAATTGAACATGCACATCGTTGACAGATAATTTAAATATATATAAAAAAGAACACAGTAGCATTATCCAATGCCACTATATATCACATAGATATTCTACTGCTAATATTACATGAAAATAGTCTAAATTAAGGCTTCTCACGCCACACCAAATTTTTCTATTCAGAGTTGTCTGAGACTAGCAGACACACACCTTCAATACCCCAGCTCAATCCTCAAGAGAATTACTTGTTTCAGTAAATTTAAGCCTTCACATATTACTTTGGCAAACCCAACACATTGTTTCTTGTAGAATTTTCTTACTCTTTTGGGAACAAATGAAAGATTCAAATCTTCAGAAAGAGAAGCATATCTATTATAATACGTTTTAAAATACTCGTCACTAAGCAAATCAATGTTGGCAAAACCAAAAAATACAGTGGCATTCCACCATGATAAATAAAAATATCACTTTAAGATCCATGGAGGCCAATATCCATCATTTTGCATGTAATTGTCAGTGGATCACTAATAGAAGGTATCCTTGTAATGAAATTTTTTTTGTAAGAAAATGGTCAATATCGAATATACCCGGCAACGACAATATCAATTTTATCTTCGAATAATTTTCTATTATCAATTTTATTCTCAAATGATTTGGATTTCTTAATGGAGTTCTTTTGTTAGAATTTCATTGCTAAAAACCTTGTGTTTTTTTATATTAAGAAAAAACAACTTGGATGAATTCATAATCAAATCTACATGGAAATACTTAATTAAAATTGTTAGTATTTGGTTTGATATAAAAATTTAATTGGTGTCTAGTTTGAGAAATAGTTAGGAGTTGATCAATTATTATGGTCTATATAAAAAAAATATAAAAAATCAAAATCTTGCATGCCTCGCACCAAAGAGATGGGAGCACATAGAAAAGCTCAAAATTTAGCCCAACAATCTTGCACATGAAAAAAGAGTTTGGTACAAATCCATAGGAGTCAATGGTAATAGAAAAGGAGGAATCTGCCACTGAAGCCATAGTTGGCGTTGCCATTATTCTAGTTGTTCTACATGTGGGAGCAATTTCAGTAATGGGTTTAAAGCATGCATGGAAATGCTTTTACTTTGCTTTTACACGATATTTATTCATGGTTAAAGACTAAGCGAAGAAAACACTGCTACGTGCCAGTGGCTTGTGAAAGGCAAAACATGTGATGATGGGCAACAGCTGTGTTCATGTCCTAAGGTTGACTTTTGGAGACTGTCAACCACAAATTACATTGATTTTTGGAGTGTTTAGGGCTTTGGCAGGACTCCTATGCCTATGGCAGACAGTGACCAAAGCTTTTCTTCTATTTAATCGCAATAATGGTGTTAGCACACAAGCATGGAGTGCAGTTTATTATGGGAGGTTGGTCCCACAAGGTGATGAGGTAATGCAACGGTCTTCTTTAGTGATTTTCTTCATGTAACTCTCTTCTTACAGCGTTGTTGCTTCCTCTGCATGTATTTATATAAATGTATCCTCTCCTTCTATCACCCAACTCCCAAATCCCATCTCTTTAAAGTTTGAACTCTCTGCTTGTGTGTTTGGAACAGAACCTAAAAGGCTAAAACCATGAAGCTAAGCCTGAATTACAAAGCTCTTCTGCTCATCCTTCTTGTCCTTGTCTATTCCTCAAAGTTATCTGCTCGTTTCCTATTAAGCAAACAAGGTAGTTCTTCTCCTCCTCCTCCTCCTCTACCACCACTTCTTTGTTGAGAACTGATAAGAGTTAGTATTTTCAGAAACTGAAGTTTTGCTTGTTTTGCAGGGCAAGAGGAGGTAAGCCTAGATGGAATCACCAGTGAAGGGACGGATCAGGACAGTGAGTTAATGAATGTAAGCATCTACTTTTTTTCTCTCTACTTTAACAATTTGGTCATAAATTTTCAGCAGCTTATACAAGTTTTTCTTGTTTTTGTTAATTTTTTCAGCAGCTGACGGGGTTAGAGCTATGTGATGGCGGAGACGAGGAGTGCTTAACAAGAAGGATAATTGCAGAGGCTCACTTGGACTACATCTACACCCAGCATCACAAGCCGTGACACTTCAATTTTAGAAATTGAAGTGCCATGTTTTTCTTCGTCCAACTTAGGTCTAGATTCCTATATAATATATATAAACTAGCTATAATATTCTTCTCAAAATGGCAATCGCGTTAAAAAGCTACAAGAATGGTTCCCAGGTTTCTTCTCTCTGAAAATGTAACTTTACCCCTACCTAAGTGCAGCTATGTTCAATTCTACGTACGTATATCATCCTTTGTAATGATGAGTCTACATATGTTGGTGTATGATTTCTCTGTGTACTTGATAATGTAACTACACAAGTAAGCGCAGATGAAGCCCATTTCTATCTCTGTGATGATGAATTTACAGAGTTAATTCTATCATTTCTTAGTACTTCTAGAACTTATATAGTCCTAGTTTCACCGGAGAGATGGGGAGAAAGAGTGAAAAGGGGAGAAGGGGGGCATTACAATTTCAGTAAAGGAAAGTGGAATAGCCAGATTGCTAGGCCAAAATAGCTCCAGACCTGCATAAGATGAGTAGTATTGCCGAAACATTGAAATCTTGTTAGGTGAATTTGGGATTAGGAATTAAAGCAATTTAATAGACAGTTGGAAAGTTGAGCTCAGTGAATTTAGAGACAGATTTCGACTGCATTTACGGCTCATGGCACCATCTTAATTAACTCCACAGCGTACATGCTCTTGCATTCAAGTTGAATTTGGACAGTTTAACATCAATGTTATTCCTGTATGCAAATCCCAAGTTCCCAACATCTACCTCTCTAAGAACCACATGTTTCCCTGTCCTGTTTCCCTTGGTTATGCATCCTTTTTATGTTTTTCTCTTACATGATGAACTTGTTTTTTCTTCTGCGATCCAAATCGGAAAAGATCATTTCGTATCTATGAAACATTCAGGAAAAAAAAAAGGTTTTATAGGACTGTAACACAACTGTAATTTGAAGTTTTATTCTATCCAAAAGGGCAATTGTAGGGTTTTTGAATCTGCCAACCGCGTATCAGACCTAAACAACTAGCAAACAGATGTTCATGCTAAGTTAAAATAGTCAGAGAAAATGAAATAATATACTTAAGTTTTGATTCGGCCATTTCAATCCCTTGTTACCTGTACAATCCCACACTCCATATTCTACTTTCTCCGACTTCTTGGATTTAAACGAAGAACCACAACTTGGGAAAGATGACTTCAGAAATCGAGCATCTTTCCATGCCATGCAGCCTGTTGTTATGCATTATCTACTTTATCCATTTTTGTGATCATAGTTTTCATATTTAGTTTAGAGACTGAATGGATCATTAAGTTATCAGGTCAGCAAGTGAATTACAGGTTTAATTTATTTTTATTAAATCGGTATCATTTTGTTATTTTAAAAAGAAATTCTTGAGATTTACTCAATTAAAGTCAATATCTTTTTCAATTTAACTTCAAACCCATTCTGAATCAAGTTTTGAACCGGAGATTTTACAAATTAACCTAACTGTTAGCTCAACATTGGGGTGGTAGTTTTCTACTTTTAGTGATAGATGACAAATGACTTTCCGTGCAAGGATTGGATGAAGGTTCCAGTTCCCTGATGGTGCACCAAATTAGATATTTCTCTAATTCCTCCGTCGATAATGGTAGTGTAATAGAATAAAAGTTTGCAATTTCAATCTCCTAGAGAGAGAGGGGGCGGTAGAGATAAAAGAATGTGAAGAAAAATAACTTGGATCCATTCACTAGTGGGATATGTCATATCCTACCTACCTCTCATTCAGTGAAGCTCTTTGGGTCCATAAAGCTCGCCTTGTCCACACTGCCTCGAGATGCTGCCAATCCATGGCAAGATAGTTAACCCTGCCAGTCAACAGCATAAATGACCAAAACCTCGCAAATTCTGGCATGTATCCTTGGCCAAGATTCATGTCTTTGATATAAGTACTGTGCGTAACTTTTATCACTGCCGAGAAAAAGAATCGACTGATTATGGTAGATAAGTGAGAGCAACATTGTTAGCAAACCATAAGCAACACGGTGAACTCCACTTTTTTCATGACAAAGATATGTAAAATCATATATATATAATTATATATAAATAAGGAGGCATGCAAATATTGTCCTTAGTATTGGAATCATGGATGTGCAAAAGCACCGACACACGTTACCAGAAAGTAGCCAATCATAGATGACAATCACCATGTGCAAATGTTTGGATCCTGGAACTATAACAGTGACTAGGCAGCAATTATTAATTTAAAAGGCATGAGTAAAGCATTGTTGTGAAATTTGATTTGAGGATGACTTGGAAAAGAGAATGAATTATTAAGTCACGGGTTAATTATTTTTATTAAAATATCATTATTTTATTTTATTTAAATAAAATTGATGAAGATCTCAGCCGAGTTTGATTAGATGAACAGAGTTACTAAAACTTTAACCGGTTAACTGAGTTTTACAGAATCAATATTTTGTTCAGCTTAATTTGAAAATTGGCCTCTATCCTGTTTCAAATAGGGAGTATTTTGAGTTAAGCCCTGCCGAGTTTTACAAGTCCTTAAAGAATAAGATGAGACAGCATTTTGTTGCAGATTGAAAATATAGATAAACTAACCAGACTATCACAATTTTGCGCAAGACATTGTGTTGTTAATTCCTAGTCAATTCAGCAAACTCTGATATCGAAAGAGTTCTTCTGCGCCAAACAAGCCACATAAGTAGATGCCTAAATCCCAACACAACAGTTTTACCTCGAGTGGGATGGTCAAACTTATCCACTGCCTGCCTCCTATCCAAAGTTTCTTTTCGGCTAACTATTCCACTTATTTTATGTTCTCTTCAAGAACTTATAATAAGATGGTTCTTCTCAAAGATGAGATTCACTTGCTATATATGTTTACAGCAAGATCTTTAATAATTTCAAATGTCTGCTAATTAATCTCAGCCAACTTGCGAAGAAAACCAGACAAGGATGTGAATGATTGTGAAACAGATAAGACAGGGATACAAACATTAATATACTCTCATCAACACCTGCATGACTCAAGATGATCAAGACAGCAATCTCCTACCTCCCCACTATCAGAATTCTTCAATGTAATCATCATACATTTTGTGTTAGTATAACGGGCCTTTTGGTGACTGATGTGGTCATCAATTCTCCATTTGTCAATAAGCAATGGCAAGGAGGAAGAAGATCTCATGTGATTCAAAAGATAAACTTCCAGTAAAAGTTGTCTACCTCAACCTTTATATATATTTCATTAGACCCACCGCGCCCATAATTCATCATCTTCTGTTTGTTTCCTTAGCTGGGACCTTCATAAATGTCTCCGTGCTTCAAAGACAGACTTCATAGATATGGAGTAATCTTATTGACAGCAAAGTACCATTATGAAGAGAGAGAAAATCCAATAAAAGGACTGGATTGTTCACCTCTCATCACAAACGCCAATAATTGAGGAAACATCTCCAGGTCTACCTGCCAGGAAAAAAAAGAGGAATATATAAGAGCAACATTCTGATGACAATGTGTTCAACTAGCAATGATCTTCTTAAACTAAAAATAACGTGATGTATCACGGGAAAAAAAATAGTAGAGTTTATGAAGTTTTAGGTTACAGTTTGAAATGGTAAAGAGAATTCTATATTGATAGATTTTAAAATTCAATAATTCATAGAAATTATTCTGAATAAATACACCAATTATTTAACCGATCCGAGTTAGAAAGGCGGGAAAATCCCAAATACAATATAACAAATAACTGAGTACAACGTTAATCAACATAATCAAATTATTTTAGGCACTAAGCTGTTTTTCTGCTATCAGGTGAACTGTTCAGCCACACACCAGAGGAACAATCTATCTTTGCAGCGTGAAATTATTTTTTACAACGTTAATAAAATATAAAAATAAATATACTCATAATATAAAAAGTTTCGATGAAGAGGGCTATGGGCCGGCGAGATGTTGTAGTGGCAGTTGTTGAAAGTATTGAATAGCTGGAAAGACCCAGCCGATGATAAGAGACACGAAGTTTTAACCACCGAGGTGCATTCACAAATTCTTGTTGTAAAAATTAAAATATGTGGGGGTAAATACTGTGTTGTCAGGCAGTCAGGCAGGCCTGGGTCTTAAAGACATGGGTCAGGCCCGTGTGGAGGCCTATTGACATGGGCCAATCCCAACAACAATTTGCCTTTTCTTTTCTTTTATTTTCTTTATTTTCTATATTTTTTACAAATTAATGCTTCTTTTGTAAGGTTTTTTTCAAATATTTTTTATTTATATCTAGATTAATACACCTTTTCTTTTTTATTGTGTTTAGAGAGCCTATTTAAAATAACGATTTTTTTTAGTTATGTATTTAATTTTTTAAAAGGTTTTTCTGATTCAACTATAATTTTTTTTTATCTTTTATATAAATGAAGTTTTTTTTTTAATAAAAAAATTATTTTCAGATAATATTTCTAATATATTCAGCCTTACATAGTATTTATTTTTCCCTTTTATTTTGGTTCAATCAATTTAAAGTGTGTGTCTATTTCTATGATCATTTGATTGAATAAAAAAAATATTTTGATAAACAAATTTAGCAAACATAATCGGGTAAATGTCTCATCTTACGAGATTAAATTTTTTAATCTATATTTGTCTTTTGATTTTTCTAGTTTTATTTTTAGTTATCATTTATTTATTTTTTTCATTTATTAATATATATAGTTCTCGATTTATTTGATTAAATGTATGCATAAAATTTTTAATTTTCACTTATAATTTTTTTAACTACAAAAACATGTTAGAAAAGCCTATGTAGAAAATTTTTTGTTGAGAGAAAAAATATTTAACTCGTTGCAAAACACGGGTTAGAATATATATACCCATTCTCTGTCATTTGCTCCAGTTAAAATTAAATATTTTCTTGGTCATATTTTGGACAAATAATTTATAATCAGAATAATGCATTTTATAAGGAATTTTTTATAGCTTTCTTTCAGATTCAAAACCAAAATAATGAGGTGAAGATTCAAAACCAAAACTCTCAAGCCCACGCTCCAAGTATACTCGATCCTCGTATCACACAATAACTCACAAAAACATATAATTTAACACTCTAAAAAATAGTTGAAAGCATATATTTATAAGAAATATCCTCGTATCCATGTTGTGACGAAGGTACTGGGTTTCTCCCTTCATATTTTAACCCCTTTCTTTCATTCGTTACGGCTGTTTATTCACAGATTTTAGTCGAGGGGAAGATGATGATTTTAAAGAGAATAAAGATAATGTATCCCTGCGCGCTGCGCTAAGTTAATTTTTAAAGATGGCTAACAAAAATCCTTCTTTTTTTCTGTCAGTTTGCATGATCATCATCTATTCCAGAGAGCAATCTTATTCCCCTGGAAAAATTATATACATAGAATATTTTCTCATTGCCCCGACAAACTTCTTCCGACATCATTGTTATTTCACTGTTTTCTACTCGTAAAAAACCTCACACATGGTTGATACTACCCATGTAAGTATATGTATATCTAATCTCCTCACAGTACTGGAGCTGGACTGGCAGGCAGCACACCTATTGAAATCAATAGGGTATTTAACTAAAGCAAGCTTTGTGTGGTCATTTTCGAAACCAAAAGGGAAGCACCAAGACCATTGATTAACCTTGGTATCAAAGTTTAGGGTTTTTTTAGTTACCGCAGCAATGTTTTTGACCCTGCAACAAAGGGCATGCACTTCTTTTAGGGGTGAAAAGAGATTGATAAAATGGCAGGAGATTTCTTCCAAGAAAAGAAAGGAATTGTGCTGGTGGTGTGCACGCATTGAAATGGACTTTTTCCGTTGCGGACAGAGCAAGGCATACACAGTCCACAGACGACGAATTGGGTTATCATAATTTTGGTACCTCCAGGTTATCAGAATTCATATTTGAGTCCTGCACTCTTACTTTTTTTCTACTTGAGATCCTGCGATGGAAAAGGAATATCAATCAGGTTCATCTACTCCGAAGCCATTGTCAAATCAAGTATACTTTTAAAACTATACCATCTGATTAATCAGTTTAGATATTTTAAAAACTTGCATGAAAGAGATTGAAGCACGGGCACTTATATGATATTCATAAGCACCAATAGATGGTCCTGGACTTAACTAACCCAAGCCCAGCTCACCAAATGTAGATGATGGGTTCGGGCTAAGCAACCTTGAGCCCAAATCATCCGGATCGCGATTATATGTTTCGGCCTGGGATCCCATAACCCCTTGCATAAACCACGAAGCAATGCCTATTAATCCATTTGTCCGTTATTTTATTGGCCACAGGTTGTGTCTAGGTCCACGATGTCGGTCATGGTTTTTACTATTTGGTCCTGGCGCAGCTCTGACCTAGTACCCAGTGAGACCCAAGGCTAAAGACACGATTCAAAATTGGATTCTGGATGCCCATACGTAAACCCAATACCATTACCGCTTTTACAGCTGGGTTTGAGATGTCCATGCCCTAGCTCAAATGCATGGGACTATTTTTACCAATTGAGCCTCTATGTATTTAG
>Ga0325411_1002948_pt1 | contig 19194 bp, 13 predicted proteins | sample PopdelMetagenome_13_FD_206181 | JGI IMG/M metagenome (GOLD analysis project Ga0325411, IMG submission 206181) | Populus deltoides microbial communities from Bellville, Georgia, United States - Xylem-PdIQD-R4 | ecosystem: Host-associated > Plants > Phyllosphere > Stem > Wood/Secondary xylem...
AGGGGTGTTTTTGAAACTAGTGTTTTTGAAACTATGCAAGGATGAAATTGAATTGATTCTTAAAATCAAAATTTAATTATGAATCTAAGTGAACAAATTGAAAGATTGAGATCTAAAATTGAAAGATGAGATTTAAACTTAAAGTACCAAAACAACATTGTTTCATATAAATGAAAAGGCGTGTTTTGTATAAAATGATGTTGTTTTATTAATTAAAAAATAAAAAAAGAAGAAGAAACGAAGCCATTTTACAGTGTATTGTACACCATCTTCTTCCTATACACTAGTTTTGCAGACAGGAGGGATGGTTTTTCTCTCGTGTTTAAACCATTTTTAAGAACCTCTCTCTCCTCCATATGCCCTGTATGCGACATTAAACACACCTTTGTTATAGTGTGTCATTGTACTCGAACCTAAGCAAAAAATTTATCACTTAGTAGCCCTGAACCTGCTGCAAAGTAACCCAAAAAAGCACTATCAAGCCAGCTTTTACTACTTTGTTTGGACATGCGAAAGGTGGAGATTGAAGGAACAAAGATCAATGGCTAGAAGAAAATGGTCCTGAATGTCCCTTACCATTTATAAAGACCAACCTCATGGCAACGATGATAAGAGACTAAAAAAAAAGAAAGAGAAAAAGAAATAGAAAAACAGCAAAACCTAGCCTAAAAACATCCCTTTTTGCCTATAAAAATTGCAAAAAAAAAAAAAAAAGGGAGAAGAGAACCTGTCAATGCCACAAAACCACCACCCTCCTATATGGCCAGAAACCCATAAGCCCTACAACCTATAAACCTCTCATTTCTTCCTTCCAAACACCCTATAACACATTGTCACCTCTTTTCTTTTCAACCTTTCACTACCAACTTCCACCACCTTTTCTTTCTTTCCAACAACTTCCACCAAGAACCTCCATTATTGCATCCACCATCGTTGCTTCCTTTTTTACCCTCTATAAATATCAACCTCATGGCAGCTATGATGGAAGACTGAAAAAAAGAAAAAGGAAAAAACAATAACAAAAAGAGATCCATACACCAACCCCATCACTCAATCTAAAACATCCACCCTCATGCTCTAAACTAACAAAAATCAAAGCCAAATTCTCCCTTTACCCAACATTATTGAAGATCCCCTTGTTACAATCCAGAAACCTAGTCAAAACATCATTCTTCAATCATAATTCCCAATTATTTTCCTTTCCTTCCTTTCTTCTTCATGCCAATAGCCATCGTGAGCAACCATGAGCTCCTCTATGTCCAGACCTTCATCAACAACTCCACCATGTGCCATAAGCATAACCACCATACTATGAAGGCAGCACCACCAGCCAACAACATCCCTATTTAGCCAAGGTAACTTTTCATCTCTCTTTCTTATAATTCTCTGCTAGAACAAGCATGCAGAACGTGAAATAATTCACATTTTATAGAGGCTAACAACATGGTCACTAGGCTGGGCTGGTAACCAAGTTGTGTGGTTTGGACTTAAACCCAACCCGTATAACTGGTTTAAGTCCAGCCCACTTATAAAAAAAACCTTTAGGCCATTCGTCGGCCTAAAAAATCAGGTTAGTTTGTGTCTGAGCCTAACCCATACACGTGGGCTTTGACATCATACCCTTAGGCCCAACCCATGTCGTTGAGCCAAGCCTAATCCAGACCTTAAAGGCATGTTTGGCACTCCTTATTTTTATTAGGGAAAATAGTACATAGTTTGGGTCTTTAAGGCTTGTTTGTAAAACATGGCCTTAAGATATTTTTAATAAAGATATTTTTAATACATCTAATTTTAAGTTGAGGATGCATTTAGCAAACACGCCTTATAACGTTTTCCATTATCTTTAGGTTACCCTTTTTTAGTGTCTAGCCAAATAGAGCTTTAAACATTTTAAAAAATATTCTGAAATAAAATTCAAGATCATTTTGAAGTTATTTATGGGTCCCTCACTTGCTATTCCAACAATTTTGCTTAATATTGAGTTGTGAATTTACACTATAAGATACACATATAATATTAAAAACATCTGGTTTTTTCTCTGAAATTTCAAAAACAATCCAAAATATTCCCTTATCCTAAAAAGACAAAAATATGTTTTTCTTCAAGAATTTCACTTAATATTAGGTGTAGACTTATACTATAAGATACAAACCTGATATTAAAAACACCTTATTTTTCTCTGAAATCTTGGAAAATCAAAACAATCCAAAAAATTCCACATTAAAAAAAATATAAAATATGTTTTGTTTTCATGCATACGGTCAAATTCTAAAAGTTTTTTTTACATATTTTCTAAAACAAAAATACATTTTTATCATATTTTAAAAATATCAAAAGGAATATCATAATCAGTTTATGATTATCTATTAGGATTTTGCAAAAAAAATTCAAAAATTAATTTGTTTAATTAATATTCAGGGTATGCATTTTACAATGTAATGCATACTCCCAGTCTTAAATTCAATGAATTGACAGCAATAAACATTATGAATTAGTTGTAGACTTTATTATTTGAGGGTATAAAATTACACTATAAAATATACCGTTGAATATTAAAGATACCAATTAGGAAATAAATGTGATGCTTAAATTTGGGCCTTAGAACATTTAAGATTTAACATAATAAGGTAGAGACTTCCTCACAAAAGAAGATCTACCTTAAACCTTAGATAAGACTAATAAATAGATACACGACTTAGAATACCAATCAATCAATAATGCAACTTATCATAAGTAGGGTGCATTAGAGGCGACACATCTTTTCTTTGTATAATCAATCCTCTTACCCAAACTCTCAAAGACCATAGGTTTTTTAATGACCATGATACTAGGTGGCCACTTCAAAATCATAACTTTATGATTAAACTCAAAACCCTCTCAATCTAAGAGATAACTCTGTTATTCGACATCATGCACGCCACAACATGTCTTACAAAAGTTATATGTATCTTAAAAAAAAAAGCCAATAAAAAACACATTTTAATACCTCATGGGTTGTTTTCTTCAAAATGTCCACCACAAGCATAAGAATGGAAAAAGTAAGAATAAAATGAAACTCATTATTAGGCATACACCTTCTTATGATTTAACCTAGACAAAACTTCTACAAATAAGGCTCATCCTAAACATAATACTTTGTATTAGATTTGAGCTTATCTTTATGAGCTTTAGAGAACTTACCTAGCAATTCTTTGGCAACTAAAAAGTTAACTTAATTCAGATACCATAGATGAAATTCATATAAAGCAAACAACTTCTTGTAAGAAAAAAAAAACATTCTTATAGGTACAACATCATGATCATTCTTGCATAACAACCTACTAAAGTGATCAGAAACATGGTTTTCAGCTCATTTTTAATCTTTGATTTAAAGATCAACTTCTTGCAAAGTAAGATATATCTTATAAATCCAGGCTTTGACTCATTTTTATGAAAAAAGTGTTTAAAAATTACATGATTAGAAAACACAATCACTTTAGTTTCAAGGAAGTATAATCTAAGCTTTTAAATGAAAAAATTACAGCAAAGAATTCTTTTTCCATTGTATGATAGTTGCACTAAGCCTCATCAAATATATGTGTTGCATAAGAGATAACATGTAAATTACAATCAATTTTTTGGCCTAACACAACTCCAATTATAAAGTCACTTGCGTCATACATTATCTTAAAAAAAGGTCCTCATTTGGTGGTTGTGCAATTAGTGCCAAAGTTAGTCTCTTTTTAAGCTCATTGAACGCATACTTGCAAGCATCATCAAACACGAGCTTCATATCCTTAGCCAATAATTTGTATAGAGGTAATGTTATTTTTAAAAATTCTATTATAAATCTCTAATAGAAATCTATATGTTAAAGAAAAAAATAAACTTCTCACTCATTTGCGAAGTAAGGCAAGGATAAGATAATATCTTTCTTAAAGTTATCAACTTTCAAACCTCAAATAAAAATTATATATTCTAAAACTATCTCTTGTTCAACCATAAAATGTCACTTTTTATAATTCAAAACAAGGTTAGTTTTCATGCATCATTTCAAAATAATAGTCAAGTTCATAAGACATGTAGAAAAAAAATTACCATAAATAGTAAATTCATCCATAAAAACCTTTATGATTATTTTTACATAGTCTAAAATCATACTCATTATACATATTTGAAAAATAGTAGGTGCATTGCATAGACCAAAAGACATTCTTCTATATATAAAAATACCAAAAGGGTAAGTAAAAATAATATTTTCTTTATCTTCGAGAGCAATAACAATCTGATTATAACTATTGTACACATCAAGAAAGTAATAGTAAGACTTACCTGCCAATATCTCAAGCATTTGGTCTATGTTATTAGAAGTTCTAAAAGGTTTAGCCACAAGTTAAGATGTCTCTACCTAAACTTTTATTTCATCATTCAGGTTATCAATGTACTTTTTAGGTCTTCTCAATGACTTTCCACTTTGTAATGTGATAAACATGCATTCTCCTTACTAGGCATAACTTGTGAATGCAACTTTTTAGAACCTTATAATTCCAACTTACCAACAATACTAGAAAGTTATCCTATGTATTTCCCTAAGTTATTTTTTATATTTGACCTTTTTTTTTTTGCGCAAAAATTGCATCTTGTTTTGTTGCATTGACAAGGTATTAGAAGCAGGTGATTTCATCATATCCTCTATTGGCACACCACTATTAGATTTATTTGTTTAAGGTGGTAATGGTGGTCTAGGTTGATATTGGGTATGTCCTTGGTTAACACCTTGGTTTTATGATGCAAAAACACCTCTTTAATCCCCATATCTCAAGTTAGGATGATCCCTCCATCTAGGATTATAAGTATTAAAATAGGGATCATACTTGTGTTATGGGTATGGGATCATTCCCATAATATTAACTTGATTTGTAGAGTCATCTTGAAGAGGTGGGCAAGAATCAGTACCATGCCCTTACATCATATAAATTTTATAAGTCTTAACCTGTTGTGAATTACCTATCACTAAAGAACTCACCAAAGAGCTTAGAGCATCTAGTATTTGCTTAAAATTAGAAAAATCTACCTCATTAATATGTTTAATAGGTGTGTTTATTCCTATGTCAAATTATTGAGTATTAACAGTAATGTTGAAGATTAATTATTTAGAGATCTTAGGTGTTTTATTAATTAAAGCTCTTTTATTAGCTATATTTTTCTTACTCCTATCTTGAAGATTAAGTCTCTTATAAAATTATTAAATGAGAAGTTTCTCAAAAAAATGATGTTAAGGGCAACTAAAATATAATTTCTTAAACCTCTTATAATATTCATGTAAAGATTCTTTATTCATTTGCCTATCCCATAAATGTTTTTTCTTATACTTCCAAACCCAGACACAAGAAAGTACTTTTCAAGGAAAAATATTTGCATCTCTTCCCATGAGGTGATGGATCCAGAGGGCAGATAATATAACCTATCTTTTATCAATTCCTTCAAACAAAAAGAAAAAGGCTCTTAACTTGGTTTTCTTCTTAGTGACCCTATCAAGTTTCATACTTAAGCAAACAACATGAAATTCTTTAAGATGCTTATAGGGTCATCATTTGAAAAGCCATGGAAAGAAGGAAGTAAATGAATAAGATCATATTTATTCTCAAAAGAAACATCAATTTATAGGAAATTAATGCAAAGTGGTTGTTGGTTGAAGTTTAGAGCATCGAGCTCCTTGAGAGTGTGAGTTGTTAGATGGCCATGAGGGTATGTTCATTGATGGAATTTTTTAGTGATGCTTGTTCAAAAATAGGTGGTATGAAGCCTTATTATTGATTCACATTCTCCTATAGTTCACTTGCCAAAGGATGCACACTTGGTGATACAGAAGTTATGTGTCATGACCCAGAAACATATTTAATTTTTATTCGGTGTAAACTTTTTAGGTAAAAAGATGCAATCAATAAAAACAAAACAAATAAATAATCTAATGTTTACATAACTTGTATAATTAAATAATTTTAAGAAAACGATAAAAACTTAGATTATAAATATCCTTTAATTGGGCACATAATAAAACCATATGCTAATATAACAAGAATATTATCCTCAATTACATCCCCAACAAAAAATAATTTAAACATTTAGATTTTTTATCACATAGATAATATAATAACTAAATATTGTTGCTTTCAATCACAGGAATTTTAAATCATACCCAATAATATATTTACTGCCTAATTAAATGAAGTAATTATCATGGACACATAATCAATTTAAATATCATTTTGCCAATCCGTATCTAATCTATTCTTTAGTATATTATTTTTCTGATATTGGAGAAAGAAAGAAAATCTTCCAATACATCCATTTAACAAGATATTATTTCCATTAACCAGGAATTAATCTTTCAACTCACTCATTCAACAAGACATTATTTCCATTAACCAGGAAATAATTTCTCATTCAACAGGGTATTATTTTCATTAACCAGAAAATAATCTTTCAGCTTGCCAATTTAACAGACAATATTTTCCTTCCTTTTATTTCAAAATTTTTACATAAATTATTATTTAAAAGGAATTCATTATAAAATGTTAAATGAACAAATAACTTATTACGAGATGTTTAACATCTACTTGATGTTTATGAGCGTGAAGTGATTCCCTATTGTTGATTTGGTCCTACGACCTCTTCTGTAACAACAAAAATCAACATGTCATTTATCATTTATAACCAAATGATAAAAATCTCATTTCATCTATTTTTTTTCATACATTTCACATTCTTTTCAACTTAAAGGTCCACATCTTTCTCATCGGTTTCATTTTGAACCGTTACGGCTTAATGCTAGATACACATTTCTTGACTTAATTATATCTGATGCCCTTCAATAGGTTTGATAGGAAAAAAAAATTATACCATGACTGAAAAATCTATAAAGAAAAAGGGTGACAAAGTTTTTGCAAAATTATTATTCATTCTTTCTATTAACATCTATAACTTATGATTTCCCACAATGTCCGAAAAATTTCATCAAATTCTCCAATTCTCTAATTTTTTCTGTTGGCCAAAACCAATAGTTAAGGGGATGAGGTTTTGTTTCTTATACTCTTCAATTAAACACTTACCCAATTATAATTCATACTTTCTAATATGGTTAATTCATAATTTGTATCATTTCAAATATTAACACCCTAAATTCCTAATTTCACATAGTCATGGCAATTTGATTTCTTCATCAAAACATATAATTATAACAATTAATCACTTTGAATATATTCTTTAACTTACATGGATAAGAATTCAAAAGATGGATGCAAGATATTCAAATTCTCTTCTCCTCTCCTTTTCCTTTAACCTTAGCTTTGAATCTCTTTCTTTAAAACAACTTCCAAACGCCAATTCACCTCCCTAAATTGTTTAACTAGTTTTAATCAATCTATTTACACTTCTTCTTCTTCTTCTTTTTTATGCACTTAGCAAAAACACAAGTGAAAAGGCACACAAATTCTCCCCCTCTCTTATGGTTTCTAGTTGTCTGCCAAGAGAAGAAAAAATGGGCATTTATATAGTCCAATCTTTTAAATTTTACATATTGACCCCTTTTTATATACTCTACTCATCACTTTATTACTTGTTACGATTCGTGCACTTGTGAAATTAGCCAACAAGTTTTTGGCGTCGTTGCCGGGGATTTTAAATAAAATTACTAATAATATCAATATAAATTAAATTTGATCTAATTTGATTGCCTTTTGCCTTCAGCTCTTTAGGTGAGTTGTCTAGTGCATGAGAAGCAATAAAAACCAGCCGTTGTTCCTGTATAATCCTGAGATTGAGAGAATGCAAGGGGATTAAGAAAGAAAACGTGAGAAACTCAAAACAGTTCAAACATCATGGCAGACAATGAAAATCCTGAGCAAGACACACGGGCATTGAGAGATTTTGCTCTCCCATAGGTGACAGGAATCCGTTCTATTATCAGGAAACCAAGGATTGAGGCCAATAATTTTGAGATCAAACCTCAATTCAGACCTCAATTCAGTTTTATTGGTTACCAAGTGATTATCCTAACGCCCATATTGCTAGTTTCTTGGAAATCTATGACACATTTAAGCATAATGGTGTTACTGATGATGCCATTCACCTCAGATTGTTTCCATTTTCTCTGTGAGATAGAGCGAAGAACTAGTTAAACTCTATGCCTGCAGACTCAGTTATCAGCTGGGAAGATTTAGCTCAGAAATTCCTTGCTAAATTTTTTCCACTAGCCAAGATAACAAAAATACGCATTGAGATATCTAATTTCGCCCAGCTTGAGAGTGAACCATTGTATGAGGCATGGGAGAGATACAAGGATTTGCTCAAGCGATGCCCTCACCATGGATTGCCAAAATGGATATAGGTGCAGAATTTTTACAATGGATTGAATGCCTCCACAAGAACACTAATTAATACAGCTTCAGAAGGGGCTTTTATGAGTAAGTCACAGGATGATGCTTACAACTTATTGGAAGAAATGGCCATGAACAATTACTAGTGTCCAAATGAAAGAAGCACACAGAAGAAGACTATTGGGGCGCATGAAATTGATGCAATCACGGTATTAACAACTCAAGTTTAGTCACTGACGCAACAACTAAAAGCCACTCAACTGACAGCAAATGCCATCCATACAACGTGTGACTTCTACCATGGAAATCACACAAGTGAAGAGTGTCAAGTTAGGAACCCTTTCTCTCAAGCAGAACAGGCTCATTTTGTGTCAAACTACAATCGGCAGAACAACCCCTACAGTGTAACATATAATCCCAGCTAGAGAAATCATCCTAATTTCTCATGGAACAATCAAACTGTCATGAAGAATCTAGCCATGCCATCTTCAAGTGAGCACATAAAAGAGAAATCAAGACTTGAAGAAGCTATAACACAATTAGCAAACAACACCAATAGATTCATGACTGAAACAAATACCAATCTACAGAACCAAGCAGCTTCAATTCAAAATTTGAAGGTTCAAGTTGGCCAGTTAGCCAAATGCTCACGGGTAGACAACAAGGAAATCTACCAAGTACAATTGAAATTAATCCTAAGAAGCAATGCAAGGCCATAACCTTAAGAAGTGGAGCAGACTGTTGGAAACAAGAGTGCAGGGAAAGAAGAGGAGGAGCAAATGGCTAAACCACTTCAAAATATAAAAAAATCTGATCCTCTGCGAGAACCAACGCAAGAAATAATACAAAGACTTCCATTTCCACATCGACTCAAAAGGAATAAACTTGATAAACAATTTTCTAAATTTCTTGATGTGTTTAAAAAATTACAGATTAATATTCCTTTTGCAGATGTTCTTGAACAAATGCCAAGCTATGTGAAATTTCTGAAGGACATCCTCTAAAAAAAAAGATAGAGGAATATGAGACTGTTGCTTTTACTAAGGAATGTAATGCCATTTTGCAGAAGAAATTGCCTCCTAAACTTAAGGATCTAGGGAGTTTTACTATACCATGTTCCATTGGAAACTCTATATTTGAAAAAGCTCTAAATGATTTAGGTGCAAGTATTAATCTCATGCCTTTATCTATTTTTAAGAAGTTTGGTTTAGGTGAAGCAAGGCCAACCACAGTAACACTGCAGCTAGCTAACAGGTCACTGAAGCATCCAAGAGGAATAATTGAAGATGTACTGGTGAAAGTTGGCAAGTTCATCTTTCCAGCAGACTTCATCATACTAGATATGAAGGAGGATAATAAGATTCCTATCTTGCTTGGCTGGCCTTTCTTAGCCACTAGAGGTGCGTTAATTGATGTGAAGAAAAGGGAGTTGCGGTTAAGGGTGAATGAAGAGGAGGTGATTTTCAATGTGTTTAAAGCCATTAAACAGCCAGATATGGGGGAGAGTTGCTTCAGTATTCAAGTGGTGGACACCTTAATTAATGACAAGGTCAAGCTTCCAACTGACCTGTTGGAAGCATGTTTGGTAAATAATGTACTAGAGGAGGATGCTGAGATAGCAGAATAGACATGTTGGATGGATTTTTTTGAACCTAACCGCAGAAGATACTTTGAAGATTTGAGATAAGCACCATCAAAAATAAAATCAACTAGTGAATATGCATCGGTTCTGGAATTGCAACCTCTGCCAGAGCACCTTCGGTATGCATATCTTGGAGAAGCTTCCACCTATCCTATGATAGTCTCTGCAAAGCTGTCCAAAACAGAGGAAGAAAAATTGTTGAGGGTGTTGAGAAAACATAAGGCAGCTCTCGGGTGGGTATTGACAGATATTAAAGGCATCAGTCCCTCCATTTGCATGCATAAAATTCTATTAGAGGATGAAGTCAAGCCAACAGTAGAACATTAGAGAAGGCTTAACCCGACCATGAAAGAGGTAGTCCGAAAAGAAGTTCTGAAATGGTTAGATGCTGATGTTATTTATCCAATCTCTGACAGCTCATGGGTGAGCCTAGTTCAAGTTGTGCCAAAGAAAGAAGGAATGACAGTGGTAAGGGGTGTAGATGATAAATTGATACCTACTAGAACGGTAACTGGATTGAGGATTTGCATAGATTACCGAAAGCTCAACAAGGCAACTTGCAAAGATCACTTCCCCCTACCATTCATTGATCAGATGCTGGACAGGTTAGCCGAGCATAAATACTATTGTTTCTTAAAAGGTTATTCAGGATACAACCAAATAGCCATCGCATCTGAGGACCAAGAGAAGACCATTTTCACTTGCCCTTATAGTACTTTTGCTTTCAGAAGAATGCCTTTTGGGTTGTGTAATGCACCAGCTACCTTTTAGAGGTGCATGATGGCTATCTTTTCAGATATGGTGGAGCAAATCATTGAGGTCTTCATGGATGACTTTTCTGTATTTGGAACTTCTTTCGATGACTGCCTGGTAAAGTTGGCGTTGGTTTTGGAGTGTTGTGAAAAGACAAACTTGATATTGAACTGGGAAAAATGTCACTTCATGGTAAAGGAAGGTATAGTGTTGAGGCACCGGATTTCAGAAAAAGGAATAGAAGTAGACAGATCTAAAATTGAGGCAATATACAAGCTTCTGCCACCAACTACAGTAAAAGGAATGAGGAGTTTCCTTGGCCATGCGGGATTTTATAGGAGGTTCATCAAAGACTTCTCTAAAATATCCAAACCGTTATGCAATATGCTGCTAAAAGACACAAAGTTTTAGTGTGATGAGGAATGCAAGACAACTTTTATGCTGTTGAAAGAGAGATTAGTGACAGCTGCTATTGTAATTGCACCAGATTGGGAGAAACCATTTGAGCTGATGTGTGATGCAAGTGATTATGCAGTTGGAGCAGCGGAAAAATAATGTGTTTCACATCATATACTATGCCAGCAGAACACTCAACGATGCCCAGCTCAATTATACCACAACCGAGAAAGAGTTGTTTGTTATGGTCTATGCGTTTGATAAGTTTCGGCCTTACCTGATGGGAAACAAGGTGCTGGAGTATACTGATCATGCTGCAATTAGACACCTAGTGTCTAAGAAAGATGCCAAGCCTAGACTCATCCGTTGGATCTTGTTACTGCAAGAATTTGATGTTGAAATTAAAGATAAAAAGGGGACTGAGAACGTGGTGGTAGATCATCTTTCACAGCTGAAATTGACACAGCAGTTGGAGCCTAAATTCATGATTATAAATAAAAGCTTTCCTGATGAAAGAATCGTAGCAGTTCCACTAATAGGTTCATTCCCTGGTATGCAGATTATGTCAACTTTCTTGTAGGTAGGATCATCCCGCCAAATTTTTCTTACCAACAAAAGATGAAATTTCTTGCTAAAGTCAAACATTACTTCTGGGAGGAGCCGATACTCTATTGGCACTATGCAGATCAAGTCATTAGGAGGTGCGTTCCAGAAGAGGAAATGACAAATATACTGAAGCATTGCCACACACTTGAATATGGGGGACACTTTGGAGCGCAATGCACTGCAGCCAAAGTTCTGCAGTCTGGTTTTTATTGGCTCACTATGTTTAAAGATGCTCATGCCTTTCTTACTGCTTGTGATAGATGTTAGCATACTAGGAATATATCTCGACGAAATGAAATGCCACTGCAGAATATCCTAGAAGTTGAATTATTTGACGTTTGGGGCATCAATTTCATGAGACTTTTTCCTTCATCCTACAACAACAAATACATTCTCTTAGCAGTGGATTATGTATCAAAGTGGATATAGGCAATTGCAACGCCTATAAATGATGGTAAGGTGGTACTTAATTTTCTACAGAAGAACATCTTTACCTGATTTGGTACTCCTATAGCCATCATCAGTGATGAAAGAACTCATATTTGTAACAAGCAGTTTGAAGCACTGTTATCTAAGTATGGAGTCAGACACAAGAGAGCGTTGGCTTATCATCTTCAGACAAATGGCCAAATAGAGGTATCAAATATAGAGGTGAAGCAGATCCTAGAAAAAACAGTATGTAATTCTCGGAAAGATTGGGCAACAAAGCTAGATGATGCATTATGGGCATATCGAACAACATTTAAAACACCATTGGGAATGTCTCTGTATCGATTAGGTTTTGGGAAATCATGTCCTCTTCTTGTTGAATTATACCATGAGGCATACCGGGCAATGAAACAACTGAACATAGATCTGCAGGTTGCAGGTGAGAAAAGAATCCTGCAACTTAATGAGATGAATGAATTTCACAATGAGTCCTATGAGAATGCCAAGATATACAAGGAAAGAACCAAGGCATGGCATGACAAACACATTGTACGTAAGGAGTTTGTCCCTGGTCAACAGGTATTACTCTTCAATTCACGGCTCCGCTTGTTTCCTAGTAAACTTAAATCACGGTGGTCAGGATCATTTATAGTTGCGAAGGTATTTCCTTATGAAGCAGTAGAGGTCACTCATGATGAAAAAGGAACATTCACAGTGAATGGGCACCGTCTGAAGCATTATAGGACTGGAGAGTCAATTGGAAAAAGGGATTATATCCCTCTCACTTCATCTTAGCAAAATGAAAGGTCAAGCTAATGACTATAACTAAGCGCTGATTGGGAGACAACCCATTAAAAAAAAAACCTTATTCATTTCATTGAGTTGTGCAGGGATGGATCATACAAGCAAATAACCAGGAGCAACAGCAAACTCACACCCACATAGTCAAAAAGAAGTATTCATAAGCCTTTCTATTCTTTGTTTTTCCATTAAGGACAATATGGTATTTAAGTTTGGGGGAGACATTGTATGCTTTGACTATGAAAGACATTGCATACTAGGACTATGAAAACAGAGGGTGTAAAGTGATATGCATTTAAGACCAACTTTGACATTTTTAGGTGCTTCATTATGTATCTATGATATTCCTTGGCTGAGAGCAAATAATATCTTATAAAGTTGGATTAAGCATGATTATTTTCTTTGGGATTATTGAAGTACACTTTTCTAGAAAAGTCATGTGAATTGTGTAGTTATGCATAAAAGATAAGTGTGCAATTTCTTTCTTATTATTACCCTTTGAGCAAAATATTAAAACAAAGAGTGATAATAAGTATGAAAGTGAATGAATAAGTATATGATATGTATCTCTCCAATGGTTTGAGTTGCTTAGTAACTAGGAGTATTCATCACAAATGTTTACTTTTACTTCAAACGACAACTTAAAATATGAGTATGCAAATGCATTTTAAGTTTGTGACATGTTAAGTAACTGGGTGCATTCATCATAAATGTTTGTATTCGCGTCAAAAGACAAGTGATAAATTTAAAAAAAAAATCGCCTTTGTCAAAAGACAAGTGAAAGTGTGTTGTTACTCCCAAAGTTTGTATGAGTGAAAAAAGGTGATGGCAGAATGATTGTGTACAATTCAAAAATGCTAAACATATAAAACATATGAATGAGTTGGAAGTTTGTACAATGATCTCCACAAAGAGTAAGAATGCTTAGTTTTCCATTATCTAATATTGTCTATGAGCTAAGTCAAGAAATGAATGTTGCACGAGGAAGCCATTTAAATGTGAAAGCTAAACTTATCATAAGCGTTTAGCCCTCTGCTTTCATGGTTTCCTTTTTGCTTGAGGACAAACAAACATTCAAGTTTGGGGGTATTTGATAAGGGAATTTTTAGCATGTATATTTTCCACTATTCATGCTTGATTTTGAAATATTTTAGATGTGTTGCACAAGATAATTAGAATTTTGGATCCCTTTTTGAACTATTGATCTCGTGGGAAATTGATGTGTTTTTAGATAATACTAGGTTACTGAGTAGGCAAAATCCGGCAGTAAAACCGAACATTGATTTATTGTGTGTTGCAAAGGAAGCTATACAACTCAGTTCCAGATGTTCCTCACCATTTTCAAATATCTAATATGAAGGTCTACAAAACATATGAAGGGCATATAAATCAGTTTTGCTGTGTCGAAGCCCAAAAAGCAAGTCGAAAAGCAGGGGTTGAATCAGACCCGAACTTCCTGCTCTCTAAATACTACCTCGGTTTATGGTCTTTATCTCAAGTCTTAGAAGTCCAAAAATTACAAGATTAGTGTTGTTGGAAAGAAGATTCAATTTTATACAATTTCTCCAGAAATAGAGATCTTTGAATTCACATGTTTCATGCCTCAAATCTGGCCCGCAATGTCTGGGTAGGAAGGAATTCAAATCAGAAAAAGAAACTATCTTCATTCCAGCGAGGGTAAAAGGGCCATAATATAAAAGAAAAAAAAATATCTGCAAGGGAGGTGTGCATACATAGAGAGACCCTAAAATAGACTAAAAGGGGAGAAGAAGAGGCGGCACAAAGAGGGATGAAAAACAGAGGCAAAAACAGAGAAGATTTGGAGGACACCTATCTATTCCATTGCCATTCTCTGCTTTTGAGTGATGTTCATCGTATCAAATTTTTTTCTTTTTAATTTAATTATGGAGTAGACTTTTATTATGGGATTTTTTATGTAACCTTACTATAAATATGTGAACAATTTCTTCGATTGAATTATTAAATTAAGTTGTTGAGTATTTCATTCTATGTGTAATGCTTGTGTATGTTTGGCCAACATCTGTATGATTTAGAATTCCATTTGACACTGAGAAGTGATAATTGTTTTAGCTATTATTTGAAATACCTTAAGAAATCTATAGGATAGAGATATTCTAAGAACTTTTGTAATCGTTAAAAGTTTTACGGTACTTAATAAATTTCGACAAGTTCAGAACTTTTATAGGGTATATGAAATTTGCTTGTCGAAATAATTCATTGATACTCGAGAGAGATTAATGTTTAAATTAGAAAAACCTGATTGTCAACATTAGGAGTAATTAATTCAATTGAGAAAGTTCACATAGGAATAGTTACAGTATTTCAGAAATCCTAGAACAAGTATAATTGAATTCATTAATATTTAATCAATTGATTGTTTGTTTTTAATCATTATTTTTTTTTTTCATAAACTATCTCATTAGATTCCTCAAAATATATCATAATTTAAAAGACTTTAGTAATTAGTAGTAATTTTTACAAATCCTCGGGGGACAATACTCTACTCATCACTTTATTACTTGTTACGATTCGTGCACTTGCAAAATTAGCCAACACTAATATTCAATTTAAATAATAAATAATTAAAATTAGAGTTTTGTTTACAAATTAAACTAACTAAAAACAACTTAGAAAGCTAAGAAAACAAAAGAAATCAATTCTGAAAAGTAAGAGGCAAAATCATCAGAATGTAAAACATAAAGAGAAAGGATTTTTAACTTCATTTGTAAGAAAGTATTATTCAATGATAATTAAACATCAATAATTGAATTTAGACATGTTTTCTAATATGATTTATGATCATGAATAAATCAACCATGAAAAAATGTTTTTCAACCTATTGTTGCTTTTTAGTTAACCTAGCATTCGTGCATCAATTAACTCTAATCACATCGTAACCTTTATTGAGAGCAAAAGACTTAATGATGTGATGTTGTTAAGATTATGATAGGTGAAATTGATTTATGTTAATCAAACATGCATGAGGGTTAATTTAATCAAGACTTATATTTTCCATGTAACAAACAATCAAACATGGGATCACAAATTATATACTTCTGCTATATAAGTTAATTAGTCATGCATCTAACATAAAGTAATCAACAAGCAATAGATTTAAAACAAAAAAATATATGATGTGTATCATATAGAATTTCAGTCACCAATCATCAAGTTTAATAATAGAAAAACATAAGATATTCATGTAGCACAATCAAATTTGAAATCATTTTAGGCGAAAATCCTCATGATAATTTAATATCCAAGATTATTAACCTCTTAAAATTTAAAACTAAACTTGCATAAAATTCATAAGTGTCGTAACTTTGAAAAATAAAAAACATGAAAAGATAAAAAAAAAAAATTATAATAACAAATCCCCCCCTCTCTTTTATTATATTTTGAACATGATCACCTCTTTTTTTTTTAAGGTAGGGTCAGTTATGGGTAATCGAGGAGGTGGAGAAGTTTTCCCGATTAATAATTAATTTCTAATTATATTACTTTTAAGTTCTTCTTATACTAATATAAGTTAATGACTTGTTCATTGACTTTGACCTTCTATTAGAGTCTTCCTAGTCATGTGAGACCCCTTTCATGTCATTAATGAGTTTCCATATCATCATCCCAATATAGAAAGATGGGTTGGACTCATGCTAGTTTGCTGGTAGATTTCAAATATGACTTCTCTCTCATCTAGATGAGTTACTGAGTCTCACATATATGAATGAAAAGCTTGAGATGTCTAATTTTTATCTCCACTAGAATTGTAGAAAGACCACTTATAGCTACATATATGGTCCAAAGAGTATATGAAGGTCAAGTCTAGTAGATTTGCAAATTTTAAATCAATGTTCTACCACATCTTCACCTGAGCTTCTATGCACCTTCATACATTTTATTTATGCTTTGACCAATTGTAATCCCGCTATGATTCCTTATTCTAGTTGGATTTCTAATGCAATTAGGATTTGCTTTTCTTAGCTTCAATGGCATGTCTTAATGTGCTATTATTAGTCAATTCCTTGTAATTATGCTAAATATGTTTTATTGAGCTCCCTTTTACACTTGTGTCTTTATAGAACTATTAAGCACAAAACAAGTTAAGTAAGTTATTGTAAGACATAAAACATGCATAAAAGACTAAAAGTAAGGTACTAAAAATATAGAATCATATAAGTGTATCAATCATTCATTATGCATCTAGACTCAAGTGTACTGAAAACTGTATAGTTTATATGAATAATTCAGTTTTTTTTCTTATTTTGGTCATCCAATTTTATTTCTTTCTAATCTTGTTTTTGAAGTTATATTAGCATGGTTTTATATGTCAAAACTTGTTTTCTCTTTGCATGCTTCACATATGCAAAATGTTAAGGAATATTTTGATGTTAAATTAAATATCAAAATTTTAAAATAGAATCTTAAGTTGTAGTCAAGAAAGAAATTCATAGAACAAATACCAAAATAAGTAAAAACATAGACCCCAATGTTGAAAAGGCATGGAAAACTTAATTCCAGTTCTTTAATTTTGAGTTTATGCATTGTTTGGTCCCTAGATATTTTAGAATTTTACACTTCAATCCCAAACTTTAGTTTTTTACACGTTTCAGTCCCTGAATATTGAGAAAAGAGAGAGAGAAAGTACTCGGATGACCACAATATAACCACTTAAAAGTCTGATCTTGGTGTTAAATAGTTTGTCATTATGATGGGAGTTTATTTAAGGTAGTGTTGCCCTTTATACATGTTGAAACAAGTAGATTAAAGTCTATAAAGTTTGTGTTTATTTGTTTAATTTTATTTTTTTGAAATGATTAAAGAGTGTTTTGGGGGTTGTAAATATATTTATTGAGGTTCCTATGATGTTTTTAAAATATTTTCAAGTGAAAACAAGTTAAAAAATAGGTTTTTAAAATCTATAACCTGGACCTAATTTTTTAGTTGTCGAAGATGATTGGTGGTCGACAAGTCTTCTACCACAATAGATTATGTGTTGTCCGTTAAAAAATAAATAGAGTGAATGACACAAGTGTCGTCCACTCTTTTAAAAAATATTTCATGAACAAGTTTTTAATTTTTCATTATTTTTATTTATTTAAATTTTAATTGATACACTCTTTTTTATTTTTCAAATTGTTTGGTTTAGTTTTTTGAAATAATAATTAATATTTTAATTATTTTCTTAATTTTATAATACTTCAAAAAGATGATTATTGTAATTTGTATTTTAAAAAATATCTTATATTTATATAATGCATTTATAAAAATAAAAAATAAAGATTGCTTGTTGTTAGCAACCGAAATTAATATCTAAGATAAAATAAATAAAAATATATAAAATATTTACATGCGTGTTTATCTTTTATTTTTGCTAGAGGAATCAACTTTTTGTTTTAATAACTAATTAATTTTAACTATTCTTTTCAGTTTATGAGTCATATATATTTTAATTTAGTTTATTAAATATAAAATTTTGAAAAGAAGAAGAAAAGGAAGATAGAAAATAGTGAATAAAATATTTATAATGGGGAAGACTATCGGGGACGGGAACGTTCCACTCCACCTCATAATCTTGTCTTGTTATAAATTTTTCTTCGGCACTTTTTATGAATTATGAACTTCAGTCCTCCAAGTGCAGCCATCTTTTTATGAACTATGATCAATCGTGACGGCATCTCAATGAAAATTATTTCTTCCAGATGATAAAATTTCTAAGCAAATGCTTTGATTTTCTCCAAAAAAAAAAAAAAATATGTCATTGTCGTTTTTAAATATTTAATGAGTGTCAATCTCATAATATTCTTGTCGAATTTAATTTTTTAAATTATTTTATTTTTTTTCTTATGTAGATATCCTTATATTATTTTAAAAAGTAAGACTAGTCTCGTTCGTGGTTCGTGACTGTTCTTTTTTAATAAGTACGGTTCTTGAAGATCGAACTTATATTCTCATCCTTACAGAGATATAGTAGTGTCTTAACCATTAGACCAACACTTTATTAGTATGTATATATATATATATATATATATATATATATATTGATGGTTATAAATTATAGTTCCACTGAGAAAAATCTCTACATCCATCACTGTAAATAAGATAAATTAAACAACACCGAGGCTTGCAGCTTAGTGGCCTTGGCAGGCTTTGCCCTGCCTATGTGCCCTGGGTTCGAGCCTTCGCGTGTAC
>Ga0325411_1002953_pt1 | contig 19187 bp, 13 predicted proteins | sample PopdelMetagenome_13_FD_206181 | JGI IMG/M metagenome (GOLD analysis project Ga0325411, IMG submission 206181) | Populus deltoides microbial communities from Bellville, Georgia, United States - Xylem-PdIQD-R4 | ecosystem: Host-associated > Plants > Phyllosphere > Stem > Wood/Secondary xylem...
TTTTAATCCATGAACTTTAGTACATTCCCACAATGAAGTCAAGAATTAAGATTATAATTAAGGGGAATGCCATTCATAAAATTAGCTAGTAGCAGTGAATTACTCTTTCACAGCTTCTGGCACATTTTTTAACTTTAAAGTAAAGACGAGGGAATTGAACTAACCTTTGACCTTGCCGAGTATGATCCTCTAGCGAAAATGCCCGAGGGCGTGGTCTCTTGTGCATTCATATGCGTGTAAGGCTCTGGCTGAGGACTATAGGTTCCAAGCATTTCTTTTGAGCTGTCCACTGAATTGATAAAAACCATTATAAAGGGGAAACATTCAAGTGTTTGAAACTCGAGTTTTGGCGTGAGTTAGGATGTCGATAGCTCACCCTTGATGCCTGTTTTCCAGACGGTATTGGTGTATTTCAGGCCTGATACAATGTTATTGCTGACTTGGAAGGAGAATTTCAGGTTATAGGGACTGCCTTCTTTCAATGTAAACCATAAGCCTCTGGGCCTCCCGTTCTCAGGAATAGAAAGTACAATGTCAGGTCTGCCAGGAGAGAGGATTGACAGGCTAAGAAATTTCACATCTGGTTCAAGTGTTTCTGCAATTAGTAAAAGAAAAACAAGATTTACTAAAAGCAATGGGGAGATGATTAGAAAAGAAGCTATATATCGCCTGTGTATACGTGCAGATACCTAATCATTAATTTTCTCTGTTACACCACTAGCTAACAAAATATATGGTGCAAGAATTTTGCATGTATACAATGAAAGGACTTCAAGATTCTTTGCATGAACACATAACATCAATTATGATAATGAAAACGAATAGAAACCAGGATTTATTTGAAGAATTAAAAAAAAAACCCAGAATCCAACAAACTCACAAAATTTAGATAGGGAAAAGAAAGTATACGTGACAGCTAGCGAGTACCTCCAATGGTGTTCAAATCCACACTCCCAAGAAGCTGCTCCTTCCATTTCCTCAAGCTCTCATCATCCTGAACTTCCAAAATCCACACACCAACATATGAAAAACGGATTAGCAAATACATTTCCATAATTTAAAATGCAATGGCGGCAAAGAAAATTAAAGAAAACAAAAAAACCTTGTCTTTTTCAAGTTGTTCTTTGAGGGTGTACTGTGGACCTAGCTGAATTTTATTACTTCCGCTCTCATCATCTTCCTCCTCGTGATCAGTTGCATACAAAGAAGTCTCACTCTCACTCATCTGCCTTTCTGTCCTCTCTCCTCCATCATGATCCTCATCATTTGTTTTCATAACCCCACTATTATCTCCTCCTATCGTCTTGTTATTGTCGTCAAACTCCATGTTTCTCGAACTCGATGCAGATCCAATAGCCAAAGACATCAACTTTATGATCAACCAAAAATGAATAAAGAGTGAACACAAAAACGTTGAAAGAAAGACTACATGTAAGAATTTGTTATGTCTTGGAAGAAAGAAAGAGATTAAAGAGAATCCAAAATGGGAGCAAAAGGACTTAGATTTTTGTTGTGTTAGAAGAAACGTCAACGATGTGAGGAAAGAACTAAAACTGTTTTTATCTTAAGGGGAGGAGACCCCATCCAATAAGAGAGACAAGAAAAGACCCACAATCCAGAAACAAAAGATCAGCAAAAGACAAAAGAGATGGAAAAAATAATAATTGGGTTCGTCTTGTCTCCTGGCTTTCCTGTTGTTTCTTTATTTTTTGTTCTTGTGGATTTTTTCGAGAGATTCTCAAACAATTTGAGATTGCTCTCTAGAGAGATTGAGAGGCCAAAAGATTGGGTAATATGAGGAAGATAAGAAAAAGGTCATGTGGTGATCCGAAAGATGAGAGAGAGAGCATGAAAGTTACTATTGGGACATGGTGTGTCGACGTGCTTTGATGGAACTCAGCCTAAGATTGAGGATGATATTGATAGCTGTGCCTTTTGACTCTTTCTTTAAATTTTTTTTTGTAAATAACCGACCAAGAAAACAAAATCTAGATAGGTACAGTTCATGGAATGTGATCGATGTGGGTGTGATTTCATAACCACAATTCCATTTAGTAACAGTCCGTCCTCTCGTTTAGACTAATTGTATCACTCTGACATCCCAAATCGAAACCAGGTTTATCTTTTCAATTTAGTGAAGAACACACTTCTTACACAACAAAAATCTAACCTGAAAATTTCATTTCTTTCCATCTAACCTGAGCTTTACTTAGTCTCTTAACCATCATTTCTTTGCAATGCATGAATAAAACAATGGGTTTCATCTTAAAGGGTTCAGGTTTCTTTAAGCTTACATTTTGTGTTTCATGTAGTAGAAAAAAATTAAAAAAAATAACTAGTCCTAGGAATTAGTAATGACTAGCCTTGGTGCTTGTGTTTTGCTGAGCTAGATTATTTTTTCTTGTGTAAAAAATAATATTTAATTGTTGTAAGTGTTTTTTTTTAAATATGTGATTCATCTGAGTGGATTGAATATACTGAGTTTATATTAATTATACAAAAAATAAAAAATAACAATATCAAACTTAAAAATAAAAGTGATTACAATAACTTGAGAAAAAAATATTTTTTTCAAAAGGAGGCAAATGATGTCTATCAATTCAAAGCCCATTCAATACAAAAAAATAAAATGAGGTAAAAAAAATATAAAAAAACAATTCTAGTTGACCCGAATTAGCATGACAAACATGTAACCTTAATAATTAAGGTTGATCTAACCAATAATATCTTGTTAAACTCATAGCATAAATCATGAGATTGGAATAACTCAATAAAATAAATAAAGAGAATTATAAAGCCTTAAAAAAACTATTATAAAAGAAAAGATTTATTTTTTTTTGTGCTTTTAAGAGTATTTTCATTGTTTTACTGTGGATTTTAATTATTTATTATTTGTAATATTTTTTAAAATACCAAATTCATTTAGGTTGATATTATAATGAAGAAAAAACTATTATAAAAATAAAAAAAAATACCCTTTGTCGCTAGGTTTTAATTTTTTTTTGTTTTTAATGATATTTTGATCGTTTCACTGTACAATTATAATGAGAAAAGATTTATTTATTCCCGGCCAATTTTATAATGAAAAATGGACCATCTAAAAAGACTTAAATACCCTTGAAAACCAATATTAAGTTTTTTTAGGTGAAAAAATAAAAATATCATTATATTATTCAAGAAAAAAATATTTTCTTAGTGTGAAGCAACCGTGTTTTTCAAATAGGATTCAGCATTTTTTGATTAGGGTGGAGCTCCCTCTCCATAGACTCTGGCTAGAATTAGAAGATTCAAATTGTGAAGGCAAAAAAGAATCTGCTTACTAATTTATTCAAGTAAAATTTGTTGGTTGGCGTCAAAGCAACTGGGTTGATTTTGAAGGCCCGCGCGCTGTGAAAGAGTAAAAGGCTTCGGTATGCTTTGATCTCTTGCTTGGAAAGCCAGCCCATCGAAGTCCACAGGGCATTTGAAACTCGATTACAGACTAGAGATTGCACTTAGGCTTTTCCTGTACAATGTACTGGAAGCTAGATGATGGAATATTATTTGAACTCGATGTTAGATTTCAGGGGTACATACAAATCTGCCATTTGACTCGAACTTGATCTTGCGCAATATTATTCAAACTTTTTGTTATTTTTTTGAAAGATTAGAACTCAAAAGACTATAATTGACAACTAGAAAAACATCAGTTGAAGAAAATAAACAAAAAAAGTTGTGGAATTCATAGGGAGGAGGGAAAAAAAAAAGAAGAAAAGAAGGAAAATTAGTTTCATGCATAAAAAATATCGACACACACCTCCTCTAATGAAAAGACTACTGAGACACATCTAGAGACATCAAAGAAAAACATTTTTAAAGGTTGAATGATGTTGCACGCGCCACAATAACATGGCAGGACTTCTTATATGCTGCCACTTGTTCTCCACGCACCTATTATTTTTTTACACTTAATTAAATTTGGTCCATGATTGTATAAAAACCATTTAAATGAGCCCTGAATTCATCTCATCATAGTTTAAGTTTTTTTTTTTAATTTGGTCATTAATTATCTAATAACTCTTCAATTTAGGATTGAATTCCATTCGACCTAGACCTAATGTAAGGCAAACCGGGAAGAGAATAAGGGCAAGGAAAAGAAAAACAGTAGCTGACAGACCTAGTTAGTGCATTATTATCGTGCCCAAGACCCAATTCGTGATTTTTGTGTTAAACCTAGGTTGATTAGGGGTGATTGTTTCTCAGACTACATAAAAAATCAAGTCAGGAAATTTCAAGGTTGACTCGCTAGGTCGAGTTTAATGATATTGGAAAAGAGTTCCCTATGACCTATCATTTTTTTAAGCTCACGAAAATAACACCACTTATAATTTTACTCAAGCTATGTAAAAAATCAAGTCAGAAGATTTCAAGGTTGACTCGCTAGGTCGAGTTTAATGATATTAGAGAAGAGTTCCCTATGACTTATCCTCTCTTTTTTAAGCTCATGAAAACAATAACACTTATAATTTTACTCTTCTAGATTTGTTTTTATTCAAATAAGGTTTCAACCAGATTATCTTTGTATGTTTTGAGATTACAATTAGTGTTTATTGTTATAACTCAATTCTTACCCCCTAAAAAAACCAAAAGAAAAAAAATATCAAAGAAAAAAAAGTTTCTTAGTCAAAATTTCCTTATAAAATATGCAGTTGAAAAAGAAAGAAGGAAAATAAAAAAACAAAAAAAGTGGTAAAAAAAGAAAACAATTGAGAAAAAAAAGAAGCAATTAGGAGGTTAATTGTGAAGAAAGATTGAGAAAATGGTTGAAATTGGTAAGATAATTGAAAATTAGAAAGCAAAAAATTGTATTGGAAAAGACATAAAAGCTTGTGGGCATTTTAATGCAATCAGGGGTGAAATTAATAAAACAAATAAAAGAAAAATGATTGAAATTTGTGAAAAATTAAAGATTAGAAACCCAATGACCAAATTAAAAGAAATAGGGAAGTTAAAGGATAAGAAAATGTCATTAGGGATAAAATTGTGAAGAAATTGAGACAAAAGGCTAAAATTGGCCAAAAATAAAAAATTAGAAGGCTAAGGATCAAATTGGAAAAGACATGAAGGTTAAGGATAAGAAATATGCAATAAGAGGATGGAATTATGATGAAATTGGGTGGAAATGAGTGATATTTACTAGAAATCAAAATTTAAAAAGCCAATAACCGAAATGAAAAAAGTGTCAAAATTAAAAGGCTTTTTTTAATGCAATCATGGGTGAAATTGAGAAAAACATTTAAAGAAAAGGGTTGAAATTAGCTAAAAATTGAAAATTAGAAAGCCAGTGACTGAATTGAAAAATGTGCTAATATTGATGGATTTTTTTTATTAATTAATGACTAAATTGAAAGAATTATTGAGAAAAAGGTCAAAATTGAATGAAAATAAAAAAAATAAAAAATTCAAGGATCTAAATGGAAAAGGCAGAAAACTTGGAGGGCTGTGTTGAAAAAACAAAAACTCCCTTTTAATCAAAACAACGTCATTTTAAAAATAAAGCCAATGAATTGAAACAATGTTATTTTGGTGTATGGTAAAAAAAATACATTTTCTTCTCTAGCACGATTTACAACTTTTCTTCAGGTTTTTGGAGGCATTCATTTCTCTCTCCCACGCCATTGAAAAAGGCCAAAAAACAAGTCATCTTCTTCTTTGTATATGTACTTTATGTTCAACTAAAAAACACGTGCTTTAACTCTTTAAATTCATTGAAACACTGGTGCAAAAATGTCAACTCAAGCATATTTTTCCAAAGGGTACAATCATTGTGGATGATTAAGAATGACCTAAGAAAATCAATGGTCATGATCAAAGTAAGAATCTTCATCCTTACCTATAAATAGGGGGGAAAAGAAAGAAATAAAGAAACCCAAGCCAGAAAAAGAAAATACCAAGTGTGTAAAATTATTATGTCGTGTTTTTATGTATTCAAGTGTGTAAAAATTCATTTTCAGAAATGAGTTACTATTTATTCATGAATTTTATATTTTATTTGGATAATTAAAAAAGGCATCTTATAGTTTAATCACGTTTTTACTTTCCTGTTGTACTTTGAGAAATTACAATTTATATTTTATGATGTGAACCTGAAGGGTAAGAACCCTTAAACCCACAAACAAGATAAAAACAACCCAAGAAAGATAAAATCAAATTGAAGATAAAAACTCAACACAATGATTATTTTGAATCAAAGAACTAAAGTTATTGAATGAATGACTCCTAACCCGTTGATTATAGATAATCAAGAACTAGAAGTATAAATATGAATGCCACAAAAATAGTTAATCTTGGATAAGTTTTGAAGTATTCAATGAAGAACCAAGAGTATGAGCTACTTTGCCACATACAAAATATTATTATGAAAATAATCCAAGTTTTTTTTTGTTTAACCCTTCAAACAAGTTATTTATAGTTTACAAAATAAACAAACCTTAACAAACTAATGAGATGACATTAAAATCCAATTTAAAAAAATAACTTTAGGCTTCTAAAATAAATAACAAATATTTAAAACTAAAATAATTAAACAAACTATCATATGTCCTTAAAAACTTTTAGCCTAAATAATCTCTCTTACATAAGATAGCTGAAGTTTGTACCATTTGGAAAGTCTTAACTAACTTTGATTCTATAGAATTAAATAGTTGTTCTCTTGATGTACTTGTGCTATTAAAAATCCAAAACTTGTCGACTATGTAAAATTAATTAATGTAGGAAAAAAACCTATTGATTATAAAATTAATTCTTCTTATATTGCCTATATGTTGTCCTTTCCCAACATGAGAACCTTGCCAATTAATTAATCTTAAATTGCCAGTTGAATATTTAACAAATAAAGAATTTCATGTTGTAGTCTTTATTCTGTAGCCCAAATAAAGAATACTTGTCTTTGTAAGAGAACCAAAAACCTTACAGAAACAAATAACCTTTATTGTAATCTTCAAACTTGAATTAGCTCAAATACTTTGAATAAACCCATTAAGTGCTTCTTTAATTCTCTTGACTTCTGACTTTGTAATTGGCCTAATCGTTATATGCAATGTTTCCTTATAATTCTAATTATTTCCTCTCTCATAAAAAGATTTGACCTTAAATTGTTACCTACATCAAATAGAAAAAGATTATAAACATTAAAAGTAGTATTAATATTATACCCACTTAAAAGATCCATTTTATATGCATTGTCGTTGATTCATTCAAGGACTTGAAATGAACCATCTTCTCTAGGTTGCAATTTAAATCTCCTATGAGCTGGAAATTTTTCCTTCCTTATATACACCAAAACCAAATCACCTAGGTCAAATATAACACATCTATGGCCTTTATTAGCTCTAAATATATAGTTATAAGACCAATAGTTTTCCTAATAATTTTAGTAAATGGTGAATAACATACAAAAATATTTGGCAAACCATTCATAAAAATGTCAAAACTAGCCAAAACATATACTTTACCATTAGAAACACCATAAATTTGCAATACATCCTCATAATCTTGAAACAAAGAAAAAACAACACAAATTTGTATATTATTCTTAGTATATATAAATTATTAATAACATTCTTTTTTGCATAACAACTTTTATGCTTTTTATTTTTTCCTTAACACTCTTTTCTCGGTTCTTATTTCCCTTCTCTCTTTCTTTCTCAACTATCAACCAACTCTCTATTCTTTTCTCTCTTAGTCAAATCTAACATTCATTGAATTTTCACTCCCCTAACCTCAGTTTCTTTTTTCAATTTCAATTAGTCCTCGTAAACCTATTTTGGTGATAATGATACAAGAGTGATAGATTTTCCATCTTTTACAAAAGAATATTTATTTCTAAACCCATCATTTTCAACCTTCTTATCAAACTATCTCAACCCCTCTAATAACAAATGACTCATATACATAAGAACTACACCACACAAGACTTCATCACTATGTCTCCCAATAAAAAACAAAAACAAAAACTATTTATTAGCCTTCACATCACCACATTTATTCAACCACTAAAGTCTATAAGGTTTATAATGCTTTGTTGTATTCAAATTTAACTTCCTAACAAGTGTAGTATTAACAATATTAGCATAACTTGCATCATCTATAATCATACTACTTATCTTATTATTGATATGACATCTCTTATGAATATATTCTCCATTTGTTGCTTTAAATCATCCTTTTAATCTGCACATTTAATGCTCGTCTAATCACAAGTGTTCACCCTTAACCAAATATTTTGTATCTCCAGCACTAGCATCCTCAAGTGGTGGCATCTCCTCATCATTGCTATCACTTTTGGATATAATCTCCCTATGATCATGTAAAATCATAATTATCTTGTTTAGACATTAAGACATTATATGACATATTTCCATATATATAAAATACTTATTATCATGATTATGAGTTGTTTAAGTATCAAATTTACTTTTAATATCAATGAAGACTTCTTTTTTTCTTTTTGGTGGGTCAGTTTTAGCTCCTATATTCAGCTTGGTTTTAGAAGCCCTCTCTTTCCTATAATTTAGTCTCCATGTCAAAAAGGAACCAAGATTCTAAACTTGCAAAGTATTGCCATTCCTCCTAAGTTATCATTCCATCTTTATAGCCATATGCATCATATTTTTTAACTCCATCACATTCATTATCCCATTGTTTAAACCATTCATAAACTTAGTCATGGTAGCTTCTTGATCCTTCTTTACATTTTACAGAATCATAGTTACTTCCATATTCTTATGGTAATCCTCTATACTTTTAGAAACCTGAGTTAAACTTTGTAACTTTTGATATAAATCTAAATAATTATGTTCCAACATAAATCTCTTTTTCGTGATTGTCTTCATTTTATCCCATGTGTCAGTAGGCCATTCATAATTTCTTTTCCTACTCAAAATAAGTTAATCCCATCAAATTATAACATAATTAGTAAATTCAACTACAAAATATTTTATATTTTTCTCTTCTGAATAATTATTGTCATAACTTATTTTTGGGTTATTCCCCAAAATTGCCTTTCTCTTCCAAAACAAAAATTAAAAAAAAGATATAATCGAAAGAAATCCAAAAATAATAATAGCAGTGAGAAGAGGAGGCTAGAGCACCTAAAAAGTAGCTAGAAATTGGTTGAGGAGGTTAAAAAATACAAAGATTAAAATTTAACAATATATTTTTGACTAATAAAGAGCCTTGTTGACAAACAAAATTCAATTTGAAGAAGAAAATGTCAAGAAAACAAATATTTATAGACTGAATTAAATTTTATTGGAGGTTTAATTGAATTTATAAAGGGTTTTATTGTAAGAGAAATTGATTTGTAAGTCAATTTGGGCTTTAATTGGAAGAAATTAAAATCCAGGGTCAAATTACAATTTTTAAGAGTTGTTTGGTCAAATCAGGGGCTTAATTGCATAAATATTGAAGTTTGATAGCCAATTAGAAACTTGATTGAAAAAATCTGAAACCAAGGACCAAACTGGAAAAGGTGCGTAAATAGAGGGACCAAAATTGACCGAATCAAAGGTTAACTTGAAGAAATTGAAAGTTTATTGATCAATTGAGGGTCAAATCGCATAAATCTAAAACCAAGTACTAAAGGGAAAAAGGCGCTAAAATATAGGGCTTGAAATGAAGTATGTCAGGGGGTAAAATTGAACAAAATTGAAAGTTTGAAGCCAACCAGAGGTGTAATTTGAAATAAGTCACAAATCGAAGGAATAAGGCATAATTGGCCAAAATGGCGTCGTTTGGAAGATGATTGTTCATCTTTTTCTTCAGAGAGACTGCTCGAAGGGCCTCCTTTCAAAGGCATTTGATGCCTCATTTTTTCACCAAATTGGACGAAACTTACATGCAAACCATCTCGTGACACCTAACTACACGTTAGTGTAAATCGTTCGGGCTTATCTAAACTTCAGAAGCGGTGGCACTACCCCAAAGTGGTCACTCAACCAGTCATTTCCCTGTACAAAACTGACAGTTTATCATTGCTACTTTGAACCAATGGTTGGGATGCTTTCAGGTCGAGCCAAGGGCCGGGATTTGGCATTAGAAGAGACAAAGTATCCCTCTTCCATCGCCTATAAAGAAATTTGATTTTCATGATCCAAAGGTGTGGAGAATTGGGTCCAAAATTGACAAAAAAACCAGCCTCCCCCCTCATTTCTGCTGCCAGCCAAACCTCTCTCCTCTCTCTCTTTCTCCACCGCAACCTCCAGCTGCCAAAACCTTCACCACCAGCTTGACTACCTTCGTTGCCGCTAGAAAAACTACCCTGAGCCACCATCGACAACACCACCACCACCGTTAGAAATATAAGAAGAAATAGAGAAGTGGGGGATCAGAAACAAAAAGAAAAGGCAATGCAGAAACAGGAGAAAAGAGGAGGACCGTTGTTTAGAACCACCGTCTGCCGCCACAACATCGCCACCATGAAAGATAGCACCTCACCGCAGGCTCGCTTCTCTTCCTCCTCCTTTTCTTCTTCTCCAGTAACATCCTTCAATGTTCTGCTTGAATTGTGCAGAGTTCTCCATTGTTCACTAAGCTGGGCAGTGCCAGCCCAGACCAAAATTGTTGGGCTGGGTCCGGCCCAGTCCAAAAGGTTCTGAAAAAAAATCCTTTTAATTTTTTTTATGATTTTCCCACATATTGTTTTATCAATTTCACTTAATATTGGTTTGTATTTTTATACCATAAAGATACAAGTCTTATATTAAAATACCTGATTTTCATTGAAACTTTGCAAAAAATTATAAAACAAAAATGTCTTATTTTCATGCATACGACCAAGTCTCTCAAAGATTAAAAAAAAATCATATTGTATTTTCATATAGAAAAAAAAATTTAAATATATTTTAGCATGCATTTTTTCTTTTATAACATGTTTATTAAAGCTATGAGAGCTAGATCAATATTTCAAAAAACACCCAAAAAATATTTTGTTTTCTCTTAGTATCTGGAATTACGAATTTATACGTAAAACGTATTCTTGATATTAAAAAGGTAGTTTCTTTTATATAGACATTAAAACGGATAGACTTTTACCTGATAAGATAAGGGTCTTCTTACGGAGTATGACTTTTCTTAAGCCACAAACCAACAATTAAAAAACACAACAAGACCTTAGTTTTTTTATCATACAATTAAATGATGCAACTTACCTTAGGGTTCCTATTGACAAGAATACTCGGTGGCAACTCTCATTCTCACTTTTCATGGATAAAATACAAGAATTTCTTGTCTGCTCCATTTTCCTGATTACTTCAGACCTATAAGAGTGGACACATCGTCGCGACGTTGCACACGTGCAAAAATTATGACAATCAAAGATCAACTTCGCTTTCTTCTCTTATTCTAAATATGCTTCGGGATCATTCCTCTCATAAAATTTTAGAATTTGCATTTTAATACATTCTGAATTTTTCTCCAATACATCATGTAACCTATATCTCTTCCTACTCGTCTATAGCTAAAATCCAAATTGTTAAAATCCCTTATCATCATGATTTTTATGTTCCCAAAATCTTTCACCTTAGATGAATGATGTATAATTAAATATTTGACTTCTTCATCTTCATTATTATCAACTAACTTATCCATAGGTGTAGTAGCATATCTTTTTAGTCTTTTGACATTAGGAACCCTTTGAGATTACCCATTTCACAAACTTGTAATCATGGCCTCATGTCTTTCTATTTGGTTTTGCACCTTACCAAACATCACATTCATCCTCTTAATTGTTATTACATTTCTCATAATAGAAAGAACATGTTCTTATTCTTCTTCTTAAGTGATTCATATTCTTTTAAATACATTGTCAAATTCAAAATTTTATGTTAGTAATAAAAAATATCTGACACACTTCCTTATATGTTTACACTCAATAATAAGTCACTCCCTTCGTGTTTCACTCATATTTTTGGTTTTCACGATAATAGTCCCACTTTTTGTGTTTTCCTCTTTAATTCTTTAGGGAAGCTAAACACAACAATAGAAAATTTAAGTTTAGTAACTTTCAACAATTAGAATGTAAGAACAAGATAGTTAAGAATGAAGAAAACAAAAATAAAAGTGAATTAAGAAATGAATATGAAATAAAAAATAAAAATAAATGTGAAAATGAAAGAACAAATTGAAAAAAAAATTCAAGAATGACTTAACAAAATCTGAAACTAAGTGTAGACTCAAACAATTGGAATGCAAACAAAAACATTGCACACTGATCATACTTGAAATGAAATAAAAACTAATATGAAACCTAAAATCAAGTTTTCAATAAAAAAAACACACACTAATAAAAACAACCAATTTAGTAAATCTAAGTTGTGATTTTTCTCAAGTACCGAATTCAAGAATTATAAGTTTTGATTTTGCGGCAATAACAAAAACTTGTGATCTCAACTGCCTACTACTTGGTGAAAAATAGGCCACGAAGTTCATGGAGAACATGGGGGGAGAAAGTGTGTCACTATGTCTTAAAAAAATAGGGATCATGGTTGTGCCTTGCAACTTGTATATTTTTATTTATAAATAGGTTGCAAAGCCTTGGCTGTGTAGCATGTAATCATTGTGCATAGCACACACACTCATATTATATAATCCTTTGTTGACGAGATTAATAAAGGTTGAGAGATCTTATTGTATTCTCGTTGTGCTTTGAGTTCATTTACTTGTGTATATTATTTTCTTACGACAAGGAAATTATGGAAACCCCTTTGGGTGAGCAAAATACATAGTTGTATGCAAATACAAGTGAAAAAAGAAGGCAAGACATGGTCTAGTTGGGACTAGACTGCCGTATGGGGTTAAATTTTAAGGTGAAAAATTTAACCCTGTGACAATTGGTATCAATGTGTGGTTGATTCTATGATCGTGCAACCTGAAGTTATGAAAGCTATCCAAAAACGGTTGATGCAATTTGAGAATTTGATAAGGCACGAGGAAGAAGACGAATAACGCTTTATAATTGATCACTTGAAGGAATCTATGGAAAGCGCTGAAAGGGCTAAGAGTTTGTACATTTCTCTTGCGACAGAATCGAGTGAGCAAGTGGAAGTTGCTGAAGAGACCATAACCATTCTTAAATAGACAATAACAAACACTCCAATTGGGGTAAGTACATATAAGCCTAAAGTGTCTGAACCAAATTTTTTCGGTGGGGTAAGAAGTTCCAAGGAACTTGAGAATTTTTTATGGGACATGGAGCAATACTTTAGTGTTGTAAAGATCGGTATGGCTGAACAAGTTGATCTCACCATGATGTATTTCACAGGTGATGCTAAGTTTTGGTGGAGGACGAGAACCAAAGAGGACTTAAGTGCTGGACGTCCAAAGATTGAGACATGGGATCGTCTTAAGCAGGAGCTAAAAGAGCAGTTCCTTCTGAACAACATATCTTAGATAGCGCAAGAGGAATTGAAAAAGCTCAAACATGAAAGGTCAATTCATGAGTATGTTAAATATTTTAGTTCTTTGATTCTCAACATTGAGAATATGTCTAAGGATTTAAACCTTGGGCGCAAGCGAAACTAAGACGAAAGAATATAAAAAATTTATCCTCCGTTATTGTTGTTTCGGAAAGTTTAGTTGATTTTAAATCAACTACTAGAGAGGGTTATACATCAACCTTTTTCAAGTCTAGGGAAAAAGATAAGGAGGACAAGAAAAAGAAGAAGAAGAAATTTGATGGGGGTGCATCGAAGGCTGTTATGGATAAGGGCAAAGCTAAGTTAATGGGTGCACAAGGTAAAGGTACTAAATCGAACTTTACTAGCTTCATTTGTGATAGTCCTTATTTTACAAGGAAATGCCCGAAGAGGAAAAAGTTGAATACTATTCGGGTTAGAGATAGCGATGGGGATGAGGGGGTAGTTACGCACGTCAATCCTATATGTGTGTTAAGACTTGTTAATTAAGACTTAGCAATGACTGATGCGTTGTGAAAAGGGAAATTAGGGTTTGCAGACAATCTGATGTATATGAGAATTTGGATAAATGGCAAAGACGTCGACGCTATGCTGGATTCAAGTGCAACTCACACGTTTATAGCTGATCGATTGGTGAAGGAAATTGGCTTGTGGTTGAGTGATAGCCATACATTAATAAAGACAGTAAACTTGAAGGCACAAAGAATTGCAGGAGTGCCTTATGATGTGCCAATAACGCTAGATTAATGGAGAGGTAAGCAGGACATGTTGGTTGTAAATCTTGTTGACTACGATATTATTCTTGGTCTTGATTTCTTGAGAAAAGCCAAGATTGTTTTGATGTTGTATCTCAATGGAGTCATGATTACAAGTGAGGGATGCCCATGTTTTGTCCCATGTTGCAATGTCGCAATGATGAATGTCATTAGGGGTGGAAAAAGCTTTATCTCGACCATTGCTATTGAGAAAGTATTATGAAAGGTGGAGAAGTGTTTCTTGCGACAATAGTGGATAAGAAAGTAGACTACTATAAGGAGGTGCCAAATGAAATTGCTAGTTTGCTAAAGCAATTTGAGAATCTGATGCCACCTCAACTACTAAAGAAACTCCTACTTAGAAGGGTCGTAAACCATCGGATTGAGTTAGTGCCGGAAACAAAGCCACCATCTTAAGCCCCTTATTGAATGTTGCTAATGGAATTGGTAGAATTAAGGAAGCAATTGGAAGAACTAATCAACACGGGGTTTATCTATCCTTTTAAGGCTCCATATGGTGCTCCAGTTTTATTTCAAAAGAAGGCAGATGAAAGCCTTCGAATGTGTGTGGACTACCAAGCACTTAACAAGGTAACCATAAAAAATAAATATCTAGTTCCTTTTATTCAAGATTTGATGGACAGATTGTGTGGAGCCTCTATCTTTACAAAATTAGACTTGCGATCGAGATACTAGCAAGTTCGGGTTGCTGAGGGTGACGAGCAAAAGACTACTTATGTGACGAGGTAGGGCTTATACGAGTTTCTAGCTATGCCATTCGGCCTAACAAATGCTCCATCAACATTTTATAATCTGATGAATAATATTTTGTCTTATTAAATTAATTATCTCTATATTGCCTATGTGTTGTCTTTTTGCCAGCATAAGAAACCTGCAAAGTAATTAATCCCATGCTACTGTTTGAATCCTTAACAAATAAGGAACTCCATGTTGCCACCTCTATTGTCTAACCCAAATTAGGAATCCTTGTCTTTATAGGAGAACCACAAATGTTAGGGAACTAAATATTTCTTTTGTAATCTTGAAACTCGTCTTGGTCTAAATATCATGAATAGGCTCATTAAGTGCTTCTTTAATCATATTGGCCCTTTACCTTATAATTGACTAAATTAGCACAAACAATGTCACTTGATGATTTTCATCATCTCGGGGTTTACATGTTAAATAACAATTTACATCCTTAACCTCACACGTAAAAAAAAGTAAATAAAATATCCAAATATTTACAAGTTTGTCATTTTATTCATTTTAATAACTAAATAGCCCTTAGAGTCTCAAAATAATAAAATTGACATCCATAATTTATAATTATAATAATGGCATCCATAATCCCCCTAAAACTCGTTTATTTTTTGGCATGAAATCTCTTCCAAGCATTCATCAAACAATTTATGTGCATCCAACAACCTATCACATTTTACATATTTCAAGTGGTCGATTTAAAATGAATAAGTCGGGGACAAATCTAAATAGTTTGTGTGTTGGATATATTTTTAAATCTGGCAATCTTTATCATTGTAGTTAGGTATAAAATGTTCTTCCACCCAAAACATTTGTCTCTGTTCTAGTGAACATGGTTGAGACTTTAGTTGATATAAGTTTCTATTCAAAACAAACATGGCCAAAACAAAAGATGAAATGCCGAGTATGACTCTAATCTATTTCTACTCAATTGTAAGCCATAAGAAAATGTCTAAATGGTAGGAATATCAGCAAAATAAATTACCTCACAATCAACTAGTTTCTTTGGTTTATAATTTTTTATGTCCTTAAAAAGCAAATTGAATGCAATTAAATCAGTTTGAATTCAAGAACATTCTTTTTCTGTTTTTAGTCAAATGAGTTAAATCTTGTAGTGAATTTAAGAGAAAATAAAATACATGTAAAATAAAAAAAATTCTAGCTTATACCTTGAACCAAAAAGAAAAGGAAATCCTAAGTTAGTTACCAAACAACATAATCTAGAGACAAGGAAGCCTAAATCTAAAAAATCATTAAAAAGATATAAGGAAAAAAACAAAAAGAAAAGAAAAGAAAAGAAAAAATAAGGAAGAACATATAGAAAGTGGATTGTAGAATTTGGAAACTAATATGTGACATAGAAAGAGATTAGAGTTTTTAATAAATAATAAAAAGATGCAATAGTTGAGAGATTGTGATCTATGAGAAAAAAAAAAAGAAGATTAAACAATTTATAGTTTTTAGGGTTCATATTTCTATTAGATATTGTGATTATTAGGAGAGGCAAAGTGGGATAAGAGAAACTAAGAGCGATATGTCGCTTCTAATATATTATATATGAGGGTAGTTTCATCTTTTGATCATTTTTAAAATTTTTGCTTGACTCGAGATGCAAAGTATAATTTCTTAAAGTATAGCAGAAAAATATAAATATGATTAAACTATATCGAAGAGTCTTTTATTTTTAGGGATTAACATCATTTTTTATTTGTGAATGGCTTAGTCGAAAAGTCTCCTATCTTTAAGGACAGACATCATATATCTCATGAATGACCTAATTAACGAGTCTCTATTTTTAGGGATAGACACTAGTTTTTTTTTATGTGAATGACCTAGTTAACAAGTTTGTTATCTTAAGGGATGAGCATCAAATTTTATATGAATTGCCAAGTCAACCAGTCTTCCATTTATAGGGATCGACATCGATGTTTTTCACAAATAATTAGAAATAAATTGTGAATAAACGGTAAAAGTGATGTATAACTTCCCTTAAATACATAACAATTAAAATAAATTAGAAAATATTAGGATATCTAATGGCATGGAAATGAATTTAAGAGAAAACATATAGCAAATATAACATTTCATTTGAAAGAATATGGTAAAAGTGATGTATAACTTCCCTTAAACATAACTAATCCTTTATCTAAATGTTTAGAACTAATATATGCTTTAGAATTTCTAGTTTTATTTAATTACTAGGTGACAACTTATTTTTCCAAAACTTTTTTTCATTTTTGAAGGTCCCAATTTATATCAGTTAACGACATTTGCAAAAAAAAAATAGAAGAAGAAGAAGAAGCTTGTAACGACATTACTAACACCTCAAATCCATACCCGCAGTGGAGTGTGGGCAACAAAACTAGTTTATTACTATTATTTTTATTATAATAAAAACTCACACATTTCTGAATTTCATCACAAACTAAGTAATTTTATCAATTTCATCCGAAACATTTTTGAAATTAGATAATGTTGCCATCTAGGAATTCTCTTATGTATTTTTGCATGTGTTAAGACTAAAGAAAAGAAGGATTGTTTATGGCTACATTGGTTCTAGACAAGGAAGGAATTATTGTGGTGGTCACTAGTGGCAAATACTATGGTGTGCTAATGATGGTATGGTTTTTATGTGGCTTTCTTTATCTACTTTAGGTTTATATTCTCTCTTTGGTTTTTGCCTTTTTCCCTCTTACTTTCTTTTTCTTTCTCTTTCTTTTTTCTTCTTTCCTTTCCGTAACTTTCTAGCTTTCATCAACTTCATTTTCAACCCAAAACTCTTTTTTCTCTCTTTTTTTTTTATATGGTTTTGGGTTCTTTTCTCTCTTTTATTTCCCTTCTTCTTCTCTTTTCTTTCCTCTCACCTTTTGGCTCACTTCTATCAAATCAAACTCCCTTTTCCCTCACTCTCTCTTTGCATTTTCTCTTTTTAAGTTAGCTCTTATTGTTCCTTGCTTTGCCAATCTATTTATTGGTATACATGAAGCTCATACAAGCTTTCTTGGTGGAATGATTAACTTAGCTCCATAATGGTTGTATATTTTGGCCAAAGCTGTTTAAGTTGGCCTCTTTGCATCTCTTTTGTAGCGACTTAGTCAAAATATTATATATATATATATATATATATATATATATATATATATATATGTTATTTCCCTGTTATTTTATTGAAATTAGTTTTGCCTTTCTTATACTTTAGAAGGGTAAAAAAAAATGGATCATGGCATTCGTTAGGGAGGATATAATAATTCATTATACTCCATATTATGCTTTGGCCAATAGGCAAGTGAAATCAATTAATAAAAATATGATCCTTAACATACATAAATTAATTAGAAACAATCATAAGACTTGACAAGATACATTATCATGAGAAGTATTATAAGCATATTAAACTTCACATAAAATTACCTAAGGAGCCTTACCATTTACTATGACTTAAAACATTGATGTTATATTACCAGATGAACTCATAGTAAAAGGATTGGACAGCTTAATATGGACAATATACATTATCAATATGTTATGCTTGTAGAAATAAATAATTTGGATGAAGTAAGACTTAATGCATTAGATCACTTGATAACTCGCAAGAAAAAGATTGAAAAAGCATATAACAAACATGTTCAATCAAAGAGTTTATTTTGAAGTTGACGGATCTAGCATGGAAGGTCATATTACCAATTGGCTATAAATATTTAAAATTTTGCGAGTAATTTCAAATTAAAAAAGTTTACATGTCATTGTTAAAGTTTTCAAAAAGAATCTATATTATTTAGCAAATCAAGATAGAGAGTTTCGTATATAATCGATCAATTGTTGATACATGAAGAAGTATTGCTCTAATATAAGAAAATTAAGGAATCAACTTCGAGATCTATATTCTAAGAATAACTTTGTTGAATAATTTATAAATTATAAAACTGAATTTAATATATATAAAAGAAATTTATAGACACAAAGTTGGGAATCCAGTTTCACACTAGAAAAAAAGATTCTCTCACGAGAAATTTCATACGTAAAGTCTTGGTGATTTAATGTTTAGCTCCAATTTTATAATAAGGTTTGATACAACATGAACATGACTTAACAAGGTGAACAAACCAAATCCTTAGTAGCGCCAAACCTTCACAAACAGTTTAGTTTTTAGTTGCGAAAATCGTAGGATTAATCATGGCTGTGAAAAAAGATTTGCAAGAAAATGATCAGAGGTCCT
>Ga0325411_1002954_pt1 | contig 19181 bp, 12 predicted proteins | sample PopdelMetagenome_13_FD_206181 | JGI IMG/M metagenome (GOLD analysis project Ga0325411, IMG submission 206181) | Populus deltoides microbial communities from Bellville, Georgia, United States - Xylem-PdIQD-R4 | ecosystem: Host-associated > Plants > Phyllosphere > Stem > Wood/Secondary xylem...
AAACTAAGATCGACCTTACCCTATAACTCTCTTCCTTCAATCGTTATCCATATTTCCGCTCTCTCTCCTCTGCAACACAACTAAACTATCCCATTAACCATATCACTAGACTTCCACCACCACCGATCTCCTCCACAACTCCTCCTCCACTCCTCACACGTCTCTTCTTATTTTTATCATATTCATTACCAAAAAAAGAAAAAAAATATTATTAAATACGATATTGTATTGTAATATATTTTCACCATCTTCGGACGAGAACTACCTTTCTTTTGTTGATTTTGGGCTAACGCTAGTTCTGTACCGTACGTGGGCTAAAGGGTAGAGGGTTATTTTAATGGGGAATGCAAACGGTAGGGAGGAAGGAGAAAGAGACGATGAAGAAGGGTTAGAAAACGGTGAGTTGCCGTCGCCGTCGCCGTCGCCTGTGATCGGAAGAGGGGCGTCGACTACAAGCCAGTCGGTTTCAATAGTGGATAGTAATGATGTTCATACTCAAAATAATAATAGTCCTCCAGATCATGCCCCTGCTCGATCCACGTCTCCTTTCTTGTTCCCTCCTCAGGTATAATGGTAATTGTGATGATTTGATTGTAAAATTTTGGATTCTTAATTCATAGGTTGTGTCTTTTATTGGATGAAAGATAGGTTCAATTAAGATCTGTGAAAAGGAAGGAAGAGGAAGATTAGTGGTGACTAATTGCCTTCATGGTTGGATTTTAAGCATTTTGAGAAATGGGTTTTCTTTTATTTTCTCAGTTTGTTTTGATTTGTTTTTAATAATTAAGATCTCCATTTAGGTGGTTTAGTTGCTTTATGAAGTGGGTTTTATTTAAATCTGATGCATGTCTTTTAAACTGCATGGTTTTTGTGAATGTATTTGTCAATATTGTGATCAAATAACTAAAAAAGAAAGTTATTACGATGCCAAGGGGGCTGAATTGAAGATTCAATCATGACTGTAGTTCTTAAGGATGTTATATGATTTGAGAGTTTGGTTTCTTTCTGTTCCGTAGGTGTCCTTGTTAACTTTTTGAGAATCAATAATGACAATGGGGCTCTTAACATATATGTGGTTGATCCACTAGTCTATCGTACTTGCCTCGTTGTGTTTGCTTATTTAAGGCATTTGCAACCCGCGTGTGATGCTGACATATTGTGGGTTAGAGTTGGGATGGTTTGATTTCAGCAGCTCAATTGCTGTTTTATGTGTGAGAAAAGGTGTGATTTCTCTGGTGGATATTGTTGTGGATAGTTGCATTTTACGTTTATTGCTGATTTCTATTTTCGTACTTGTTGGGGGAATCTAAAGGTTAAACTTGCTCTATGGACTGAACTGTGGATTTATCTCTGCATGTGATAGAACTTTAGCTGATGTAACTGCTTCTGTATTGTGCATGTTTGCAGGCTCCTGTTGCCCCCTTGCGAAGGCCTGATGCCCCTCCTGTTTTTGATCAAGTTTGGCAGAATGATTCCCATGAAGTTGTTGATGAAGACCAATCCCCTGAGCAAGGAATCCCTACAGTTATCACATGGAGCCATGGTGGAAACGATGTGGCTGTTGAAGGATCATGGGACAACTTTTCTTCAAGGTAAGGTTTAGCCACCATCTTAAACATGAAAGATCCAAAAGGAGCACTTGTTGCTTCGGAGGAAACTTATATGATATCATTTATTGTTCTGTTGCAGGAAAAAGTTGCAAAGATCTGGGAAGGATCATTCTATTCTTTTGGTCCTTCCATCAGGTATATACCACTATAAGTTCATTGTGGATGAAGAGTGGAGATATATTCCAGATCTCCCTTCTGTAACTGATGAAATGGGCCGTGTTTGTAATCTTCTTGATGTTCATGTAAGTATCTTGACATGGCTCTTGGTCTTACAAATCCAGAGGCATTTGATTATTTGAAAGTCATTAGTGCCAATGGTTTTGGAAACTAAATAAGCCCAGAATCATGGGTTTTCAAGGGATATGTTCAGGATGCACTAGAAAAACTGGGTTTTGATGCAAACCAGCGATGTGAAACATGCTTTTTATTTGTCATATGGGAGCTAGCAACATGAATTCTGCTTCCTCTATATGCATATATAACCAAGATTTTGCTAGATAAATATTTTCCCTACTAATATTCATGTATGAGGAAGAAATACGAGACTTCTTGGTCCAAAGAACCATTTTTTAGTGCTGGAAAAATTGCAAAAAGAACACTTGTATTTGTTAATGATTAGATTTGTAAGTTCCTCTTGCTATTTCTTGCAGGATTTTGTGCCAGAAAATATTGATAGTGCAGTTGAGTTTGAGGCCCCACCATCTCCAGACTCCACTTACAGTCAAGCATTTCCAGCTGAGGATGATTTTGCGAAGGATCCTTCAGCAGTTCCACCGCAGCTAAGTCTAACAGTCCTTGATGAAGCTTCTTCTTCCAAGCCTCAACATGTTGTGCTGAACCACCTTTACATTGAGAAGGGATGGGCATCTCAGTCTCTAGTTGCTCTTGGACTAACCCATAGATTCCAATCCAAGTATGTAACTGTTTGTCTTTATAAGCCACTCAGAAGGTAGCACCCTCCCACTTTCCATTCATGACTCTGAAGGAAAGATGATCGCTTTTGTAATATGGTTTGTTCTGAGATTTCTCTGTTTATAGATTTTCTCTACTTCTACATGTTTTGTTTCTTGTAGTTAACTTTCATTCTTTTGAAGCGCGCCTGCTTCAATATTATTATCAGGAAGGTCCACACATAGTTTGAAAATGAGTAAACATATATTGGTCATCAGATTCTTTTGTTTGAACTAGTGGATGTAGTCCTTTAGGGGAGAATAGTTCTCAAGGTTCAAACTTGAAATTCAACCTAAGCTACTTTTAGGCGAAGCTAAAAAACTAACTCTTGATTTAAGGCTACTGACTCTTCTAGCTGACAATATTGGCTTGGTAAAGATATGAACTACCTCGTTTTTGGGCATAGACATTATTGGTCTGTTGTGCAAGTTCTGCTACTTGATGATGATTGCAAATGATGTGCTGTGCCTATTCAGCAACGCTAAGAGTACCTTACAACAGCTCAATGGGTTCACTTCTAGCCAAAATAACAGGTCTTTCAAATCTAACTCATTTATAGTTGAGGAAATGGGGGAAGTGCTCATTTCTCCAGATTGAAATATGTCCTAGCGTCCAGTAATAAATTGCCCTGCCACCTCCGCAAAAGTTCTTGACACTGAGCTTGGATTGTTTCACTGCCAGTTCAACTTACTTCGATGCTTCTAAGACAAAAATTCATATCGTCTCAAATTGTTATGGTTTCGCTTTTCACAAAATGGTATCTCGGTCCTGAGAAACTGCATTAAGGAAACCCAGCATACCTGCTTATTGCAGTGAAATGCCATAATCACGAAAATAACTGCAGATTCAGGATATCAAACAATAGCAGGAATGCGTTCGGACAATCAATTCGGCTAAGATCTGCATAGTTCTGCAAATTATCGATCGTGTTTGTCCTGTAAATTAATACTACTCAGCAGGCCAGTTGAATTTGAAAAGAACAAATCATTCTTGTGCTTCTGTGTTTTGTTCTTGAATGCATTTGCGTTTGGATTTTTTTTGGTGCTTTGTTTGTACGCTTGTAACAACCTACTGATAATAATCTCCTTTTATTTTCAATATGAACACATCCTGAGCGTCAGAATCTCATGTTTGATCCTGACATCCTCTATTATCCAAGGTTATTCTGTCCTTGAACAAATTAAAGCTGTGCTGCTCCTGATTTTCGAAGGAGATGAATAGTTATTTCATCATGGACAGAAGTTGATCAGATAGTTAGATCCACTAGGACAAGTAAGTAGGCTACTTTTATCATCATAAGCATAACTATAAACCTCAGGGCACTGTTGCTTGAAAATGCTCGAGTAGTTGGAAGCAAGGCACTTGTCTGGTGTACTGAACTCGCCAGTGCAGCAGAACTGTGGCTGGTTGAATGCCAAACATGCACTCTTGCAGGCAATCACAGTCCCATCAGACCCTTTAACAGCTAATTTAGAATCACAAACAGCGTTCACATTAGCTGCACAGCTCGTGGAACGGCACTCACTAGAACCTCCTTGTGGAATTACTGAAAGTGGGATGTTAAAACCATCCACCAGGCTGATATCATAGTAGTCGTGCCCGTCATTAGCTCTTAGAGCGAACTCTGCCAAGGATGCCGGTGGTATACCACCAGCACCATGGCATTCTATTCTACCAGAGGCACAATCACCGGTTGCACAAGTAAACTTGCCTGAGGAATCTGTATTGCATCGTGTTCGACCCCAGAACCGACCAGACCATGGCACGGGGGTACTCAGGGAAGATGAAGCACCTGTTGTCAGAGCAAAGCCTGTCAAAGACAGCTGTGGACTGTCAGCATTATTTAGGCTTGCTGGCCAAACAGTGAATGGGCAGTTGTTCTTAAAGGAAAAGGTGACCGACAGAGCTCCTGCATGTTTGAAACCTGCACAAGATTTTTTTCATTCATGTTAGAATAGGTTTATATAATGAGTGTGTTGACATCTTACATGCAACCAAAACTCGGAGACGAGGTACTTACAGACGAGGAGTAAGGTGAAGGTAAGTGCCAAGGGAATTTGATTGGCCATTGCTGGAAACTCAGGCTGAAGATATAAGCAATTGAAGGGCAAGCAAGCAGGGATACGCTTATATAATTGATTACAGGGAGCTGTGGAGGATATTTGGATTCTTTAGCATTAGACCTGTGGAGTCATGAGAAAGAGTGAGCTGTTTATTCACAAGATTTAGGCTTCTTGTCTCAACATGAATAAGTCATGCACGTCAATCTCAGATCTTCATTTCATAAGAAAAATAAAAATGTTAAAATCACAAGGTTTTGATGACAAATTGGTTATCTGTACTTGTATTGTTAGGATAGGAAAAGCTGAGAATGTGGAAATATCCTTGTGATGGGTTATTATCTGTATGGAACATTTCCTACTTTTTTTTTTTTTTTTCTTTTTTTTGTTCAAACTTGCAAAATGCTTGATGTAAGAAAACTTGTTGAACTGATAAGCCGAACCGAACCGAGTTTAATAGCCATGGTGAAATAACCAAATCTTAAGTCATAAAAAAATTAGTTAGAATAGTAAAAAAGCTACAAAAACATTCCATTTCTGTAAATATTAAAAAAAAATGGAATTGTGAATAAAATGATAAACCCTTTGCTCAATTTACAAGAATATTTTTGGATTTTTTTTTGGAAAATGCTGTAAGATACTTGGGAAAAAGAAGAAGAAGATGTTTCACATATATAGCAGGCAAAATCATGCTGTTGTTGTAAAAGGTTTTGACTAACTGCAAATCTTTAAAGGTAGAAAAATATCTCTTTACCTACAAATTATATTAGCAATTTGACTTTCACCAACGAATTAACATGCTGCAAACATTCAAGACTAGTTCTAACTTGCTCCTGGGGGGTAAAAAGAGAGAAAGATTTGCAGTTTTGACTGCTTGTTGTGTTTTTGGTATAATAGTATTTGAAATTATGATAATAATTGTTTTTTAAAATATTTTTTAATTTTTAATTTATTTTTAACGCTAACGTATAATCTAAAATCATAAATCACGTTGTGAACACAAGTATGAACACAAGTATGAACACAAGTACGAGATTAGACGTCATGTTCTAAAAGGCCCTAGCTTTTATGACTAAAGTGTTGAGTATGCTTGGACTTAGGCACAACTTGTCTGCATCTTGTTGATTGCACCACTAATTGCTTTCAGATTATTAATTTTGTTATGCATGAATACATGTTTCCAGCTAGAGATGCTGCAGTCTCATTATCAATTATCAATTTGATTTATTCTATCCTCAAATTATTATTATTATTTTTTTGGACATTAGTCTGAATGCTATAGCCGACTTCATTTTGAAGCAATTCAAGATTTTTTATGGACAGATATAAAGCAGAAAAAGGCAAACACTGAACATCTCGTCATTACAAGAGAGAGAGAGAGAGAGAGAGAGAATCAATTAGCCATTAATAGACAAACAGCAAGCCTTGTAATTGTAAGCAGAAGGAAAATCAAGAGAACACAATATAGAAATATGGGAAATACCGAGGTCCGGATGTTTTCTATTGAATTTAGTTCTGGTAGACTATACAGTCTAGTTCGATAAACCTAGAGCATGGGTGGATTCAAGTCGAACATTCCAGTCATACATCACTCCAAAAGAAGATTACAAACACAAATGCTTTATTTAATATGGAAACCAGCAAATGGCTTCCATGAGAGAGCGATTTCAAGTCGAACTAAGGCCATCTATCACACTGATCACCTAATAAGGAAGAGATTAACAAGGGATATATATATAATGAACATCAATCTCTTGATCTCACAAGCTGTGCCAAGTATAAAAAATCAGGTCCGAGTTGCCAGCTCCCATATCTTTATTGTCCCATCATCACTTGTGGAAGCAAGCAGCCCGGTTTCCTAGCAAAAATGACAATCATATACAGAACACATTAAGAATACAGTCGTAACTTCAACACTAACCATTAAACCCACATGAATACATAACCAGCCCAACACCATGCCACCCCGCCCTTGCCCCCACCCCACATGCACACAAGAGAAGAACAAAAATCAAGACGTGGTTTCAAATTTTAGGAGTGCTGGAAGCTTGCGCTGATCCAGTGGGTTGTTTGTTGGAACCACCTGCAGGGTCACCAGCAGCCCGTGATCAAGTGACAGGATGGTTTTTCTTTTTCATTATTTTTTCTGTGCAGGGGACAGTAGTGTAGTATGCTTCAAGTAATATATAACGTCAGGGTGAGCAGGGAAATATCTATTCAGTTTACCAAGACACTTGAATGGAAAGCATTACTAGATTGCCACAGAATTCAAGAATCTACAAACAACCCTGCTTCTCATTCCTCTCATCATATCCATTATACAAAGATAGCTATATGCATAAATTTAATAACACATATCCAGAACAAATCTTACCCCAGGGCCCCATTGCACTGAGTTTATGTCCATTTCATGAGCCTTTTCCCTTTTCAACAACAGTTTATATGAAGGACCATCAACCTGTAACAAACACGCAATTGTCTCATTTGATTTTTCATTACATGAAGGATCGTTGCACTTTCTATGTTAAATTGAATCGGTAGATATAATAAATGAGGATATAAATCTTGAATACCAAACCATCTTTGCTCTCCACGAAAAACCGCAGTGCATCATCAGCTGCTCCACTTGCTATAATACCTTCCCTATTCAAGTGTGAAGAGGTGTAAAAACTGAGAATTTGGGGGGGGGGGGGGGACTGTGCAAAAAGACAAAGGATAGCCCAGAAAAAGTCTAGAAGAGCACCCAATGACAACAAAACACAAGAAAGGAAGGTAACGGTGGTTTGAAATTGAAGAGCACAACAGCAGCCAAAAACCAAGTAAAACCATGAGTTGGACATGATAATTAGTAAACTTAGTTTGCAGGGCTGCTACCTTGACCAATGAACTGAAAAGATTGTTCTATCATGATAACCCGAGAGAGTGCAAAGGTGATTCCTGAAAAACAAACCAAGTTATCAATAAGTGTTGCTTTGTGTTTGGGCATGTATGCTGCACAATCCAAAAAGAAAGGCCTATAGTTTCACCATAACAAACAGAGCATGAAAATGAATTATCGATCCCTCAGGGAATTTAATCCCAAATCTATTACTCCATTCTTTTTTGTAACTACCATAACTAAATAAACTTTAATAAAACCAGTAAATAGGATATGTTGATGAACATGGAAAGACATTCTGGACATCCTAAAATAAGGTGCAACTCTAATTTGGGATGGAGATCATATGGTACAATTCTCTCACATTGCATAAATCTCACATCATTTCACATGGTAAATGGATCCTAAGAGCACCATAACCAATAATCTATCATCAGGTGCCAAAATACTAATAACTGTTATCATGCAGCCTACTACTTAGCACCACCATAATTTCCATCACGAATTTCAAATATTTCTGTCATGAGTTTCATCGACACTTGATTCAAAGCCTTTTCTTTACTTGAATTCTAACATTAACAAGAACAAATTCTATAACTGATTAAAATTCATCCAAGGAACATTTCAATATGCTGTAATAAAATGAAAAGTAGAAGATCCATTATGCATAGAGAGCATGTTTCTCACCAAGAAACAAGGTCATTGCCTGATTGCATCCCTCCAACATCTGTTTCCCATATTTTTAGTGTAAGATCATCACTGCAAAATCAATCCAAAAACACCTGTTCAATTCCCTTCCATGAACAGCTCTGTTTTTTTCACCTAAATTACTTTTTTTTTTTAAAATCACCCCAATCAATGATCATCAAAATGAAAAAGAACAAAGAAAAAAAGATTTACATACCTACAGGTAACCATTCTGTTTCCTTCAGCATTAAAAGCAAGTGCCCAGACAGTAGAAGAGTGACCACTGAGTAGAAATCAACCCTTTTCCAATTAGATAAACTCGTCATATCATAAAACAAGAGTTGCTAATAAACCAACAAATAACATGAACTGAGGAACACAAATTTCAATCTATGTAAAACCTATTTATATCAGCTACAAAAGAAGATAGAGGTAGTACTTGTTAGATTCACCTAAGGATTGAACACAATGCCAATCACCAGTACCATCCTCAGCCCAAACCTGCAATTCTACCAAAAATTCAACATTGTTCTACATTTTCTTAAACTGATTTCGAAAGCAGCAACGAAACATTTACACAATCTTAGTCGTTGAAGAGAAAATAAAAGATGGGATAAGCAAATTTACCCACAAAGAGTACCTTAACAGTGTTATCATAGCTACAAGAAAACAAAAAATCCATAGTTGGATGCCATTTAACCATTTTAACATCTTGTGTATGTCCTTGCAAAACTGAAACACACTCAAATTCATTCCCAGGCATCACTTCCCATATCCAAACAGTCTTATCCCTACTACACGTCGCCAGGAGCGAACCTGATGCATTCCAACTCACACACTTCACTTCATTTTCATGACCCTATTGTTCAAAACCCATAAAAAAAAAATTAGCATCTTTTTACACCATTCTGGGGGAATATATACCAAAAGTTGAGATTTTAAAATAAAATACCTCTAAAGTAGAAACGCATTCGAAATCACCGCCAATGTTCTCCCAAATGGCGGTGGTAGCATCAAAGCTGGCAGTGGCCAATAATTTCCCACAAGGAGACCAGGCACAAGACCGAACAGTTCGAGTGTGGGTTTCTTCCAGAACAGCCTTGCAATGCCAAAGGCGATTGGAAGGAGTCTGCTCCCAGATTCGAACAGTCTTATCGCCACTACAAGAAGCCAATACAGGAGGATTATTAGAAGTTCCGGTGGCCGGATTCCAAGCCAAGCTCCAAACCCTATCGGAGTGTCCTGCCAGGGTTTGAATCTCCTTCAACTCCATGTTGCCATCGCACAAATCCTCCATGGTCAAAATCAATTCGGCTTCCCGATGTTAAGCTTCTATACGTCTCTCTCTCTCTCTCTCTTAATTACCTTGTGTAATTTTAGTTTATTACAAGAATGACCAGCTTGACGGCTAACTCTTCCTTGTAATATTAATTAAATAAAATAATATTTATTTAAAATTACAATAATCTTATATAAAACAAACTAAAATAAATTATAAAAAATAATTCAAAATCAATCAAATATTAAAAAAAAATTCACCGGAAAGAAAAAAATTAAAAGATATAATTTAAAAATAAAAAAACTATTTGGTATTGTTATTAAACCTAATTTATCGAGTATCCTTGAAATTTTTCGTTTCGATTCTTTACCTAACTAGAGCTTAAAATTAACTTACATGGAAGTTGTTTATACGTGACATAGTAGATTTGGCCTATACAAAAACAACTAGGTAAAGATTTCAAGATTAGAATTAGGTAAAGATTTCAAGATTAGAATTGAGTGAAGACAATGATTCAGCGGTAAAAGCGTGATTTGATTTAAAAAAAATTAAAAATGATATTTTTCTAATATTAAAATAATGATATATTAAATTAATATAGGTTTCATGACTTAACTCACCAATTAAATGTTAAAATATTTATTTAAGATTACAATAATATTATAGAAAGTAAATAAAAATAAAATTATAACCAAATTATTTCAGAAACAATAAAATGTTGAAAATAAAATTAAAAAGATAAAAAAATGAAATTAAAAAAGAAAAAAAAGGGGTCCATCTAAACCCTAACTTTTTTCTAATCGCATTGGCATGTGAATCCCAAATCTAGTACTCCGTTTCTTTTGAATTTATCATAATTAAGATACTCCATTAATAAAATGGGTTGTCCTCCAGCTGTTTCCATAAAAATAAAAAATTATATTTAAAATAAATAAAATTAATCAATTTACAGAAGCTAGCTAGAATATCCATATTAATAATAATAAAAAAATTATGAACCACCACATTTGATCATGGACAAAAGGTAATCAAATAGTTGCCTCCACTAGGACAAGTAAACGTGCTCGTTTCATCATCATAAGCATAACTATAAGCTTGAGGACACTGCTGCTTGAAAATCGATCGGCTGAATGAAGATTTTTTTCAGTCTTTTTTTAAGAGACTCGAGGTGAGCAAGAAACACTATATATATATATATATATATATATATATATATATATATATTGAAAAGATTGTGTGTGCAAATTAATATTAAATTCGCATCACTCGACACAGTCGCAGCCTGTGGAGAAAACAGATGAATCGAGAGGAGAAATTAACAGGAGATTATTGGTCAAAAGAATATATTTAAAGATACACAAGGAAATAAAATATTTTTTAAATGATTTGATTGTAACTTCCTTAATTGTTTGATGAATTATTAGTGATTCTTAGAATGATTTTTTTTTTGGGAATCAAGCAAAATATATAGGGCTAGTGGGAATGAGTTAGACCTTGTCAGGTCAACTACAAGATTTATTTTTTATTTTTTATTTAGAACAAAGTTATTTTATTTTAAAAATATTAAAATGATATTATTTTAAAATTAATTTAGATTAACACCAAAAAATCATGAACCTTAGCCAGTTTGATAACCATGAATGTTTTGGATGGTATTACACAATGTATATAATATTCATGTCCAGAGCTTTTACATGCCTCATATTGAATTTTTTTTTTTAAATTATAACTTTTTCAAAAAAAATTTTGAAAAAATAATATGACCTTAAAATTTTGCTGAGGAAATAGCACATCTTATGGAGATGTGCAGTTGAGAATAGCGTAATCTGTAAGTTATGTTATTTCCACTAACATAACTCAAATCTTTTTTTATTAAAATGTTTAGGTTGCGAACAACATAACCTATGTAATTTCTTGAGATTGCACTGTTTCCAACAACAAAACTTGCATATTTAACTTTTTTTGGTTGTATTGTTGGCAACAATTATTATACATAAAGCTAAATTATGTGGAGAAAGTCCTGTTCATCAAGATTCATTACACCGTGGATTGGAGCAGTGCTAGTAAAAGTCCTGTTCATCAAGATTCATGGCACTGTGGATTGAAGCAGTGTAATGACAGAACTGTTCTTACCACAGAGAGTTGCAAAAACTGCAGGAGGAGGGTGGGGTTGTCTTTTCATTGGGATGCATTTGGCATTGAAGTGATAGTTTGAGAGAAAACGGTCATGGTGGGGCTGCATGTCCCGGGCTGCAGACACCTAGCGATGGGGTTGCCATACCCTGTGTCGCACCCTCGCGGTGGAGCACGGCGTTGCGGCGATCCTCGATTGATTTTGGGGTCTTTGTTGTTTGTGTAAATAAGGGAGTCGCCACCTAGTATTATGGTCACTAGGAACCTTAACTAGTCTTTTAGAGATTCTAAGGCAAGGGACAGGTTACGTAAAGGGAAGGTATTATCACCCCTAGTATGCCTTACCTAAGGTAAGCTGCTTGGTGTTTGGTTTGCCTTATAATTGCTATGGTGTTGATGTTTTTCTAGGATACATTTTGCTATGATGAACAAACTTGGACTGAAAGTCTAAAAAGAAAGAACCCTTGGTTAATGTGGATGACACCTTTAGATATGTCTATAAAGTACAAAGGAGAACCAATACAGATCTCTTAAAATCTGTGTTTGATTCAGACTAAATTTATTAAGATAGAAATCCAAGGAGATTCTATGTGTGACTCGTTTTCCCTTAGTATTTCAAGAGTTTTGAGACTCGTAAATCGCAAGGAGGAGGGATAAAAATTTAGAAATCTAAGGAAACTTATAGCGCTTTAAAAGTCTCTTTTTGCCTTAGTGTTTCATACTTTCACGACTTGTAAACCGTGAAATCAAAAATTGAAATGTCCTCAATTATAATCGAGGCTTCTTTCAAGGATGTGTGGTGATTTATTATTCCTAGAAAAATATTTTGGATATTAACCACTTGGGGTTTCTTTATCCAAACATTAACAGCGAATAATAACAAGTTATTCCCAATAATATTTTGGATATTCATCCTTTTGGGATTTCTTTATCTAAACATTAACGATGAATAATAACAAGTTATTCTCAATAATATTTTGGATATTCATCCCTTTAGGATTTCTTTATCCAAACATTAACGGTGAATAATAGATGAATTCCCCCCAAAATAAGATTTTTATATTTTTTGGAATATTAGCCAACACCCTTTGGAGTTTTACAAACATGTTGTAAAATCCAGAATGCAAAAAAATAATTTTTTGTGTGTTTAAGAAATCCATGCTAAAACACATTTTCTTTTAAACTTCAAATATTTGTTTTTTTTAAAGAGAAAATTCAAAATATGTTAGGGTATTGGCCGTATGCATGAAAATATTTTTTTGATATATATGTATATTTGTCACATTTGCGTTGAAAACCGGGTATTCTAAATGTGAAATTGATATATTTTTTTATAATATAAAAAAAATACAGACCTTAAAATAAATATGCTAGAAAATCATCAATCTCTCTCTCGCTCTCTCTTTTTTGGATAAAAAAGTAAAACCAGTAGATCCGACCGGGTCACTTGCCTAAGTAAGTGATCCGGCTGGACACAAAAAGCTCAGCTACTGTTCAAGTGAATTATAATTCACTTGAACAATAAACACAAAAGACATGCACAGTAGGTGTGTAATTAAAATGCAAAGTGAAGAGAATGCATGGAAACTTACCTGGCGCTGAAATGGGCGAAGATGATGATGCTGCAGTTTCTTGCGCACAACCGGTCATCAGTGATTCCGAAGACAATGATGAACGCTGGAAACTGGTGTTGGTCTCTGTCTTTCTCTTCTTGTCGATGCTTTCTCTGGAGACGACGAAGACGACGATGAAGGTGTGATGTGCTGGCGGAATGGATGTTCTTCCCTCTTTGTTTTCTTGCTATTTCTCTGTTTTCCTGTGGGCTGCTGCATCAGCTAATACCTATGGAAGAAAATGTTGCACCGCTGGAGGAGAAGAAACTGGAGACGGAAACGAAAGGACGAAGGCGATGGCGAGGGCGTGCTGCTTGGCCCCCCTGTGTTTTCTTCTGTTTATGTTCTTTCCTTCTGCTCGTCCCTGTTGTGTTCTTCTTCGTTCATTTATTCTCTGGTTTTCTTTCCCGTGCTTCCCCTTTTTCTCCCTCTGTATTTTCTGTCTTCCTCCCTCTCTTTTGTTTTTTCTGTTCGTCCTTCCTCTCACTCGCGTCTGTCTTCTACTGAGAATAGATGGTTGCTGTTGCTATGGCTGGTGCATTCTCACGGTAAGAAAGGGGAGTGAGGGCTGGTGCTTATGGGGGCTCTCGATGATAGGGAGACTACTTCGGGAGGAGATGGTGGTCATGGTTTGGGGAAGATGGTGTGAGTGTACATGGGTTGCTGGTTTGAGTAACAACCAGGGCTGCTGAGGGAGGCTGGGATGGTTGGAGATGACGGGTTCGGGGGAAAATGGTTGGCTATGGGTAAGAGGAGAAAGGGGCTATGGCTTTAATGGGGTTCTCTGGTTTTGCAAGGGAAGAATGGAGATGGGGGACTAACAGAGAGGGGAACTGCTGCGTTTTGGAGGAGAGATGGCGATGGTGGAACGACCGTTAGGGGAATTGGGGTTCTGGTTAAAGGGAGAGGGGACAATGTATGGCCAGAGAGAGATCCTTAGTTTCTTTAAAGGGAGGGGCTGCTTCGTTGTTTTTATTTTTAAAAGATGAGCAGGGGCTACGGCTTCTTTGCTAGAGAAATAGGGTTAGGGTTTTCTTTGCTAAAGATGAGCAGGGTTTTTTTTCCTGTGTTTCCTCTAATTTTTGTTTGTCTCTTTGCCCCCTTGTAAATTTTTCTCTCCCCCATGCATATGACTGAATATTCACTTATATAGAAAATCTCTACACGTGCTTTTAAGGAAATATTGCAATAATTATTGCAAAGATTGTCTTCTATAACCAACACCACCAAATCCTATATATATGATATTTTTTATTACAATGATTATTTTCCATAACCAGCACGGATCAAATCATATATCCATGGTATTTTATATTATAGTAATTATATATGATTCAGTAATTATCTTCTTGACATATTGCTTTCTTAACCCTGATGCTCTATGTTATCGCCACATGTAAATCCTTATTATTTTATTTATTTTTTTAAAACAATTTATCAAAACATGGGTCAAAAATTAGGTAGCAATACCCTGACACAGAGAGTTCTTGTAGGGGGCAAGGTTGTGCCCTAGACTGCAGACACTTGGCGTTGGGGCTGCCATACCCTAGGTGTTAGGGCCAGACCTGCACACCTGGCTGCAGACTCAGGCGAGCGGGTCTGCAGGTCCTAGGCTCAGGTGAGCGGGTCTGCAGGTCCCAGGCTGTAGACACCTGACGCTAGGCCTACCATGCCCTCCCACAAAGAGTTTCAAAGGCTGCAGGGGGTGGGTGGGGTTGTGCCCCAAGTTGAAGACACCTGGCGCTGGGGCTGCCATGCCTTGGGTGCTAGAGCCAGACCCGCACACTGGATCTGAAGAATCGTGCGCCTGGCTGGGTGCAGACCAGCACGCGAGTCTGCAGACCCCAAGCGCATAGGTCTGGCCCTACCACCAAGGGCATTGTAGCCCCAACACTAGGTGTCTTCAGCTTGGGGCACAAACCAGCACGCCTGGGGTCTACAGACCCGCTCCCCTGGGTCCGAACCCATTGGTAATGTATCCGCGTCCAGATCCAAGGGTAATGGGTTCGGTGTTAGGACCCAATTCTCTTGGGTCCCACGTCAGAACCCAAGGATAATGGGTCCTGCGGAGGACCCGATTCTCTTGGGTCCTGTGGAAGACCCAATTCTCATGGGTCCTACGTCAGGGCCCAATTCTCTTGGGTCCGGTGTTAGGACCCAAGGTTCTAAGGTTTTAGGTTTCTAAATATTATTATTTGTATTATAAATATTGTTATTTTTATTATAATTAAAACTATTAATATTAAAAATAGTATTATTTGTGTTACAATTATTATTATTTTTATTATAATTAATATTATTAATAAAATAATTAATAAATTTGAAGGGTAAAATTAAAAATTAAAAATTATTATTATTATTATTATTATTGTTATTTTTATTGTTATTGTTATTAATTACCATTAATAAAGTTTTTAAAAAATACTTCAGAACCCAATTCTCTTGGGTCCTGCGTGAGAACCCAAGGCTAATGGGTCCTGCGGAGGACCTAATTCCCACGGCTCCCGTGTCAAGACCCAATTCTCCTAGGTCCGGCATCAGGATCCAAGGCTAATAAGTCTTGCATCAGCACCCAATGATCTTGGGTCCAGCATCAAGATTGAATTCTCTTGGGTCTGGTGCCAGGACCCAAGGGTAATGGGTCCTGTGTCAGGACCCAATTCTCTTGGGTCCTACGTCGAGTCCCAATTCTCTTGGGTCCAGTGTCAGGACCCAAGGGTAATGGGTCTTGCATCAGGACCTAAGGTTAATGGGTCCTGTAGAGGACCCAATTCTCATGAGTCCTGTGTCAAGACCCAATTCTCTTGGGTCCGACGTCAGGACCCAATGTTCTAGGGTTTTAAGTTTCTAAATATTATTATTTTTATTATAAATATTGTTATTTTTTATTATAATTAAAAGTATTAATATAAAAAAATATTATTATTTTTTATTATAATTAATAGTATTAATATAAAAAATATTATTATTTTATTATTATTAAAAATATTATTATTTGTATTAAAAATATTATTATTTTTATTATAATTAATATTATTAATAAAATAATTAATAAATTTGAAAATTTTTTTTATCAATATTGAAAAACAACCATAGATTTGATTTGAATGGTAAAATTAAAAATTATTATTGTTATTGTTATTATTAATAAATTTTAAAAATACTATTATTACTATTGAAGAAAAACCATAATTGTTTTTAAAAGATTAAAAAATATAAGAATTTGGACAGACAAGTGAAATATTATTATTTATATTATAAATATTATTGTTAGGTCTAGCGTTGCAGTCAGACTCAACACTTTTAAATCTTAGATTTTTTTAGTATTTTTTATGAAAATAAAAAATTGACTTGTGATGAAGCACAGTACACCTAACCGGTGCAAGCTAGAGATTGTGTTGTTATCATCTGCATAATCTTATAGGATATGCTAGTTTTTAAAACTTATGTTTTGGAACGTTCTCTTTGAAAAAACTTTGTTAAGAAATATATGGTCTTTCAAAGAGAATATATCTTATTTAATGTTATTGTATTTAGTTTTCTTTTACACTTCAACTGCTTGAAATAGAATAGTGTAATTATAACAACTCCTTTGTATAAAGTAAATGTCTCTTGTTGCAATACAACTCAATAAAGAAAAGATTTCTATTGTATTTTCTTTACATGGTATCACGGAACAATACCATAGCTTTTATATTCCTTTCCTTTTTGCTACTACCGTTGCTCATCATCATCATCATCATCATCATCATCATCACGGAGAAACAAACTTGAAGGATAAAGTTCGTACAAAGTTTTTCTGTATCACTAGAATGTTTTGTTTGTCATATAAACTTCGTGTGTTTTTTGCAGTTCAGATTTGGAAACTTCATACCATATTTATATACACTATAACTTTTCTAGAAGTGTTTGGATGAAAGTTTTAAATTGATGAGATATCCAATGTTGTTTACTGAACACACTAGACTTGCTGCTTTTGCAATGATCCGGAAAATTAGTGCCAGACAAATTTCAAAGATTAGCTTGGAGACTAATCTCTAGTAGTATTTACTACTTGGAGTATTTGGTTATTGAGGAACAAAATTGTTTTTGAGGAGGGAACTATAAGCTTGTTTGATTGTTTCTCCAGTATCCTTCATCGGGTTACTATTTAGTTGCATACTCTGGATTCAAACTTCATTTATACAATAAATAACATTTTAAGATCTTCTGATGATATTAAATTATGATGTAACATTTTAACATTTCAAATAAGTTTTCCCTGGTGCCTGTGTGACTTGAGGCCCTGTTGATTCTTCATGCCCTGCTTGAGTCGATATTGCTGGTGCATGTGAAGCAGTATCTTCCAAAGGGCTCTCTTCTTGCCCCTCGTAAAGTCTATATCTTTGTCCCCCCTCCCTGTAGAGGATAGATTTGTTCTCATCTCTTGACGGGTACGTACCATCCTGTAATAAATTAACAAACATCAAAAACCTCTTTTGAATTCTTCCCAGAATTCATACCAGGGCTTTGATACCAACTGTAACAGACCCGATTGTATGATTTGATCAACGCTAAAAGATGCCAACATATGCTCTTAATTTGAGGGTAATTGTTTTTTTGTAAAGAATTCTATCAAAATTTCAGTAGAATTTCATTTGTATTTAGGACATTCCAAGTTATCGACTACTATCAATTTACTCAATCAACCCATCATCACAAGGTCACATAATTCTAGATCTTGTTTCAATCATCAATATTCAACACCCAATACAATCCACACAACACACACACACACACACACACACCCTACGAATAAGTTCAATATGAACATAGCCCACAAATCATATGATAAAATATATAAAAAAAGGGATACTAACATGTAAAGAGAGAATTTAAAACATAATAAGTATTCTTAAACATTTCAAAATGGTTAATTACAGGATAACTAATATATTATATGCTGAGCTAAGACTTTTATATAAACATCAAGGTTTACACAAAAGCATACTGCATAATCCCGTTAATTCCATTATGCTTAAGTTAAATTTTTATTTCCCTCAAATTCATTTAAGAAGCCTAACTTTCCAAATTTCAAAAATTCAATCAATTAAGGACTTTAAGCCATTAAAAATCAGATCAAAAGTCTTTAGAATGCCTTACCAAGCAAGTAATTAAACTCTAAACACTACCCAATTCAAGCTTCCAACTCCTCTTCTTATTTAATCTTGGTCGAACTTCCCTTCTCCTTTTCTATTCACCTTCACTAGATTTTTCTTCCTTCTAATTAATGCTCACTAAGCTTGGTTAATGTTCCCTCAAGATCTCCTCTTAAGATTTTATGTTTCCTTTACCACTTTTTTCTCTCTCACATGTAAATGGTAGTTTCTCTTTTTTCTTTTTTTCTCTCTTTTTTCTTCTTGCTCGTGCACACACACATGCACACTTATATTTATTAACTTTTTACCAAATTTACACTATATCCCAAATAGTAAATTTCTTGTTCTCGAGATAAAATTCTTGGATCCTGGTATTTGTCTATATAAACTTTTTACCCGGGTGAATTCGAATTTAATTTAGTTACATATTGATAATTTTATTTCCATGTAACTCACTCTTAGTAATATTTTATTCACTTTTCTGTATTTTTTTTTGTACTTGGTTTGTTCTAATACTTATTTGGTACTTCTGATAAATCTATTCTATAAGCATTTAGATTGCTTTTCTGCCTAATTTTCAACGACGGTTTACAAATATAATACACACACGTATAGTATTATTCATTTTATCATTTAATACATGTATACATATTTCAAATATATCTATTACTATTTTATTTTTTGTTGAATATTAAATAACAGTAGAACAATGGATACCAATATGGATATATACTCGAAATCCAATGAATAAAGTATGAATATCTGAATTTTTTACTCGAATAATAATGAGTAGGGTATAGATATAGAAAAACCAAACTCGTAGATATCCATT
>Ga0325411_1002958_pt1 | contig 19176 bp, 10 predicted proteins | sample PopdelMetagenome_13_FD_206181 | JGI IMG/M metagenome (GOLD analysis project Ga0325411, IMG submission 206181) | Populus deltoides microbial communities from Bellville, Georgia, United States - Xylem-PdIQD-R4 | ecosystem: Host-associated > Plants > Phyllosphere > Stem > Wood/Secondary xylem...
TTCTATTGCTGCAGCCAGTGTTCGATGGACAACAATATCAGGATATCGGCGCAGTGGTGAAGTAAAATGCGTGTAGAGAGGAACAGCCAGTGCATAATGACCCCAATCATTCATATTATCTTTCAAAGTAGGTCGCCAACTGCATTGGCCTTGAAGCATAGTTGATAAGAATATTAAATAGCACAGAGTCATCCTTGAGCTTTTCTTTGATGTGCTCTAATGACCGGCGGACGTTACCAGAAGAAGTGTCCAATTCTAAACCATGCTTGCAACAAAAAGCTTCAAACTCTTTAAGTTTCTGTATATTAGGTTCAGGGTGCCTCCGCAGCAATGCATTCTGGAAAAGCTCGAGATATGATTTCAGCAGCGGTCCTGTTCGCCAAAAGCATAAACTCCTCAACGAGAAAATTTGAGTCTTTTCGCCCACAAAGTGTGTTATCATATGGAACTCCATGTTTATCAAACGAAAAGACAATTTTACAACTTTCAAGCTGTAGAGCCCCATCATCAAACCTCTTTTCCCTTAAAGTCTTTGAAATTTCATGAAGACACTTAATAGATCCAATTACATCTGCCCATTCAAAATGACCGTGCAACTGGGGAAGGTCCCTGAAGTTGTTGTGAGTTTCTGCATCAATCATCCCATCAAAAATCTCCCGAGCGTGTTCATATGAAAGCTTGCAACAAGATCGTATCACAGTGCGACCAATCCAGCGATCTACAACATTCCCAGAACTGTTCAAGTTCCAGAAGATAGAAAATGCGAGCCTATCAACACCAGGGTTAAGAGAACCTACGTCCTTAGAAAGCAATGAAGGCAACATTGGTATTTTGCGCTGCGACATATAAACACTGGTTGATCGAATCTGAGCTTCTTTGTCTAAGGCTGTGTCAGGTAAAACAAAATATGACACATCAGTAATGTGGACACCCACTCTGACAAGGCCATTGGGTAACCTTTGAACTGAGAGAGCATCATCTAAATCAGTAGCAATAGAAGGGTCGATGGTAAATATGCACAAATTCCTAAGATCTCTTCTGTTTTGGAATTCTTCTTCTGGCACCTCCCATGTATTGCTTGGAAGACAGGGGAGTGATTCAGGAGAAAATTCAGAACAACAAACTGCATTTTCATGTAAAATAGCATTGATTTGCGACTCCATTTCACTACCCCGTCCAAAAATATATGAGACATGGGCTTCTGGAAAGGGACTTTCATCACTCCATTTATCAATCTGTGCAGCTACCAATTCCATTTCAACTGTTTCATCTTCATCCTCCAATCTTTTCTTGATGCAGTTATGTAAACTGCTCACAACGACCATCAGTTTTGGGAATCTTGGGTCAGGAGGCATAATCTCAATGTATTCGCAGTTTGAAATTGATAGCAAGCTCTTGTTCTTTTTTGCATCTTTTTTACAACCTTCCTTGTAGTAAAACCACTGCTTAACATTGAGAAAGCCAGTGATAGCATCTCGACGAGGAGATTTTTCAATTATAGCAACAACTCTACATGTTGGTCGTTTCGACGGGTATGAACTAATCATAGAACACATCCTCCCCACACCATTCAAAACTTCACTCTGCCCCATAGAATGAGCAACATGTGAAGAATCTGAAGGAGACTGGTGATTACCATTAGCATAATTATAACCCACTGGCCCATTCAGTTCATCATGAACATCTTCACCAGCACATGAACTATACCCATAATAAAACCCCTTATGAGGAACCAAGGAATTTCCAAAATCAGCATACTTACAATCCATGTTCAGTTTACTTTTACCTTGGCGACTACCACCAGCTTTTCCATTGGCTTCGAGATGTAAATTGCTATCCTCTGCTGTGGAAAGATTGTTTGATGGTTCATTTGACCCTTTCATCTTGGTCCAGAATGACAAAGGATCAACCTCGATGACCACAACATCACCTTCCACCTGTACATGAAAAAGTTACACTCAATACCAAAAGAGTGAAATCTAGCTACCATATGTTGTCAAAGATTCTTTTAGCTAATTAGATAAGTAGATCAGGCATCTTGTTTGAAATGCATCTTGGTCATTTTCTAACTACTCGGTGAGAATTTACCAACCAACAAATAATATGAAAAAAAAAATGGAGAAGCTCAAACTTACAGCCCTGTTCTGTGCAGCAATTCTACTGATAAGAAGATCCGTAGGAACTCCCTCAATTTTGCAGTATGCCTACCAATAGAAAACAGCATATGAAAATAGCTAAGAATAAAAAGTTATTAGGGAAAATTGAAAGAACACTTGCAAATAGACATAAAACAAACCTCAAGTCGATTGTGAGCATTTACACGAAATAACACTTTAAATACATCACCTTTTTGCCAAGAATTTAAGATAGCAAACACAAGTGAGCAAACAAAAATTAAGGAAAAGCTATGTTAGTGTAGACAACAATGTTATTGCATTAAATATCAAACAAACCTCCAACGCCTCATTAACAGTCTCCATGGACCAGTATGGAGCAAAAATTTTACTCTGAGCTTGACCCTCAAACTGGTGAAAAGGAAGCGATTTTCCATTGAGACCTCCACCAACAATTGATTCTGGACATGGCTTAGCTAGCATTGATCCACCACGATCAAATGGCACCAGGTCTTCTAATTGTTCGTTTGCATGCATAATTGGCATAGAACTATATACAATACCTGATGTTGTGGTTGGTCCATGCTCCTTGATGGGATTTGCATCTAATTCCAGCTGCCTCGAACATTTTGTTTTGCCACCATTTCCAACAGACAGTGATGATTCCTCACGTGGTTCATTTGGTTGACTAAAAGCTGCTCTTGTGACAATTAAAAACAGAAACCAGATCATCAGAATTGTTCTGAAAGAATACTAGAATTATTATACAGTCTAGGCACATACAGTAAACCATGCTAGTGTACTCCAGATAATTTATTTACTTTTCATCACAGCATCAATCGAGTAGAAGAGGAAGATGATTGATTCATTTAAAAATTAAAAAAAAATAATTAATTAAACACTATTCTGTTCATAAAATTCTTAGCTGTCACTGAAAGGGAATACAAATACCCTTAGCAGACAAACTGTCAAAAACAAGAATACAAAAGCAAAGATAACAAAAATTCCAAAATCACTAATCTTTCTTTCTCTCTTTTTTGATGTTCTTTTTTACAATTATAGCTCAAATCTTACAACAGCTAATCCATTGTACTTTCCTCAACAACCACAAAAGACAAACACGATAGTACTTATAAGATAGGATTACCTGGATTAGGAGGGTTCCGTTTGGATCGGCGATTAGATCGGCGCATATTCTTCTTCTTTTCCTTATCAACACTATCCTCACCCCCCCCCCCAACCACCATCATTGCCGAATACTCACTCAAACTTCTCACAATTCCTCATTTTATAATTAAAAGACTAAACAATTAATAAAAAAAAATAAGGTGACAGATAAGGAAAATCCTGAAACCAAGGCACCTTCCGATTGTTAAAAAATATCACGGAAGAACCGATGATAATGAGACATAAAATTAAAAAGAAAATAAAGAAAGGGGAAAGAGATGATAGGGTAAAAGGTCAGTGTGGGAAGTTAAAAAGGAAAAGGGGGATGTGATTATTGGTCGGATGAGACAAATGGTGCCAACCATCGATTCCTTAGTCTACTCCCCTTAAGCCCCTAACCCTGCCAGCCCCTTCACTTTTTTTCTGTTCTTTTCCTTTCTCTTCGCTTCCCTGTCTTTTTTTACCAAGGGATATCGTGCATGCAAGAAAAATATTATATATGTATGGATGGCCTCAATATAGTACTATTTACTAGCTTTGTTGCCCTTACTCTACGGGCATGAAGAATTATTCTCAGCAAATATATAAAGCATAAAAATAAACTAAATATTTAAATTTTCTTCATATAAAGCGGTAAGTCCATGTAAACAAAACAGCTCACAACAATATTAATATTATAAAGCATTTTTTAATTTGAGAATTAACTAAGACACAAAACGTTGTTTTCTTGAGCTCTCACGGCCCTGCAACAAAAATAAAGTCATTATGTACATGAATGTAAGTGGTTATATATCTATAAACAGTTTGAGTGAAGGAGAGCTTGAAAATGAGCAAAACAAAAAAAAGGGTCGTGGTGGCTTAAATTGTTAGGTTGATGCAAGAGATTATTGAAAATTATGTTCGGTACATAATAAAAGAAGAAGATAATCCAGTAAGTATCATATGACTACCGATATACATGAAGGGTAAAAGCAACAAAATGGACGAGATAGTTGGTCATAAACATAAGAACATGCAAACAAAATCAAGAGCATTACCTCAGTACATGTAGAAGAAGTGAGTCGTTGTTTCTTAGAAATCGCTTCTACTGGAGTGTTATCTTGTGTGGAGCCATTCTTTTCTGAAATGTCTTCATCTTCTGTAACGTTGTGTATGTTGCGTATTTAAATAACAAAATATGGTCATCAGCTTTGTAGATGTGAAAGACTACATAGAAAAATTTAATTAGTTATAGGGGAGTTTTACATCCTTATGTTACAGGCAATTATGATAAGCAAAAGTTCACGAGACCAATTTAAAATAAGACATTCCAAATGTTTTCTAAATATTAAAGATGGATAATTCAAAATCATGAATGTAAACAACGAAAGATGACTGGAGTTCCATCAAGAAAGTCATGAGATGTGTCAAGTACTATTGTTTAGACTTGAAGGGATTGAGAGCGAGTAAGAACAAGCAGTGCTAAATATTTTTTTGTCAAGGCTTAGAAACTTAGAAAGCATGCTTAAACATTTTGGTTGATGATTGACCATGGGTTAAGTAAGAAAAGCATTCATACATATCCTGGGTGGGTGGATCAACTAACACCAAAGCTTTTTTTTTTTTTACCATTAACGTGGGTGTCCGGATTAGCTTGCATACATCTCGACTAATTCTATGAGCTCTGAAGTTAACGACCACGTAAATCTCCGGTAGTCATGAAAGGACTCAAACTCGTGACTATTGGGAAGCAAATCCAAGACCTAAGTAATTGAGCTACCCTCAAGATTACACAAAACCCTTCTTGTTCGAGGGGGAAATTAAGATTTCTTGAATCATTTGACCTAACATGATGTTGGGAGAAAGAATTTGAGGTAATCTGAGGCAGGTTAGCATTCAATGAAGTTGTTGTGATAGGTGTTGGAAGGATCATAGAAGTTGTATCTGTTGTTGTTATAGATGTTTAAGTATTTGAGGGCTTTACCTCAGTCTGCCTAGTCAATTTGATGAGTGTCTCTTTTGAGAAATCATCAAAGACATTCCCAACATAAATGTCACATTTATTGAGAGCAGATCTATAGGCCTTGGAACACAGTTGAAAAATCTTGAGTTTGTTAAGGACCTCAAGCATTTGCGGTGGAACAACATAGGGATCCGTGAAATTCTTATCATAGACAAAGTGATGAGTCGAGGCCTTGAAAAACTTTTCAAAAGGCTTGCCAGATAATAGGAAGTTTGTGATATCCTTCCCATCAGTCACAATGCAATTAACTCTAAACGTAAAGTTCAAAAACCAAAAGTTAATGAGTGCCCAAGAACAAAACATTAAACAAAGGATAATGTAAATTAAAATTGTTTAGAGAAAAAAAACAAAAAGTGGCATGTGTTATGGTCTAACCATGGTATAGGCGTGGAGCTTAGCAAGCCATGTTCAATACATTTAAGGTTGTCGCTGGTTCTAGAGAGTGTCTTATTGTAATTTGGGCAGCTCTCATACCACCAGCCCTTGTTAAGATGATAGTCAATTATAAAAACTTTGCATGTGAAGCACATATATATTCTGTATTTACAGAGGGAAAAAATCAAACAATTAGTTGTAATTATTTTAAAACTCATGAAACAATATAGTAATTGTGTTGATGAGCCAATAATAAAGAAAGCATAAGAAAACAAAGGAGAAACTTTATGCTCATATGGATCTATGCAAAGAATTTCTTTTATTGTTCTTCAGTTCTCGTTGATTTGATCTTTCAAAGATATGACAGAGCGTGTATGGATGGAGGGAGTTTGTGGATTTTGACAGGTATTTCACCATAGCTAAATAAAAGAACCATTAATGAAATGGATCCTAGAATGTTAGCAAGCCTAGAATGGATCTTTAACTTTGTTTAGAGCTTCTCTTGGTATTTTTTTTATGTTATACATCTGATTTCTAAAGGGATTTTTATGATTGAACTTTTTTTTTTATTGAGCTTTTGTATAGATGAGTTTTTTTTTTGAAAAAAATATTTATATCTAAATTATTATATTTCTAATATGTCCAGCATTGTATAATATTCTCCCTTTTTATTTCATTAAATCAATTTAATATACATGTCTATTTCTATCATTGTTTGATTTAATTTAAAGCATATTTCAATAATCAAATTTAGCAAACAAAACGTGATAAATGTCTTATGTTGCAAAATTTAAAATCTTGATCAACATTTGTTCCTTTTTTTTTTAGTTATTATTAATGTTTTTTATTTATTTATTAGGATGCACAACTCTCAAGTGAATTCATTACATGCATGCATAATTTAATTGATCCTAACTTAGATTTATTGCTTGGAAAAAAAAAACTTGTCGTATCATAACGCGAGTCAAGTATCTAGATAAAATATTAGAAATTGTTAAATAATTCCTCATCTGAATGAAAAATATAACAATATCACATTGCGTCATAACATAGGAAATGTTTCAAGCTTTGTATAATCAAGTTTGCTTTTAATGTATGGTAATAGCCGCGCGCGATCACGAAAGTTGTTTCTCTAGGGAAGAAAAGGTGAGAAAAAAAGGACAATCAAAATACTTTCCATGCACAAAGATATAAGCTTTTGTAATGGCTTTGCATCATTTATAAAGGTTAAATTGAAGTCATTGCCATCGATTCATGGGCCACAGCTTGGTCCTAAGAGTGCGTTTGTTCTTGAAAAATGCACTTTTAGAACCAAGTCGAGGGCACCCAACATATTTTTTCACACAATAAGTGGTAATGAAAAACTCCACATAACAAAAGAAGGGTCAAGTCCATCAACACAATTGTATTAAAAAAAAAAAAAGAATTTCAGGCAAAGAAAAGCAACTGCATGATTGAATTTCATGACTCAAAATCAAGCTCAAAAGAAAACCAATGCCCGTTGTCCAAATCATTGTGTAATACATTCCACCAAACCACCATGTGTAATGTGACCAAGGAATATTTGCATGCCACCAACCTATAGATATAGTAAAAAGTTTAAGATCATTAACGTTTGGTTTTGCCAAGGTAACACCCAACAGCAGCACCACTAGAACTTGACATGGATCAAATGTTAGAGCCCTAAAGGCAGAGTCTTTAATGGCGTTTTATAATGCAGGATAACAAATAGAACACAAAATGTTGCTTTTTTTTTAAATTTCTACAAAAAGAAGCATTTTTTTCAACTATAAACCTGTTCAAAACTGGTGTTTGCGCTTACAACAATACCATGACGTGGAATTGCTTGGTTAATTTTTCCTTTTTAGTTCTTTAGTTTTTTTTTTTCATTTCTAATCTTAATATGCATTGTCTAATCATTCATGTCTTCGTTTTTCTTTCTAAACAAGAATTCGATAGATTTTTTTAAAATAAAAACTTTACTTAAATTTCCATTCCACCTTATAGTATCTATAATGACAACACTCATAATTCAAACATCACAACCCACCACCTTAAAATCATGAGTAACTTTTGGCGTGTTATATAAGCCAATATACCCAATAATTTATTTAGAATTTCAAGACTTTTATAATATTCAACTAATTTCACATTCTTACATGAATTATTCTTTTTATCATATACAATCCACACTTCATTTGATGTAATTATATATATTAAATATACTTGTAAAATTACATAATAAATTTATCAATTTATACCTAAGTACGATAAAAGAAAATATGATTAATGATTTTTGGAATTGCGACGACAAATATGTAATACCTACAAACACATATAATTCTTAATTTTATTAACTCAATAATTTTATAACTAACCAGACTAATATTTATTTGAAAACATCATGAATGAACTTCACATTATTTTCGATCATTTTTATCTAAATTATACATTTAGCATATTTCATTCCCATTCTTCATATTAAATATCACTTTCTTAGTTATTAATCTTTTGGCTGCTATATATCAATCACATCCGCTCCTTAGTTCATATTCTTTCAACTATTAAGTAATAAGATTTTTCAAGGCATAACACTCATTTGATCTAATATTAGCATGGTCATATCATTACTTGACACGATCAATTCATGACATCCATGCATATTTAACTTTCAATGTATCATGTTTATTTTTATTACATTAATACCCTTCATAAAAACATTTCTTAGGATGTCTAAATTCCTATTTGTCACTCATATAAATATCTTAAGACTAACCAAACAATACTTCAATTTCTTAGTTATCTACCCTTTTAATCATTAAATTTTATAATTCATTACCTTAATCCTTGTTCTTCTGACTATTACTGTCAAATCATTCTTTTTTCTTAGTCACCATCTTTCTATTACTAAGTATCAATTTATGCCATATTCATAGCTACAAATTTTATAGTCGCTAAGTATCAGTTCATATCATATCCTTAATCACCAATATTTTGATCACTAAATATTAATCCATACCAAATATTTAGTTACCGACACTACAGTCACTAAATATCAATTCACATTAAATAATTAGTTATTGACATTATGGTCACTAAGTATCAATTAACATTATATCCTTAGTTACTGATATTTTGGTCACTAAGTATCGCTCCATGTTATATCCTTAGTTATCGACACTTCGACCACTAAGTATCGTTCCATACCTTTCACATATTTAATTTAACTATTTCATAACATTTTTGACACATCATCTCATTTCATTCCAAACATTTACCATGTTCATTTCATCTATATACGTTATCTTGTTGTGTTCAATCTAAATTCATAAATTTATCAATATATAATGTCATCATATCCAAATCAACTTTGCAATTTCAATGGTACACAATCACATCATATCCAATCCATTTTATAATTACATCATAACATAACAATTCTAGATTTCATAAATAAATTATATTAAACTTAAATAAAGACGAAGTGTCGAGCACCTACTTGGTATTTACATGGAGACATGATCTTCCTGCTTCAAGTTTCTACTTTCAAAGTCCCTCCTAAATTCCAATGAGTATCTCATATCAATGTTAAAACTCATATAATCACTCAGATCATCATTCATGATTGAAATAAACTTTCATGAATATATTATTTTGTTCTTTAATCATATTCATTCATATCTAGTATTTATTATGTTACTTTCGACCAACTAGTTTTGTTAGTTCATATCAATAATTATTCTGTCATTTATAACTCAACAATATCACTTTTTAATTTTAACAAATATTACACCATTTATGGCTCGCCGGGGTTGTATATATTTCTTATTCACTTTAGAATCAAATTTAATATCCTAACATTTTGATCAATAATTTTCAATGTCTAGCATTTCCTTAAACACATGATAAATACCAATCCAACCCATCTATTTCATAGATATTTCACACGTATATCCTCCTTAATCACACTAAGCAAACATTTATATATTACAAATTAATTCCATCATGATTTTAGTCTGAATCTCAATATATATTCATCTTTATAGTATATGTCTATATAATTTCCAGCACCATTTATAAAATCATTTAATACACAACTATATTGATTTAACATCTATAACGCACACTTGTTTTCTTTTGATCATAACAACCCATATTCATACATATTCACAATTGTCATCACCATTTACATATACACGCATTCATGGCTGTCATAGCAACCCACATTGACGCACACAAGGGTTGTCATAACAATCCCCACAGACATGGCTTCCTTATAGCCCATTTTATACACCTTTTGGGTTGCCAAAACAACCATTTTTTTTCATACAAGTGGGATGCCAGAACAGGCCATATTTACATGCACATAGGTTACCATGACAACCTTTTTTTTTCATGTTTTTGAGTTATCATTACAACCTCCTTTTTCCATGTATATGGGCTGTCAAAACAACTCACATTTACATATTTTTGATTTATCATCACAACCCCTTTTTTTCACATATATGGGCTACCAAGATAGCCCATATTTATATATATAACATGGCCCAAACTTGTCCAAACTCATGTAACATATTAGCGCTCAATGTACTTATAATTAGGCTTTCATAATAACTCAATTTCACACACTTTTTCACTGTCATAACTACCTTCCTTCACTCTCATTTAGGTTGTCACAATAGTTTGTTTTTTCAACCATACATGATTGTCATGACAGCCCTCGTGCACTTATTTAATCCTTACAACACATTACTAAAAGTTTAACCAAATTTCATTATTACTTGGTCTCTAATTTTGCTAACATCTTAGGTCGAACAACACACCCATAAACATTCATTTTCAATACTTACACCTATCATATCAAGCATTTAATGGCCATCCAAAATAATCATCATTTTTCATGAAATTTAACTATACCTAAAACTTCCCAACACACCAAACATGGTTCAAACACAACATAATAATTTCACAAGTATTTCCATCATTATTTATACATCAAAACAACATAATAAAACAAATTTCAAAGTCCTTCAAATTTCCCTTCAATGGTCAGCCACTATAGGCTCTATTTTTTCCGATTGATTTTCAATTTCTTCAATAATACACCTTAATCATGTTATCTAAACCTCTTTTTAATAATTACATAATCTCAAATTTCCTTTGACATTTACTCATGAACCTTAAAAATAAAATTTTACGGATTTTATTCACCCTTCCAAAGAACAAGAAATAAATGAATTTAATGGAGGGTAAATATTTCACCTTTGCTAGTTTAACTTTGTTGAGCATGTTCTTGCAAACTTTCCAAAATTCGATCTTATTCTTTTCAAATTTTAGCCCTCCTCTCACTATTCTCCCACTTTTCAGACTCTCATTCTCTCTCTAAAACTTTTTATGTTTGGTTTTTTGTAAACATACACACACAATCTCTCTCATAATTCTTTATAGAAGGACATGCAAGATGATATTTTATTTTGAAGAGAATAAGAACATAGTCCCTCTCTCTTCCTTGCTATTGTTTTATGTGAACAATAGCTTCATAGGAGATAAGGTTTAAAATTTAAGTTAATTATCATTTTACCCTTACTAATGCTCTTCTAATTCTGGTTTGTTGTACTGATTTGTCACTGTTTTTTTTATATCCTTTTAAGCTTTGATTATCCTAAAAATTTAACTTGAGATAAGAAAATATATCATAAGACGCTTTATGAAATTTCAGTTCGACCCAATAGTCGGATTGAAAGATACACTCAATATCATTAAACTGGAAAATTAATAATTTTTTGCCAAAAATCCAATTTTAACATACCATATAATTTACTTAAATTATTGTGGGTTTTAGAATAATTTGTTGGAGATTCCTATTCATAATTATCATAAAACTTAGATGTTTTTACCATTTTTGGTTCAAATAACGTAATTGTGCACGATGTTTATATCAAAAATCATTGTTTCTCGTGCAAATAGTCATGCATTAATTTATTTGAAACTTCCTACTATTTTATAAATAATATCACCCAAATTTACAAAATTTCTGCCCTCAAAATTATTTTACCCGATCAGGAAATTTACATGACTTGTCGCTAGTTAATATTTCGTGTACTGGTGTATTGCTTTATTTCATTTGAAATTTAAATTGATCTCCTGAGATGTTCATCCCTATTCACAAGAATTTTCTCTTTAATTTATCATTTTTCAATTAATAATTACCTTATTTAACCTAGACTTATCGATTTTAGATCGAGGTTTTACAAAAGAATCCCAATTAAATTGACATAGGTCAAGCTAGTTTTGAAAGGAAAAAAACCAAGCTAAACTAGTCGATTTGAACTGGTTGGTTTGTTCGGTTCATAATTTAAAAAAATATGAATTTTGGTTTGATTGATTTTTTAACCAAATACCAAATCATACAAAACTAAAAATGCTCACCCCTGGTATCACATAAAAGTTCTATATGTATAGGATTTTCCTTCTTTCACTGTATAATAAAAACTAGCTATGTAACTTGTCTTCTGTCGTAAATCAGATAAAAAACCTGGTTAAAAAATTAAAGTTTAGCCGATGTAAGCACATTTTAAAAAAGAAAAAAATTCAATGTTGAATGATGGAAAAAAAGAAAAGGAAAAAAAGAAAAAATCAATGTCAACTTGTGTTAACCCATTAAGTCTGTGACTCAAGTTATTTGACTAAAATCAACAGATTTTGAAAGACATTGAAGCCCATATTTCAACTAACCAAATATTGAAAGATAAAATTGAAAAAAAAAATCAAACATACAAAAGGATAAAAAAAAAAGTCAATTCTAAAAATGACTTGAGCCCGCTCAGGCCAAATCATTAAACCTATGAGTCATGTTATGAGATTGGGATAACCTGAAAAAAGTACAATGAAGTAAATCATGAAACTCAATTTTAAAAAAAAAAACAATGTTGAATATTGAATCATGAGATGGAATTGATTAAAAAATTAGAAATTATATGGAAAAAAAAAGGCTTGAGCTTGCCCGAGTCAACCCGCCAAACTCATAGATTAGGTTATGAGATTGAGATAACCCTAAAGTGATAGGAAAACAAAGAAAATCATAAACCCATTTTTTTTTAAAGAACAATGTTGAATTATGAGATGAAAATAAATAAGTAAAAAAAATGATGCCAACTCATATTAGCTTAAAAAACTCGCACTCCAAGCCATTTGATCGAAAGCACCAAATATGAAAAAACCATGAAAGTCAATTCTCAAAAAATTAAATATTGAAGGATAAAATAAAAAAATCAATTACACAAAAGGATTCAAAAGAAAAAAATAGTAACTAAAAAGAAGAAGAAAAAAAAGGGCACAAACCCACCTAAGGTAACCAGCCAAACCCATTTGTCAAGTCATGAGATCAGAAAAATCATATAAAAAAGGGAAATGAAGAAAACCATGAAGCCTTTTTTTTTTAAAAAAAAAAAAACAATGTCAAGTAATGAGATCGAAAAAGAAAATAAGTTTTAAAAAATTGGGAACCATGTCAGCTTATAAAACTCATGACCCGAGCCATTTGATTAGAAGCACCAAAACCAAAAAAACCATAAAGCTCAAAATTAAAAAAAAATCAAATGTCAAAAGATGAAATTAAAAAAAAATCAATCACAAAATATAATTCAAAAAAAGAAATAACAATTAAAAGAATGATGATTAAATTTGAAGAGAGAGAGAGAGAGAGAGAGAGAGAGAGAGAGAGATGGTGGAAAATTTTAGATTGAAAGGCTAAGTTGAAAGAAAAATTAATTTGACAAAATAATTAAAAATAAAAGAAACCACTAAAAGAATGAGGACCAAATATAAAAAAAATTAACAAAAGAGGCAAGAAAAAATAAAACATTTTAAAAATTAACAAATTAAAACATTTTATTAAAGGATGAAATTGAAAACAATTGAAAGTTTACAAAAGAGGCAAGAAAAAAACGAAGAAAAAAAATCAAGACCAAATTTAAAGATTAAAAAATAAAAATAAAATCTAGATTGAAGGACATAATTGAAAAAAACAAAAAAAAACTTACAAGATGGTCGAGGACAAAAATTAAAACAATAAAAAAAATAAAGATTGATACGCGAATATACCTAATAAAGGGACTGCTTTGAAATTTTAAAAGTCATGTGCAAATCTTGATGAAAGAGAGAGAAGAAAAGGAAAAAAAAAGGGCTTCAGCAACAATCTATCCATCAAAACCTAACACACGCCGCCTAGTGTGGAAGAGGATGACATGAGAAATCCAATGACACGGTAGAAGTCATTTTCATACTGTCATTTAATGTTGCACACACCGCTGAAACGCCACGGACTCTTTTACATGCCTGACAATCTTTTTTTTAATTATCGTGAAGGTTATTGTACCCCTTTATCAATATGGTTATAATGAAAAAACCCACTTGAAAATATATAAAATCCCCTGAAACAAGCCTAAATTAATTGCGAGATAAAGGGTAATTTTATGATTTTACTGTGCTAAGAATATGAATATATATTAAAAAAAAACCCCAAAGCAAGACTTAATTAATTATGATATAAAGGGTCTGTGTAAAAAAATATAAAATCTAAAAAAAACCCCTGGCAACCAAGTATTTGATTGTTTTCTTTTAAGGACAATGAGGGTATTCCATTGTTAAAAATAAGCTGTAAATACTTTTATACACCCAATCAAAGTGAGAATGAAAAATAGATTTAAAAGAAAAAAAAATTGTTTTATCCCTAACTTAGTCTTTTACGTGAATTCCCCCCTCCCCTATGTTTTTGATAAATAGAAAGCTATGAGAGAGCTGGGTCATGGCAATGTAACATTACCGTAGGATAATATTAAAGATAGTTTGATACTTCAGTTTTTAGATTTATTTTTTAATAATTATAAATTTGAATTTTTTTGAAATTATTAGAGATTTATATGATTATTAATTTTAGAACCTGTAAAATTAATTAAAATATGTATAAATTAACCTGAATATATATATATATATATATATATATATATATATATATATATTAATAAATAAATAAAAAAAGACATTATAGTGGACCAAAATGACAGGTTCAAATCTTAAAGCCCATCCAGTTAGATCAAGATTTTGAAGCTGCCATGTTTATTTTTCTATTACTACTACTATATCACGGAGCACCGTATTTGTACCTGCACTTCAATGATTTCATCATAACCACTAATACTCCACCACGTGCACCTCGACAGGGCTATAGCCAATCAAAATCATCCGAAGATGTAATAATTATGTCGCTGTTCGAAAGACGCCATCAAGATATATAAGCGTAAAAATTACAACACCCAAGCTCCCTCGATATAATTAATCTCAAAATTGATCGAAGAAACCTTGAAATTTGCTCTCTCACACCCTGTCTCTCTCACCCATGGCTTACGTCGAACGAGGTTAGGCACTCTCTTTCTCCTCTCTACGTTTTCTTCATCATTTTAATCTCTCAAATGTTAGGGTTTGATTTATGTGAATTTTATCTAGCCCTTTTCTCTATTGCGAATCTATCTATATGGTTTGTGATTTTTTGTTCCATGCATTCAATTTATGAATTAGGGTTTTAGCGTGAGTTGATTTTTTAAGTCAACGTTTAAATTGACAGGGTGAAGAACTAATTGTGCCTAAGATGAATTCATGCATAAAAAAATGAACATAAATTATGCTTCGAGTTTCTTTAATTAGATTATCTGTTATGTCGATGTTAATGACGCAGGAGCTTGATCACTGTTAGTTAGAAGATCATGCCATGATCTGATCTTTTGAGCTTCTAATCGAACAACTTATGGTTCTTCAAGAGGATCACAAACCATTTTAAGGTGGAAGATAGTACATGTTTCGATGAAATTGATGGGACATTAAATTTACCCGTTAGTGTTTTCTCTTGCACGTGAAATCTGTGTGCTGACATTATTAATTCTTGGTCGCTACACATTTAGACAATTAATTCTTCTGGGGACTGTTTCTAATTTTCTCTTATGCTGGAAACTTTATACAATCAACATTTTCCTGCCTTTCCGTTATTAGTTTTGATGTCGATGCTCTTCTTTTACAACATGTTGTCTTGTGTGAAAGTTGATGATGTCCTGTGCTTTTTCTTAATCCAGTCCTCATGTCTCTTTTATGGTGTTGTTTGACTTAAATATTATGTGGTACTTTATCATTTGTGAAAATTGGGTGATGAAATTAATTGCTTGTAAAATGCTCTATAACCCTGTGGCTTGTAATGCAATTGGGTGGCAACATTGAATGAAATAGTGACAACAAGCAAAAACTGTGGTTGACTAACTGTATGGTTGATCGGGGCAACATGTACATTTCTTTTCTTGGTGTGAATTTTAAAGGGGAAACAAACATGATGAGCATTGAAAATTGATTGGGAGCTTTTCCTTCTCTTTGATTATTATTGTCATGAATGATTAACAACAATATGTTTGTGTCCTTCTTCTTCTTGCTGTTGTTGTCAGGTGTTGTGAAATCCCAGCGATCAATATGGCGACTAAGAACAATCACTGACTTCTTCTGGGCTATTGTGAATTTCATAGGCGTGTTCTTTTCTACTATGTTCTCGGTAATATAATGATTTTACCTTGTTGCTTTGTCATAATATGCCTGTTTTGGCGCTTGTCTTCTAGCTCTAGAGAGTGATCTTCTTTATTCCTTCCATGTCTTAGATGGAAAAGACAGATGCGTACAGAAAAGGATCTGGTTCTAGCAAGAAATGGGATGGTGGCCCAGGAGGTCCTGGGAGTGGACCATATGGCGGTGGCCCACGTGGCCCACCCCGGGGGCTGGACAATGTTAGAGGGATTGATCATAGTAAGTTTATTTTATTGATTTTTGGATATTTAAGTGTTTGCTTTACAACTTTTTGTTAAACACAATTTTGATATCCTTTACTTCCAGGTTCCTTGCCTGCCTGTGGCTCATGCTGTGGCTAATGTGTGGAGGTATCCCTAGCTCATTTGCAGTTGGAAATGAAACTGATTTGTGTCAATAGAAATTCTAAGATCTTTGCCTTGTTCATAGTTCTTGTTCATAGTTCTTAAATGTTATCGTTCTTGCTGCAGCGTTATGTAAACAATTTGTAACAGACTGATGAGATATTTCAGAGTTTCTAAATATGAAGCAATAATTGTGTGCTTTGGAGGCAATCATCCTTCAGCATGATTACTTACCATTTTGTGTGGATGGTGGTTTCCGTTGTCAACCAAATCTTCTTTTAGGACAGCCAAATCTTCTTCTAGGGGATTGTTCAATTGTTATGAATGGTCTGGCCCCTACGGTTCATGCATCGAGCTATGCAACAACTGCCGGGAGCAAAACCAAATGAATGCGAGATCCTTTCGCCCTGCTTTAGACACAGGGCACGAGAATGCCTAATTTAAGGTTGTCAATTTCGTTTTATTCCATTCGGAATGACCGAAACATTCCATATCAATTTTAAAAAAGGAACAAAACAGAATAAATTTTATCTCATTTTAAATCTCGGTCCGTTCCGGATTTTTCGGTTAAGTTCCGCTCGGAATGTTCCTATTCCATTCCACATGTTCTATTCCGCTCTTGAAAAGCCATTGAATCAAATTGAATCTTATTCAATTTAATTAATTAAACCACCCAATTATAAAAAGCTCTTTTTTATTACTATTTTCTATAACAATGATATTAATAATAACATTGAAAATTATTATTACTATTTTCATTAACAATGATATTAATTTTTTAAAATTAGATTTATCACTAATATATATGGTTTATATTCATGTTGTTTTGTTCATGTTTATACTTTGTAGGAATTTGAGCAAAACAAGGGATGCTTTAGATTCCATTAACTTTAATAACATTGACCTAACTTTATATTTAAAATATTTGTGTTAAAAATTTTACTTTCATAATATTTTGATATTTTGTTTAAGTTGAATTACTTTAAGTTAAAGATTTATTTAATCTTAACTATTTAGAAATATTTTAAATTTTGAAATTATATTTGTTTGGCATTGTGTTTGTATTGCATAATTTATAATTAATTTATTTTAAATTTGAATTATGTTTGTTGAATTTATATATATATATATATATATATATATATATATATATATGAGAACAGTATAACCCCGAAACGGCATGCCGAAACACTCCAAAACTGAAACATTCCATTCCAATTGAAAAAATAAAACACCTATCAAAACAGAATTGACAACTTGCCTAATTGCCGTGCAACAGTGCACAAATGTTTGACTCCCACTTGACGACGCCTAGTTCTCGCAATATCGGCAAGTCTATACAGCAAATAAGGAGGGACAATAGCTGAAACTGCATGGTAAAATCGGGACTGGGTGGTTTTCAATTTGAGTTCAACATGCAGATTAGCATTTGTTTATGGCGACTTTTCATATGCATAAAAGCAATCAATTCAGAGAGAAGAAAAATCTAACTATACCATGGAAATGCATTTTAATTTACGAGGGTAGGCCCAACATGTCCTGGTTACGTATTCGTTCCACCATTTTAGTTTCTCAGGATTCATACAACTCGCCCGGAGGTTAATTTTCATGTCCAGAAATTCTGTCGTGTCTTTCCAAAGCACTAAGAATATATCTGCCATGGATCCTTTGTAGATCCGCATTTCATTTTGCTTCACAATAATGCTTGTTCGAATTTGATGTTACTTGACTTCATGATGTTCATACTTGGCCCAAAACATAAACTGATTTTTATATGCAAAAGCTAGCAAGAAAATACCTTGACTAGTAAAATTAAGGAAAAGCTATAGCCTCCTTGATCCCCACCCCTGCAATTTATGCTGTCCTGTCGTATAATTGTTGTAATTTTAGAGTCTGTTTTTTAAGAAAAAATATTTTTTTATTTAAATCCATTTCTAAGTTCTGACTAGCATTTTAAAAATTTATGGTGTATTAATTGTTGTTTCTAATTTAAAACTAATAAAAGTACTTAAATTACCCGAAAAGATCACCAGATTATAACGAAAGTAGCGCATCCAAAGCCAAAAGGGATTAAAAAATGAGCAAGCGACCTCCCATTATAAAGTCTAACTATTGAAATGGGAATTTTTTTTTTTTAAAAAAAATCGTCTCTGCAAAGATAATCCTTTAATTTTTGTCTTGAATTGCAAGAATTTTAATTTAACCAACGGTTGTCTCAATGTGTTCAAAATTGTCGAACTTGTTTCTCTGGTCTTGAGAAATTTTTGCTTTGGCATATTGACAGGACGACATCTTTCTCTGTATCATGCGCAGATTTTAAGTGAAATCTTAGGATTATATTCGTGATATACAACGTTTTTTGCTTGAATGTAAGGAGGAGGGAGTGATGTATGCATGTGATATGCCAATGATGTTCAGGGCCTCCAATCTTGCAGAGATGGACAATAGTATGGTATCACGTACATAAATAATGCCCTAGCCATCTGCATCGGAGACCAGATTGAGGTCTCTCTCTCCAAATTAAATGCTCTTAATCAAAGTAATCTTGCTAATTACT
>Ga0325411_1002960_pt1 | contig 19169 bp, 8 predicted proteins | sample PopdelMetagenome_13_FD_206181 | JGI IMG/M metagenome (GOLD analysis project Ga0325411, IMG submission 206181) | Populus deltoides microbial communities from Bellville, Georgia, United States - Xylem-PdIQD-R4 | ecosystem: Host-associated > Plants > Phyllosphere > Stem > Wood/Secondary xylem...
TAATGTTGAATTTACCATAAATTAGTAATTGAATATGTTGGAATAATTATTAGTTTTACTCTATTATTGCATGCTTTGTGTTTAATTTTTTCCATTTATTTTGATTGTTATTCTAGAGTTTTTTTTTATTATTGTTTTGTTGTATTGGCATAATTATTGAATAATTACTTGAATTGTAATTCTTAATGTTGAATTTACCTTAGGATTAGTAATTGAATATGTTGGAATAATTAGTATAGATTGGGTAAATTGGTTGTGGCTATTGTTAATATGTGCAGGTTTGTGGATTTGGGTAGTATCCGGTATAGGGGAGGTGCTGTCGAATTTTTTTTTTACATTTGAATTTAATTATATAATTATTTGTATCAAATTGTGTAGATGCGTAGAACGAAAACCAGAGCTGGTCGCTCAGGTGCGGTCGCAGCTAGTTCGTCTAGCAGCGAGGATGATATTTCCTTAGGTGCCTCTCAAGAAGAGGCACCTACACCACCTGCGCCGTCAACCGATGCTGCCTCTTCCAGCGGTACTTCACAGCGCAGAGGCGGCGTGCCTTCACTGCGGAATCAATTTACCCGCAAGTACGAGGCACAGTGGAAGGACGACCTTTCAATGTAAGTTTGTTAAGGTTTTAGTTTTTTTTAAAAAAAAAATTACAACATAATTTATCAAGTAATCACTATTGAATTTATTTCATTTATTTTCAGGTTCACAAACATTGAAGCCGCCCGAGTAATATCATCGGCGTTTAAATCGTCGATGGAGATTCCATTGTTTCAATGGAGTCAGATATCCAAGCATCCTGAATGGATGCCTCAAATCAATGCATGGTTTAACAGGTTTGAGGTTGGTATTAATTTATAATTTTCAGCTTATTAATATAATTGTAAATAAATTATTATTTTTATTTAAACTTGTTTATTTATACAAAGCACAAATTCTGCTGGGACATTGAGCATAACGCTGTTGTGAGGAGGGTGTGGGAAAATCACGCGGCAACTAGGTAAGATCGAAAACAATACAGGATTTTTTTAAGACAAAAATTTATGTTTTGAAATGTAATTTTTGGTTGCGTGAAGCAGGTTGCGTGATTTTTGGTATGAAGCACAGAAAAAGGCAAAAAAAACCGCAAGGGATAGGGGTTTCCAAGGCTGGAACGATGTTGCGGTTTGGAGGGATATCAAATCGATATACATCCCGGAAGATATATGGCCGCACTATCTTGAGCACGTGACTTCTGAGCGGTTCACACGACGCTCACATTTCGGTGCTGGCAACCGGAATCGGCCAATTCATGGCGGGGTGACAACTCACACTGGCGGCTCTGTTCCGTTTGCTGCACATGCGAAACGGATGGTAAGATTAATTTAAATGAAATATATCGTTAAAATTTAGTTGTTGTTAATATATCTTTTGTCATTATAGGCTGCGTCTCTTGGACGTGAGTCGAGCCCGATGGAGCTGTTTGTGGAGACGCACGTGCGGAGTCAAAACCGCCAGAAGGGGGCGCAACAGTTCGTTGATAACCGTGCTCAGCATTTCGTGGTATGTTTGTTCAACCATTTTATTTTGTAAGTTATTATGTAAGTTATTATGTTTATTGTATTGAATATGATGATTACTTTTTTATTTTATTTTCAGGAGACCTATAATAATCGGTTGAGGGAGAGATACGGGGACGATACTTTGACCCATCCGGAATTCGATCCGGATTTGTGGATGGAGGTTGGCTCGTCAAGTGGACCCGATAAAAATTGGGTTTACGAGCTCTCCAACACTACGGCCGACAACTTGCGGTCGACCCGTAGTGTTTCAACCGTTGGGAGCTCCCAATCAATAGCGAGCTCCCAATCTAAGGAGTTCATGGCTTTGTAGCAACTCACCGAGAAATACGATAACCTACAAGCGGAGTACGCACAACTCAAAGCGTCTCATGCACAACAAAGAGCGGAGTCTGAGCAATTCAAAGTGTCTCAAGCATAGTTTTGAAACCCGACCCGATCGAGTGATCGGGTCACGGGTCAGATGGGTTGACCCGGGTTGACCCAGGTCAACTAAAAAAAAAACACCTATAAAAAAAACACATAACTAGTTACAATGCAACACTTATATAAACCAAATTTAAATTATAAACCAATAACATAAATTTAATTCAATATCCAAAACAAAAACAAAATATAAATTCTAAAATATTTAAAACAAAACATCCAACAACATAAATTCTAAATCAACAACACATTCACTTTTGTTGAATGAACACATTAAGTTCTTCTGTGTCCATAGGAGCAAAATTTGGATCAAATGTCGATGGAATTGAGCCAATCTCGTCAACACCTAATAAATCATTAGCATGCTCTTTTGAAACTTCATCGTCACAATCATCTTCAATATCATTAACATTTATGACATCTACATTTCAAACACAATTAATAAATAAATATTATGTGTTAAACAAAACTTTATTTTAAATAATATTTATCACTAAATAATCAATCATTAATTACCATCATCTAAAGTATCTTGTATGGTCATAGTTGATAGAGCTTGGTGAAAACTCTCTGCTTCTTTAGTTGTCACAAATTGTCTCAACATTAATTGGATTATAATTTCGTCCTTTCCAATAATTCCTATATATTAAAAGTGAAGATAAACACTATATAATTGGAAAAATTGCAGTGAACAATATGGCATATCTTGAACCTATACCATATTTATTCACTAATTAAACATTTAGTTACGTGGATTAATAATTAATATGACTAGTCTGCATTGAAGAAATCAGTGGGGGATTCATATTAAGACTACCATTGTTTTTTGGCTTGGCATGGCATGGTGCCGTGTTCTTTTGAAAATCCTTTTTTAAAACTTTAGTTAGAGGTAAGTGTGGCAGAGTTTGGTCAGAAATGAGATTAAAGATCCCTGTGACCTCATCACTGAGTCTGCTACTGTTCTTCACTTCTTTGTACTGATACACAAAGCGCTCAAAAACACCAACCCAGAGGGAATCATTCAATCAAGGCTCCAGCCTTCAACTTGACTCCTCCCGCTCCTCCCTCCTCCCTCTTCCCCCCTCCCTCCCTCTCTAACCTCTTCTTAAGTCTTTGTATGTCTCTCTCTCGCATTCGGTTCTTTTAACTTGTTTATAAGTTAGAACCGTCGGCTGTAGTTCAAAAGTGGTGAGACTCTCTCTGATGCTTTGAGAGATTAGCCAACACATCATCACACCTTTCGAAAGTGACTTCCACTTTTTTCAATGTTCTGTCTCTCTCGCTTCACTCAAACGAAAACACCATCTTTCCCTCAATACTCCCATCTTCCAGCCTAATCAAAAAAAAGTGGACCGGGTGGACCAGGTCCCGAGTCGACCGGGTTTCGCCGGGCCAATTCCCGAGCGGGTTTTTGCCTTCACCCGGACCGGTCCCAGGCCCGGGTCGGCCAGGTCTCGGGTCGACCCGCTAGGCCGGTCCGGGTTTTAAAACACTGGTCTCAAGCACAACAAAAAGCGGAGTATGAAGCGGCTCATGAATAGCAAAAAGCGGCTTATGCCTAGCTTTACGAAATGATTATGAAATTGTCAAATAGCAGAACATGTGCGCCTAATCCTTTTTGGTCGTATAACCACCAGCCTCCACCAGGATCTCCTCCTCCTCCTCCTCAAGCTCCATCATCTTTATATTAATTTGTAATCAACATTATTTACCTTTAAAACTTCATTTATTATTTTTCTTGAAACATATTCAGTTTGTAATGAATATTATTTAACTTTGTTTTTTTTTTATGTTTAATATAAATTTTATTTGCATAATTGGTTTGTATTACAATTAATTTAAATAGTTTTTATATTATATATCCTAAATAATTTTTTAAAAACAAATTAAGAAAAAAACTATTACCAAGGATTTTACCGACGGATGAATTCGGTCGGTATTTTAAACACTCACCGACAGACTTACCAACGGACTTAATCCGTTGGCATTTAACAGTAGCTTCCACAATCACCGACGAATTTACCGATGGACATATTCTGTCGATATTTCATACACTCACCGACAGATTTACCGATGGAAACTATCCGTCGGTAAATCACAATATACCGACGGACTAAAAATCCGTCGGTATATTTCAAGCAGGAATCTTTTTTTTTGGCGCGCAAATTTCATCTGTAAAACCATCGGCAAATGGTTTTTTTGTTTTTCCAACCGATATAGCGACGGAATGGGGAATCACCGACGAAGGGAAAGCCGACGGACGTAATCCGTCGGTGATGACGTCGGTAAAAAAATACCGACGAACTTCTAATCACACACCGACGGAATTTTGCTGTCGGTAAAACTGTGAAATCTTGTAGTGGGAGATAGAAGACATTTAAATCTCTTACACCTTAGGATGAATCACCAAGATATCTAGAGAACGAGTGTTACGTATGGAGTTTCCTTCAAGATTCTGAATTTGGATATAGTTAGTATCTTTTGAGCTAAACGCTATGCATGACATGGCTTTTGAGATAGGAGAGCTATTGATTACTACTGAATCAAAGGTTAATCAATGATTTCTTTTCTCTTGTAGTATAGAGCTTTACAAGCTCGCTATGTTTTTTATTATTATTATATTTCTTCTCTGCTTTACATTTGAATTCCCATTTGTCGTATTGATTGAAGTTCTTTAATTCTCTGGATGAAGAGATTAATTATATTTTCAGGACTGGCTTCAAAATAACTAGTGGAATCCTCATATTTTCATTAATACAAATATTCTCTCCATCTAATTGATAAATAAATACTATATTAAGTATAAAAATATGTTTCCTTATAAAAATATGATCTCAGCCTCTAATATATTTGCGTATTATCTTTTATTTCAGAAGCGAACCAAGGTGCTTAACATCCTTAAAAAGGGAATGCAAGTTGCAGGCATAACTAGTAGTGATCTTCAACCCTCTAATATTGGAGGCATAATTACTGGTGACGATGAGGTAAGAGGAAATGGCTGTAGCATTATGTGAAAGAAACCAATGATGCATTTTATCACCAGTCAAATGCATCCAATCGTACAATAAATATTGCCGATGAGGTAAGAGGAAATGGCTGAAAATTTACTGGAAACTCTTCAAGTGGGCTCAGATCCGGTAGAGAATAAACTCAAGTTACTTTATATTGCTGTATCTTTTTTGTGGCAATAATTGTATTCTCATGCATTCGATCTCCATAGTCTCATGTGTACTTTTGGAGGGCATTGAGAACTTGTTTAATCTTAAGCTGCATGTGTGTAAAATATCATGTTGTTAATGAAGCTTTTCTTGTAAAATCATTGAGCACCATCACAACTGATTTCATTGCAAGCAAGACGTTATTATGGTATATTTTAAAATTATGTTTGCCTTGAAAAAATATTAAATTTTTTTTATGTTTTTTAATAGTTATTATCTTTTAATGTTAAAAAAGATTTTAAAAAATCATTCTAATTAATATATTATAATTATTGTTCAAAATCACCTTATATCACAATATCAATCTCTTTAACGGTAACAAAATATTAATTTTATACAATGAAATTTAATTGAAAATTGAGGGAGCACCTAAGCAACCATATAATAATTTTATACAACGAAATTTAATGCTTGTGTTGTGTGGGTTAATGACCATGGTTTTAAAAGATGAGTTCCTCTAGGCATAGGCAAGAGGCTGGATCCGGTTCATGATTCATGAATTAAGCGAGTTGACCCACAAGTGAACCGATCAAAAGTAAAACAATGATGAGTTCCTCTGGGCATAGCTAATTCATTATGTCGTTTGAATTCCTACTTTTCTACAAACAAATAATGAATAATAGTTATATAATCTCACCGTAAAACAATTGTTTTATGTAAATTCAAAGTTTAAAGCTGCTGCTAGTTCTACCATATTAAATGCCATGCTAATCTTGGACTAAAAGTGCTCGACTATTAGTTGGGCGTGGAAACAAATCCTTAAAGTTTGTGTATTGCTACGTTGGTAAACCTCAACTAAATCATTATTCATTAATGATAGCAGCTTTAGAGGGGCTAATGCAAATTAGGTTGGGTGACATCAATATCAGAGTTGATGACCTTACTACCAAGTTTAAAGCATTAGGGTTATACGCAAACATGAACCATGAAATAAAATAGGCATTTAGCTGGAATGACGCTCGTGACAAACCTGTCCCTAAACTAGTTCATGCAAATCCTCATGGTTTGTATGGTATTGATATTCTTCTGATAAAGAAGATCGGGGTGACATTTCTGGAAATAATAGGTATGCTCAAGATTACCGTATAAAGGTTGAGATTTCTTCTTTTGATGGTGATTTAGGAGTAGAGGATTTTCTTGATTGGTTAGTTGAATATGATCCATTTTATAAGCATACAAGAGTTTCATATTGTAGGATAATAAAAACTATATGGATTAAATTAAAGCATGGGACCTTAGTCTGATGAGATAGGCTATTGGAAACTAGGAGGCAAGAAGGTAGAAGACCTATTGAGACTAGGAAATGGATGAAGCAGTTGTTGAGAGTTAGTTTTTTTTTTCCCCTTGATTATGATTAGAAGATCTATTCCTTAAGTATCAGAGGTGTTCTTAAGATTCTCAAAACATGCATGAATATACAGTGGAATTTTTTCTCCTAGACGAGCGAAATAATCTACATGAAACTTGTTGCACCTTAGTGGATGTTGGTGAGAGCCAAAATACACATATTAGGAAAAATTGGAGTCTCCACCTAGTAATTAGAGGAAACTAGAAATTCTAAAAAAATAAGCACTAGTTTCAGAGATTCATGGAAGAGGTTAGTTATGCTTAAGATAAGAACAACGTCACCCTTAAAGCATCATTTTTTACGAAACATTATCTTTACTATATGTTTTCTCTTAAATTTATTTTTTTTATTGTCATTAATTATCATAATTGTTTTTATTATTTCTAAGTTTGTGAAAAGTTTGACATCGGTCTTCAAACTCGTCAAGATGTTGATGTTAATTCCTAAAAGGAATTTTCATCAAAATTACTAAAAAATAGGTGTAACTTATATTTGATTTTAAAATATGAACATAGATCCTTTTAAAAGGAGATGTCTCAACTAAGCTATTTGTAAAGATAGATATTAAACCCATATGAATGGTAAAAATTAAATTGGGTTTTGGCTCATTCACTCTCATTAATTGCAAAACAAACCTGAAAATTGTCATTATTATAATTATTTTTACCATTTTTATTCTTTTTTATTGAGAATGTCACTCTCAACAATAATAATAAAAAATTGGACTTCCACAAAAATGTAAAAAAAAATATGCACAAAATTTAAACATATAAATCACAATAAAATATTTATCCAGGTTCGAAATTAGGTGGAAAAACACCAAAAAAAAATTAAAAAAATACCACTGGGCCACGTAGCACGCTCGCTGGCTATTTAACCAATCTTAGGATTACGCCTTTTTTTGTTTTTGTCTCTCGGTGTTTCTTCTCTTTTCAGCTGGGTTGTTATTGTCGAGATAGTTGTTACATCTCATTTTATTTTTTTAATTTATTTTTTAAAATAATAATAAATGTAAAAAAAAAGTGGTGGTTTTTAAAGAAAATTCAACAACAAAATATATAAAAACTAAGCTGTAATTTTGGAGAAAATTTAAAGTCTAATTGTACCCCATTATGCCAAAAAATAGAGAGATAATAAAAATTTAAGGTCAAATTAAATAATTATTGGACGAATCTGAGTGAAAATTAAGTTCAAGAATATAATTAAATTTTTAATAGAAAAATTTTAATTTAATCATGATCCAAATTAAATTTTAATTATATTTAAAAATTAATTTAAATTCAAATAAATAATTTAATTAAATGTAAAGAATTAATTATGCTATGTAAAGGGTTGCTGCATGCTACCCCGATCTGGGCTGCATCATTATCAATTAACACAAACATAATAATATGGTGAAAAACTTATTCGTTTGCATACAATGAGACAGTCAAATTTTAATCACCCCATGCATCGCCACACATTTCAAAATAATATAAGTAGAAGAAGTCACAAAGTTAGAGAAAAAGAAAATGAAAAAATAATCACCCAAACATTGGCATTTTTTTTAATTTGAGAGATGTATTTTTATTTAAATTATCTAGATTTTTTATATTTATTCTAATTGCTTTTAGTTTTATCAAATTTTAAAATCAAGATAAAAAATAATTTAAACTCAATAATATGCGTTATAATTAGATTCTAAGAAAATACATTCAAGTCTGCATGTTTGAAGAAAAATATATTCATAAGAAAACGAGGAATTTTACAATTGAAACCATTTTTTCAATTGAGTTTAAATTATTAACTTCTAAAAAAACCCCTTATATTATTGTATAATTAAAAAATAAAAAAGCTCTCATTGTCACGAGATCTAATATTTTAATATGTAAATTCCTTTTAGCTTCCAGACTCAATTTTTAATTATCATTAAAGGTTTTTAAATATTTGTTGGCATATATAAACCTTGTTTTATTTTATTAAATACAAGCATAAAGCTTCCAGATTGAGTTTGTCATGTTCCTTGGAAAAATGCAACTCGGTTTTATGTGGTGTGGTTCCTCTACGCCTAGGACACCAGAATATCTAAAAGATAAGATGATCTTGTCTCCAAAAGCAGATTGTGGGATGGATTGGTGTGGTTCCTCTACGCCTAGGACACCAGAATATCTAAAAAGGCATGAGACGAAGAAAGGCATGAGAGAAAAGCATATTGCACATATTGGCTAGGGATTGTGAGGCCCCAGTTCTTGACGGGGCATAGTTGTAGATGAGCTTTGAGTGGCGGCTGCAGCTTGAAAAAGAAAAGGGTGTATGTATAGCGAACCAAGGTGCTTAAAATTCTTGAAAAGGGACTGCTAGATGCAGGCATAAATAGTGATCTTACTGGTATTGGTGATGGTAATGGTGATGATGGTGATGGTTCATCAAGATCTAACTCTAGTCGATGAGGTAAGAGGAAATGACTGAAAATTTACTGGAAACTCTTCAAGTGAGCTCAGATCCAGTAGAGAATAAACTCAAGTTACTTTATATAGAGCTGTATCTTTTTTGTGGCAATTGTATTCTCATGCATTCGATCTCCATAGTCTCATGTGTGTTTTTGGAGGGCATTGAGAACTTGTTACTTTTTTTTATTATTATAATTAACATAGGTGTCCGGGCCAGCTTGCGTGCACCTCGACTAATTTTACGGGCCCTGAAGTTAACGATTATATAAGCCTCCAGTAATTTTAAAATTTATGAGACTATTACCTCTAGAGAACTTGTTACTTTAATCTTATGCTGCTTTTGTGTAAAATCATGTAGTTAATGACGCTTTTCCAGTAAAATGATTGAGCACCATCAGAAGTGATTAACTCTAAATAGAGATATAGACATCACTGTGTGATGAAATGAGATATTTATTGTGCTTATTTTTACTTGGAAAAATTATTAAATTTATATTTTTTAATAATTTTTATTTGTTCATGTTAATTTTCTTTTTAAAAAAATCATTCTCATGTATTAAAATTATTTTTAACAAGCAGCTTGTATCTTAATATCAAACACTCAACCCTGATTTTCGGCACTTGAGAATACAATCTCTTTAACAGTAACAACATATTAATTTTATACAATGAAATTTAATTGAAAATTGGAGCACCTAAGCCACTAAATATTAATTTTATACAATGAAATTTAATTGAAAATTGGAGCACCTAAGCAACTAAATATTAATTTTATACAATGAAATCTAATGCATGTGTGGGTTAATGACCTATGGTCATGGTTTTAAAAGATGAGTTGAGTCTCCTTTAGGCATAGGTAACAGACTGGATCCTGTTCATGCGAGTTGACCCACGAGTGAACTGGTAAAAAGTAAAACAATGTTATAACACTTCTTTTTATTCTGCCGTTTCAATTCCTTCTTTTCTACTAACAAGTAATGAATAATTGTTATATCATCTCACTTTTGTTTATTTTGTTTTATGTAAGTTTAAAATTTAAAGCTGCTAATCCGCACATTATTGTTTTTATTTTTTTGAACACATGGTTTTTTTTTCCTTTTCTTTTTGTTTTTTGTTATGATTAAAAAAAAAAATTCTATTTTATTTTTTAATATTGAAATGGTTAAGAATTTAATTTTATAATTTTTTTCTTTTTCTTTTGTTTTTCTATGAGGTTAGCGTAGTTTGCGGGTTTGTCAAGGAAACCAACGTTATCCCAATTTATGGATTTTGTGGGGTTTTTTTAATTAAACTTGATTTTTTTATAGTTTATTTTTTTCTTATATTGTTAATAAGAAAATAGTTTTATAGAAAAACCATATTATTAAACTTTATGAAGAAACAAAACTTAAAGGATGTGGGGGAAACCATTGTTCATCCAACACTCATTGTACTGTGGATTACAATAGTAATCCACAATGTTTTGCTTTCTTATTTTTGTTTTTTTTAATTTTTGCTATAATATTTTTTCAAATCTATTTTTGTCGATTTTATCTTTTCAAATAAGATGGGATATGACCCCTCTTGCAAATTAATTAAATGTGCTAAGGCCTCCTTTTGATGCTCCAATGGACCTCTAATTTCTGCATTGGCCGAAACTTGCAAGACTAGTCTATTTAATACTTCTTTCAATACCTTTATTTTGGACCTTCTAATTGGCCCATTTAGAAAATGCAATAGATACTTATTGGTGTTCGTGGGCTGATCCACATCAATTATGGTTATTAGAAAACCTTAATTAGTCTTCAGAGTTCTAAGATAAGGGACTTGTTACGCTAAAAAAAATGTATTACCACCCTAAAGTATCATACCTATAGTAAATTCCATTGTTACTTGTCTTTTATCCCTAATAGCCTGTTGTGCCCAATCTACTGATGGTGTATCCACATGGATCTATTGTAATGAGTTAAACCTATTGTAGGTTTTATTCCTATCTGTTCTAAAGTTCTGGTTATTTTTGTTACTCCTAATTTATTTGACGAATTGATATTTATATCCCTATTTACTCCAGATCATGACCCGTAATTATTAATAGTTTATAAAGCCATGCTAGTGAATAATAGGACGAGTCTATGTTAGGTTCATTAAACCCAATTGAAATCTTAGGATGAGATGTCGCTAAACAATTCGTTTATGCAACGGTGGTCTATGGATAATGCCCCGTTCAAGTTCATTTATCCTATAGTACCAGGGTTTACTCGTAATTTTTACAAAATAAGGGTTTTGTACCCTGATCTTAAAATTTCCAAACATTAACTATTGTGGGTTAATCTACTTAGGGAGTGTTTGGGTGGGAGGTTTTTTTTCAAGGGTACAATCCTTTTAAAGCACACATAACACCTCCTAAAAGCAAAGAATACATGCTTTTCAATGAAAAAAAGCCACCACACATCCCACCAAAACACACATTAGTGGTGGGATCTAGTGGCACACATATTTTAGACAATATTGGACTTAGATATTTTTAAGACTTGTTTTTTTATTTCAAATCAAAAGAAACAACTAATACTTTTAATATAAAATATAATGATCCATGTTGAGTCCATTTACCCTGAATACCAAGAGTGAATAACAAAACATAATTTCATATAATTTTAAAACAACAAGGATGAGTTGTAAAGGCTTGGAACATAATATTAAACATGGCTTAACATAAAATATAATATCTTACAAGCAATTAAAAATCCTTGCGATCTAGAGCTTGATTTATATTTTATTTTATTTTAAATTATTTTTTGATATTAACTTAGTTCCATTTGGATGATTCAACATATTGATTCATAACTTAGTTATGTATTGCTCATGTGAATTGTATTTTGATGCTTGGAAATTTATTTTTTGTGATTGTGTGCAATGCAGTGTTTTTGGGGAAGAGAGATGGTGACAAAAAAATTATCACAGGATATCTCTAGTAAAAAAGTTGTAGATACCTTCTGCGACACGTGAGTTGCAATTGATATCTACGACTTGCATGTTGTAGATTGTATCTGCAATAATGGAGGTTCAGAAGGCATTTGTGACTAACATAACGCACATATCAATTATAATACTCTCAATTATACTTAGATTTATAAATATTGTTTTACTTGTGTTATTTTATAAAATATTTTTTTAAGGGTGCCCACTTACCAAAAACTCTATGCTGGCTAGATTCAGTTTTGTCATGTTCCTTGGAAAAATGCAACTCGGCTTTTCATGACTTTGATACGTGAACCGTGTTTCCTTTGGTGTGGGATTGTGGAATTATTGAAGATACAACTTGACTTCAATTCCTTAATATTTCTTCACTGTGTGGTCTCTTTAATAGCTACTGTTTTCTTTTGTTGTTGATAGAGAAGGGTTGAGGAGAAATAAATAATTCATGGGTACGGTGGAATAAAAGAAAAGATCTTGTCTCCAAAAACAAATTTGTGTGGACTCTGATACGGGAGTCGGGTTTCATGTGTTGTGTGAGATAGTTAAATTATTGAAGATACCAAAGGTCCCATCATGTACGATAGCAAAGTTTTAAAGAAGTTTGGAACACAATGATAATCCAATGATAATCCACACCCAACTTATTGAAGATACCAAAGGTCCCATCATGTACAATATTTTTTTTTAAAGTGTTATATAAGTTGTTTTTAAAGTGTGTTTTACTTATAAATAAATTAAAATAATATTTTTTTTATTTTTTAAAATTTATTTTTGATATTAACACATCAAAATGATATAAAAACATAAAAAAAAATTAATTTAAATCTAAATATAAATATATATATATATATATATATATATATATATAAAAACATGATTGGATACAACACAAAAAAAGGCCTAACATTATATCTTGCTGATCAATTCAAAATCCTCAAGATCAACTTGATTTCGATTTCATTTTATTTTAAATTGTATTTTATATTGACTTAGTTAAATTTAGATGACTCAACATATTGGTACATTATTTAGTGAATTTAGTCAAACCTGATAAGTCAAAGTCAAGAAAATAAAAAAAAATTAAAATGATATTGTTTTGAAAATATAAAATAGACCCGAGACAGGGCTCTTTTGTTCTTCTTCTTCTTCTTCTTTTTCTTCCTCATATGTAAAAAACATCAATACTCATTTCTTTCTCTTCTCTTCTCTCCCCAACTCCTTCTTTTCTTCTCCATGCTCAGGTATGTATTCTTCTTCTTTCTTCTTTTTTCTTCTTAGTTTTTTTTAATTAATATACTTTACGAATTTGTTTTTTTTTTTTTCTCTTCTTAGCTTCTCTTGCAACCACATTAAGGTAAGCTATTAATAAATTAATTAAATGTACTAAGGCCTTCTTTTGATGCTCCAATGGACCTCTAATTTCTGCATTGCCCGAAACTTGCAAGACTAGCCTATTTAATACTTCTTTCAATACCTTTATTTTGGACCTTCTAATTGGCCCATTTAGAACATGTAATAGATACTTATTGGTGTTCGTGGGCTGATCCACATTAATTATGGTTACTAGAAAACCCTAATTACTCTTTAAAGTTCTAAGATAAGGGACTTGTTACGCTAAAGAAAATGTATTATCACCCAAAGTATCATACCTATAGTAAATTCCATTGCTACCTATCTTTTATCCCTAATAGCTTGTTATGCCCTATCTACCGATGGTGTATCTACATGGATCTACTGTAATGAGTTAAATCTATAGTAGGTTTTATTCCTATCCGTTCTAAAGTTCTGTTTATTTTTGTTACTCCCAATTTGTTTGGGGAATTGATATTTATATCCCTATTTACTCCAGATCATGACCCGTGACTATTAATAGTTTATAAAGCCATGTTAGTGAATAATTGGATGGGTCTACGTTAGGTTCATTAAACCCAGTTCAAATCCTAGGGTGAAATGTCGCTAAACAATTTGTTCATGCAACGGTGGTCTATGGATAATGCCCTGTTCAAGTTCATTTATCCTATAGTACCAGAGTTCACTCATAATTTTATTGGATAAGGGTTTTGTAACCTGAACCTAAAATGTCCAAGCATTAACTATTATGGGTTAATATACTTATTGGTGGGATCTAGTGGCACAAATACTTTAAACAACATTGGACTTAGATATTTTTAAGACTTGTTTTTTATTTAAAATCAAAAGATCTGTCTACTACTTGCATGTTGTAGATTGTATCTGTAATAATGGAGGTTCAGAAGGCATTCGTGACTTACTGATGGCACATGCCAATTATAATACTCTCAATTATACTTAGATTTCTAAATATTGTTTTGCTTGTGTTATTTTACAAAATAATTTTTTAAGGGTGCTCACTTACCAAAAACTCTATCCTGGCTAGATTCAGTTTGTCATGTTCCTTGGAAAAATGCAACTCGGCTTTTCATGACTTTGATACGTGAACCGTGTTTCCTTTGGTGTGGGATCGTGGAATTATTGAAGATACCAAAGTTGGTTGGTCTCTTTAATAGCTACTGTTTTCTTTTGTGGTTGATAGAGAAGGTTGAGGAGAAATAAATAATGCATGGGTACGATGAAAAGATCTGTCTCCAAAAACAAATTTGTGAGAATACATAGTAGTAGCTGTGTTTGCATGGGCTTTGAGTGGCGGCTTCAGCTTGAAAAAGAAAAGGGTGTATGGCTGGTGGCTAGTACGAGGAAAGGGAGACATAAGGTTGTAAGGGTTAGAGTTAACTTGGTAATACAAGAATAAAAATGAATTGTATGTGATTCTACTTGGGTACCGATTGAAACTATGTATGGTGCTGGGGTAAAATTTGTTTTTTTAGTATATTTTTAAATTATTTTAATATGTCGGTTTTAAAATAAAAAATTATTACTTTAATATATTTTTAAATAGAAAAAAATTTAAAAATAACTAATTCTATACTTACATGGCCTTCAAGACTCGGGTTTCATGTGCTGTGTGAGATAGTTAAATTATTGAAGATATCAAAAGTCCCATCATGTACGATAGCAAAGTTTTAAAAAAGTTTGGAACACATTGATAATCCACACTTAAATTATTGAAGATACCAAAGGTCCCATCATGTATAATTTTTTTATCACACTAAAATGATTGGGTCTCTTTTCAAAAAGAGCTTAACGGCTGACGACGTCGGTCAATGGCTACTTTTTCTTCTTCTTTTTTTTTTTGATACAGAAGCGTAGAGGAGAAATCAATAATTCATGGGTACGGTGGAATGGAGAGATAAGCTTGTCTGGGTTTTTTATTGTTATTATTATTATTATTTTTTCATCCATTTTTACTGTTCACAACAACATCTATTTATACTACTAGCGTGTTTGATACTATGATATAAGTTGTTTTTTAAAGTGTTTTTATTTGTAAATGAATCAAAATAATATTTTTTTTATTTTTAAAAATTTATTTTTGATATTAACACATCAAAACGATACAAAAACATAAAAAATTATTTTGAATAAAAAAATAAACAAATTTAAAAACACGGTTGGACCACAAAACCAAAAAAGGCCTAACATAGGTATAATATCTTGCAGATCAATTCAAAATCTTCAAGATCAGCATGATTTGGATTTTATTTTATTTTAAATTGTTTTTTATATTGACTTATTTAAATTTAGATGACTCCACATATTGGTCCATTATTTAGTGAATTTAGCCAAACTTGACTAAGTCAAAGTCAATAAATTAAAAAAGAATTTAAATGATATCATTTTGAAAATATAAAAATAAACACGACTTGACTCGGTAATATGAGAATTATTAACCCAATGATTCTCTAAAATCTCAAACAAACCTTAAAATAAAAATCAAAGTTTAATTCTCTATAAACAGTTTGTAAAACACTACAATATACAAGAAAACTACAATACAAATACTGTAAATCAACAATACATTAACTTAAACACAACAATATAGCACCAAAAACGCTCCTATGAAAGCGCGTTAGGTCCAGCGCTGGTCAGACCTAAATGCTCATGAGTCTGGTCAATGCAAGACCCAAAGGTTAATGCAAACCAAGTATAATTGATGGGAACCTCATAATCGCGTGATCATGCAACTCACAATCAAGATTGAAATCTAATCTCGAAAAGCAAAAGAGGTTTGATAGGAGTGTGACATAATAGAAACATGTCTCAAGGTATTAGCACTATTAAAATTAAATTGAATGATGCTAAGAAGCCAGTTAATCTTAGATAAGTCAGTTTAGTTCTTTCAAGAACCAAAAAAAATACAAGAATCACTCTCATAAAAAAGTTGAAAAATCAGGATGATATTATTCAATGACCGCTGAATTTTAGGCTTACAAAAAATTTAAATAATCTTAGAAAATAACCCAAATGGATCTACCGTTGTGGACTAAACTGGCTCACTTATAAAATTGACCCAGAACATATACTGATAAGTCCAAAACACTGATCTAAACAAGTCTTGGATCTTAGCTAAAAACCAAGTATTAATTAAGCCCAAACAAGCCTTGGGCTATAGCTGAAATAATAAAAATAAAACTCATAAGTTAATTCCTTAAATTGTCGTGAGAAGAGAAAAAAAAAAGAGAAAACAATATAAGTCAGATATAAGGCTCATGTACAGCCTACAATGCCGCCCAATGATCCTAGAAACAGGGGAGAAGTTGACGCCCCTATAGTTTCTAAGATAGTAAAAGATTTTAATTGTAGCTTTGTATTTATCATTCTTTTGGAAGGAAATGTTGTTGCCTTTATTGTTCCTCTTTGCCGCCAATTAATTGTCCTTCCATCACTAGAAAAAACAATTAAAGTTGTTGAAATATTTTCCTTGCAAATCTAGGAAACTTTGCCGCCACTTTGTTACCCTTTTAAGCTTGGATTCTTTGTTTTCATTTGTTGTGTATTCTCCTCACTTGACATGGAAATAAATTAAATAAGATATTCTAATACATAAAAGAAATAATTAATGTTCTCACACGTAATATAAAATCAACAATTAGTATGGAATCCACAAGGCACATGGAAACACACACTAAAACAAGGTTGACCCAAACTAGTGTAAAATTGGCAGCCTTGCTGTCGAAAGTTCATGGCCCAAATAAGGTGGGATTTGGCCCCTCTTACAAATTAATTAAATGTATTAAGGCCTCCTCTTGATGCTCTAATAGATCTCTAATTTATGCATTGGCCGAAACTTGCAAGACTAGTCTATTTAATGCTTCTTTCAATGCCTTTATTTTGGACCTTGTAATTGGCCCATTTAGATCATGTAATAGATACTTATTGGTGTTCGTGGGCTGATCCACATCAATTATGATTACTAGAAAACCCTAATTAGTCTTTAGAGTTCTAAGATAAGGGACTTGTTATGCTAAAGGAAATGTATTATCACCCTAAAGTATAATACCTATAGTAAATTCCATTGATACTTGTCTTTTATCCCTAATAGTCTGTTGTGCCTAATCTACCGATGGTGTATCTACATGGATCTACTATAATGAATTAAACCTATGGTAGGTTTTATTCATATCTGTTCTAAAGTTCTGTTTAGTTTTGTTACTCCCAATTTGTTTGGGGAATTGATATTTATATCCCTATTTACTCCAGATCATGGCCCATGACTATTAATAATTTAGAAAGCCATGTTAGTGAATAATTGGATGGATCTATGTTAGGTTTATTAAACCCAATTCAAATCCTAGGAGGAGATGTCGCTAAACAATTTGTTTATGCAACGGTGGTTTATGGATAATGCCCTGTTCAAGTTCATTTATCCTATAGTATCAGGATTCACTCATAATTTTTACTGAAGAAGAGTTTTGTACCCTGATCCTAAAATATCCAAGCATTAACTATTATGGGTTAATTTACTTAGTGGTGGGATCTAGTGGCACAAATACTTTAGACAATATTGGACTTACATATTTTTAAGACTTATTTTTTTATTTAAAGTCAAAAGAAACAACTAATACTTTTAACATACAATGTAATGATCCATGTTGAGTCTATTGACCCTAAATACCAAGAGTGAATAGCAAAATATATTTTGAAATGATTTTAAAACAACAAGGATGAGTTGTAAAGCTTGGAACATAATACCCAACATGGCTAAACATAAATATAATATATTGCAAGTCAATTCAAAATCCTCAAGAAGTTTAATTTAGATTTTATTTTATTTTAAATTAATTTATGATATTGACTTAGTTACATTTGGATGACTAACATATTGATTTATAATTTAGGTATGTGCTCCTTTTGTGAATTGTATTTTGATGTTGGAAAACTAATTACTTGTAATTGTGTGAATTACAATTTTTTTGAAAAAGAGAGTTGATAGCAGAATAAACTATCCACTTAGAGAAGTTGAAAACACCGAGTTGCCATTGACATCTATAATTAGCAAGTCATAGATTGTATTTGCAATAATAGAGGTTATGGCATTCGTGACTGACGTGATGCACAAGACTTACAATACTCTCAACTATACTACATTTTCAAAAAAAAAAAAAAAAATTATGTATACCAAAAGAAATTATTAGGTCATGAAAATGCTTGATTTCCATAGAAAATGCTGGGATTTTTTAATCGTTTCTGGTTGAAACGAAAGAAAAAACATTAGTTCACAATACCAATAGCTTGATTGCCATAGAAAATGAGGATCATGTCAATAGTTAGTGGGCAATAGTCATCATCAGATATATGTAAGTGTGGGATCGTGGAATTATTGAAGATACCAAAGTTTCCACACCCAACTTGACTTCAATTCTTTAATATTTCTTCGCTGTGTGGTCTCTTTAATAGCTACTGTTTTCTTTTGTTGTTGATAGAGAAGGGTTGAGGTGAAATAAATAATGCATGGGTACGGTGGAATAAAAGATAAGTTCTGTCTCCAAAAACAAATTTGTGGGGGTAGTAGCTAGCTGGGTTTGCATGGACTCTGATACGGGAGTCGTGTTTCATGTGTTGTGTGAGAAAGTTAAATTATTGAAGATACTAAAGGTCCCATACAAATTCACAAAAATATCCTCGACCATAATAATATATAGAGAGCTTTGTGATCAGACAATATATATATTATTATGGCAAGACCACCCGAGGATTTCTGTGAGTTCTCGAAATGGAATGATACCGGAAAGAATTTTTATTCAAACATTAATAGGTCGTGTATTAGCAGACAATATATATATGGGTCTACGATGCATTGCCACTCGAAATCAAGATA
>Ga0325411_1002967_pt1 | contig 19129 bp, 11 predicted proteins | sample PopdelMetagenome_13_FD_206181 | JGI IMG/M metagenome (GOLD analysis project Ga0325411, IMG submission 206181) | Populus deltoides microbial communities from Bellville, Georgia, United States - Xylem-PdIQD-R4 | ecosystem: Host-associated > Plants > Phyllosphere > Stem > Wood/Secondary xylem...
ATGTAGGCTGGAATACTTCTAGTGGTTGCATATGGAAGAAATATTTCCTCTTCACAGGAGTATTACTTTTTATTCCAACATTTTGAGAATTAAAAAAAAAAACATTCAAATTGATTATTTTTTTTCAAATTATATATACGATGCTGTGCTTTCCAACTAAAAATCATTATTGTAAGTAATTTTCACGTCATGTGAGAAGGAGATTGTGTGATTTCTTTGAAAGGAATGAAGGTGGAAAGGAAAAGGAAAACGCTAAGAACTCATCCGATAAGATGGGTGAAGATCCTCTCTTATCAGATCAAACTTTGGACCGCCTAAGTCCACGACTTTACACGTTCTATGATTTGATAACTATCAATAAATACTTAGGTTAAAGAAAGATAAAAAAGATGGATTTATGCGAATAATTAGCCACCCACCCTTAATTCCTAATCAAGGCTTTTCAAGTGCTATTATCCCCACCTGGCTGCTAATGTGATGTTTGGTAACGTGATAGGGATTGTTTTTTAAAATATTTTTTATTTTAAAATGTATTAAAATATTTTTTTTATTTTTTAAAAATTATTTTTGATATCAATACATCAAAATAATATAAAAATATAAAAAAAATATTAATTTAAAATAAAAAAATAAAAACAAATTAATTTTTTTCTAGATAAAGCAATTCCAAAATATAATGCTAAACACCACCGAACTACTTTTTTATGTTTGATGAGCAGAGAAGGATAGCTCCTTTTATCGTCCCATTGTGAGCTAAAACATTCTGTTCTATGATTCCATCCTCCAGGGTTGAGTTAATTATAATCAATTTTATTTCAGAGCTAACTAATAAATTATAGGTGTCAAACTTAATTTAATTAGATCGGACATGAAGATACTAAATTTATAAATTTACTAAGTCTATGTGAATTAATCTTTATCATTAAAATGATGCCTATTAATTTTTTTTATTTAAAACATTTAGTTTTAATTGATTAACAGTGGATTGGATTTAATTTGATAGAGCTAACTGAATTACAATTTAACTTATTAATCATTTGAATTTGACTGAATTAATATTAAAATTTATTTAAATTAAAATTTAATTGAAAATAACCCATCAAACCAGACATAGCGAGTGTAAAAACTATGTAACGAGATATTCATGTATAGAGAGTTACATAGATATCATATTCTAGTTTAGAAATTGATACATATGTAATGATTTGTGAAGAAACAATTTATAGTTTTCAAAATATAGGAAACATGTCTGTCAATCATTGTCAATGATTTGACCGTCGACTTTATAGTTTTGTAATATAATTTATTATTTAATTACCTTAGTCAGTTAATTACAACTTAGTCCCTTAGTTTATTAGAACAAACTAATCGGTCTCCATGGTTTTAAAAATTATTTATTTAATCCACGTGCTTTAGAATCCATTAATAATTTAATCCTTTTTGACCATTTCATGTTACTTTTTATTAAAAAAAACAAAAAAAAAAAGAAAAGAAAAGGGCAAAAAAGTAGACAATACTTGGATTAGCTCCCCCTGTTCACTCTATATTTTATTTAACAGTCTCGAGTTTTTGTTTTTCAGCATTAGCGACTCAATTTGACTACTGTTACTGTATTGCCCTTGACTCCATTGTTTACACTTTATGTCGTAGTATTAATTACAGGTAACTGTAATTTCATGCATAGTTATCAAATTCATTCCCAGGCCAACCAGATCTAAAATACAGGTTAGGTTATGAATAAAATGAATTAACTCGGATTAACCTAGTTTAATATTTTTTTAAAATTAAAATAAAATTATTTTAATTTTATTTTTAAAATTAATTTAATTGTGAATTGATCTGAATAAATCAAATCAATTAAATATAGGTTGATTTTTTAAACACCTAACTTGAGATAAGAGACATGTTGGTTGGCTTCTAGATCGGCCAACAAGGTCGGTTCGATTTGATACCAACACTTATACGGAGTTATAACCGTTGAGTTTCTACTTATATTAAAGAACAAGCTAAACAAATTAATAAGTTCATCAATTATGTATGGGAATTCCAAATTAAGCTCTTGAATTTCAAAATTAAGCAATGTGATTCAAGAATGATCAAATTTTAATAAATGTTGTCCCTCGGAAAAAAAAAAAACAATTGACAAAATTCTGTAGCATATGTTCTACATGACATGACTTTGTTTTTATTAGTTTACTCTACAATTGATTGTTAACAAATTACTTGAATATACACGATCGATCTTTTATAGCACCACTTGCCAATAGTATTTGATTGACACCAAAAAGCAGTGCTAGTGCTGGGGGACCTGAGGAAAACACTTTTACTCGGTGAATTTTTTTTTTTTAATTTCTCTTGTTGGTCACATATGCGAGGACAAAATCGAGTAATGTGTAATAATACGAGGATATGACATCGTTCAATTATGAACTTTTGGGACTTAATTTACTTGAATTGCATATATTAATTGTTGGGAGACTAATTTGCGAGTGATTAAGAATATTGCAATATTTTAAAAATACATTTTACTTGATTTTTGATTTATTCTGATGATTTAGTATGTTAAAATAAAAAATAAAAAAATTTAGAAAAACGTTTTCTTTATATATATATAAACTATGCACTACCATACAAAATGTACTATTTTCGCCCCCCCCGGCAGCATTGAGATGCTAGGAACAAATTGGTGACAAAGACTTCCAGATTGAAAAACAGACACTACAAAACAACCAAAATTACGAAATATTGCACCCTGCACTAACCTTTTAGTGCTAGTCGTGCCCCACGTCATGATATATAATACTTTTTAAAATTTATTTATATTTTATTTATGGTAATTAAAATGGATATTTATAAAAATTACAATGATTTAAGTTCTACAAGAAAAAATTAGACAAATTTTTCTTTTTTTTATAAAAGTATTTTTTTAACAAAAGCATGTTTTTTTTATTGGCTATATGTTTTTTTTTAATAAAAACTAACAATGATTTGAATTAAGGAGAAAAACATATCTCTTTAATAAAAATTTCTTTTCTCTGTTCATGTATGTATATTTATTGTTTTGAAAAAAAAATATCTTTTTGTTAGAAACATTGATCTTGATCTGAAAAGTAAATTTTAATGAAAAAATAAAAAAAATGTCATGACTCGATAAATTTTTAACAAACATATAAAAAAATAAATGAATTGTTAATTTTAAAAATTAATAATAAAAAATATATTTTATTTTTATCGAATATTCATGAACAAGATTTTTAAAAACTTCCGCATATTAAATTTTTATTCATAAAACAATTATTAATATTACCATTAAAAGCTCCAATCTTATTTAAAAACCATGAGATAATTGGATATTTTTTTAAAAAATTATATAATAGGATAATCTCTTAAATATTATTTTTATAATGTTATTTTAAATAAAATATTATAAACGGTTAAGAGAAGAAGAAGTTGAAGGGTCATTTAAGCATGCTTAACCTAGACTTGACCCAAAAAGTGTTTTTTAAATGAGTGGACAAAGTGTTTTTTCTTTAAATTGATTGAATAACAAGTCGTATAATAATAAGATAAATAACATGTCGTCTATTATAATAAATTCAATTTTTACCACCTTTAATGACTAGAAAAATTAGTGTATAGTTAGTTGTATATTCAAAACCTATATATTTTTTTTTAAATCTAAAAATACCCAAAAAAGCATGGTTGAATCCTCAATAACCCCAATTCATACTAAAAAAACACCTTGTAATAAGTTTAAAAACCCAAAATAAAATCAAATTAAAAAAATAGAGTCCAATCTACTTTTCCGCATAGTTAAAGACCAAGATCACTTCTATTGAATTCTCTCCTCCATCACGAATTTATTCCATTGACTTTTAGATTGATTTTTTTTTAATGGAAGAAATGTAGCTAACTCAATGCTTTCTCTCTCTCTCTGTTTTTTTTTCAAAAACTTCTGCACTCCTTTTTTTATTTATAAGGAATAAAATATAAACAAAAATAAAATTTAATATCAAAATATAAACACCTGCATGAACCGATCATGAAAAATTATAAAAATTCAGGAAACAAAATGTATTCTGTCACACCAAAAAATGGACAACGTTTCTTGAATATTGCCGTTCACAGAGAATTAAGAAAGAAGAATGAAATACCATTTTGTTCTAGTTTCTTACTTTAATTTAATAAATGAGGATATACTCATTTCATAAAGAAATTAATTGGTTGATAAAGAAAATTTAAACTGTCTATTTAAAATTTAAAAATACACACAACAAATTATTGTTATATACTATAAATGCACAGGTTCGAATGGAAAATTACCTATTTTAAAACTTAGATAAAGAGAAAACTTAATTTGAGCACACAAAAACTGATCTAAAAAAAGAATCATAATAGTATGACATGAATATCGAGAAGTGAAAGGATGGAAATGTGCGTTCTTCTTTAAACAGAGCCAGGCCAATAGAATGTCGAGGTCGTACAAATCACTGAAAAGGAAATGGATATTATTACACAAAACTCCCATTGGACCTCTGGCCAGCATTTTTCAACTAAAGGGCTGGAAGGAGCCGTCATAATCCATTGTTGATAGGAAGTGACAGTGACATGCCATTGATCAATCTCGAAACGTGGAAATTTAATGTGCTCCTCGTGCAATTCAAATCCTCGGCCCCCGAAAACTTCCCACTAATTCCCTGGAAAGACATCAACTGTACCAATTAAGATCTTGCCTTTGATTTACCAAAGATATTGCGATTCATTTCACTCCCTTTTTCCTTGCAGTCTAAATAAGGTAATTATCTTCAGGCCTCTAATTTGGTATCCTATGAGGATGAAATTGAGAAAAGCTGTGTCCCTCGAGATCCCAATTTGGGATTTAAGATGTATAATTCCAAGTGCTTATTTTGTTGGAACGCAAGTAGAAACACGTCATGTGATAAACGTGACACCGATGCTTAGTAAAGAATAAGACTTCTTATTCTCCATGGTTAACGAACGTGCTCGGGAAACTATTTTTAGAAGTGTCTAGATTTGTGCTTTGAAATCCGAACCTTTTACATTAAACGAAATATCTACATTTCTTATCAGCAAAGAATGTTCTAGAGCAACCAATGTTAAAGAGATGGGATATATGTGTTCCTGTACCTAGTTCTAAAAGATCCGGTTCGCCTGACCCTTTAATTCAATTCAAGATTCTGCCTGGCGGCTGGTCGGATCAGTAAAAATATCCTATGCAACGTTGGTTTGAGTTTTTCTTTTGGATCAAAATCGATCTATATAAACTCGGATAAACCCTAAGTCAATCTCCTAACTTGGACTGGTTTGCTCCCTTATTAGTTCTCATAACTATGGTTATGTATGCCTTTTTCAGTTTGTTTTCCGTTCATCTCACAAGGTCACCTTTTGCTCTTCAACAAAATATCATGTGCAAATTCATCAGCATATCGTGAAACCCACCCCTTTCTTTTTTCGAGTGATTGAATAGAAATAATGTCAATCATCAGCATGATGGGAATTGGTTGATGGGTGCCCAACATTTCTTTGCCACTAAATTGCTAGCTAGCACCCCTTTTTTATCCTTGGCAGTTTTAACAAAGAATTTGACCCACAGAAACACATAAAGAATTCATCATTGCCAGCATGAACTTGCATCATTCGAAGCCGGACCTCTCAATTCCCAACATAAAATCATCTACACAGAAAATTTAGACGCGCACCACTATAGGTACAAACTTACGCGGTGGCCAGTGGTGGCCCTGGCCAAAAATCTGGAAATTTCTAAAATACCCCACCGAACTTATCAAGCCATCAAATTGTTGAAGACATTTTCAATGTATTAAACGATTTATAAGTAAACTTAATAACTAGTTATGAGTTGAATCAATTAAACTTAATCTGTCAAAACTCAATGTAATTTTTTAATTTTTTTTAAAATAATATTATTTTAGATGTATCTGGATCATCAACATATTTAATCCATGATTTGAGTTTTAGACTATTGATAACTTTAATATTTTTAGAGATGTCACCGTCCCTAAAATCAAAATTGTACATTATGGCCCTCCACTTTAGCAAGTATGGACAAAAAAATACCCACGCCATTAAGTGATAGTTATATGATGGACCGATAGTTTTTTATAAAAATAATGAAATATATAAAAAATATTACTATGCGTTGGCCTGTCTGTATGCGAATTAAAGCTATTTGATTTAATGATGTGGATCTTAGTATGTACTATGTATCTAACTGCAATTGATCTTCTAATATAACTGGTTTGGATCATATGACTATTTCCATATATTAAGGAACATGATTTTAAGAACCAATGAAAAAAATGGTCCCTAAAGACATAGGATTTAAAATTTGGGTTTTATATTGACAGGTTTCAGGTTCAAATTCTGAAAGGATTAGAATAGCATTTAGATATGACAAAAAAAAAAACAATTAAGTGGATTACTTTTGAATGCATAAATAAAATCAATAATAAGTATACTGCAATTTTCATGCAAAATATTGATGGTGGCAAAGTGATAACATTTGCCGTGATTATTTCCCCGATGATCGAGTATCTTCGTGGGCCTTTTTGATCAAGTGCATTTTAATCATGTGAGGGAAAAACCAAAACCCGAGCCTAAGCTCGATGTTCTTTGTACCAAAAACCATAGCCTAAGAAGGAAAATCTGGAAGAAAAAGAGAGTAGTCGTGATCAATATATGCTTCCAAAGAAGTATGGAGGCATAATGATTTATTCAATACTTAATTAATTAAATTAGGTCCTATGAGTTCAGATAAGTTCCACTTAATTCAGTTCCTACACTCATATTTCATTGTGGATTCTTATAAGTTATATTAACTAGTTTTATTTGTTAAGATTTATTTCGCTTCACAAGCTTTCACATATGCCATGTGTCGATGAATATTCCAACAATAAATTAAAGATCTATTTTGCAAAATAGAATTTTAGGTATTTATTTTTATTTTGGAATTAAAAAATTTCATTTGGTCTCTAAACTTTTGAGTTATGTATTTTATAGTCCTTGTTATTTAATAATTTTATATTTTAATCTCAAACTTTATTTTTTTCACATGTAAATCTCTAGTGTTGAGAGTGAAGATAAAGTTACTAGAAAATACCGTGGAGAGAGAGTGATTGGATGACCACATTCTGGTCACCATAAAACTGATTTTGATCTTAATGGATTCACTTCATTAATTACTAAATTAACAGCTAATGGACCTGACACTATTGTTCTTTCATGTTTTATCTCATTCTTTCTTCCAACTTTATGTACAACTAGCTATGAGACTTTTGCTTCGCTACGGGTAGGATAAATTTTTTTTTAAGAAAAAAATTTAGTCGACACAAACATGTTTTCAAGACAGGTTCGAAATCAAATAATAAAAACAAAAAAAATAAAGAAAAAAAAAATGTTAGCCCGTGTTAACCCATCAAGCCCGTGACCCGAGTCATTTGACCAAAAACAATAAACTTGAAAAAACCTTGAAGTTCAATTCTCAACAAATCAAATATTGAAGGATGAAATTAAAAAAAAAAATTTAACATACAAAAGGATAAAAAATAGCAATTATAAGAAAAAGAGACATGAGTTGCTCAATTAAACCCGCCAAACATACAGGTCAAGTTATGTGATTGAGATAACCTGACAGAAAAACAAATGCAGAAAATCATGAAACCTGATTTTGTTTTAAACCCAATGTTGAATTATGAGATGGAAAAAAATAAGTAAAAAAAAAATGATGCCGACCCTTGTTGGCTTATAAAACTCGTGCCCTGGACCTTTTGATCGGAAGCAACAAATATGAAAAAATCACGAAAGCCAGTTCTTAACAAATCAAATATTCAAGGATGAAATTTTTTAAAAAATCAAAAAAGACAAAAGGATCCCAAAGAAAAAAAGAGAAAAAAAGGTACGGGCCTACCTGGGTTAACTTTCCAAACTTACTAGCCATGTCATGAGATCAAGATAATCTTGTAAAAAAATAAAATAAAGAAAACCATGAAGCCTATTTAAAAAAAAATCAATGTCAAGTAATGAGATCAAAAAAGAAATTAAGTCTATAAAAAAAATGATGGGAACCCGTGTTAGCTCATAAAACTCGTGACCTGAGACATTTGATTATAAGTATAAAACTTGGAAAAATCATGAAGCCCTAACCTTAAATTAAAACAAATGTCAAATGGTTAAATTAAAAAAAAAACACATTCAATCACAAAAAAGAACTGAAACATAAAATAATAGTCAAAAGAATGACAATCAACCTTAAAAAATGAGAGGGTGGATAATTTTGGATTGAAGAAATAAATTAAAAAGAAAAATTAATTTTACAAAATAATTAAAAGAAGAAACCACCCAAAAACACAAAAAAATGAAATGTTTTTTTTTATTTAATATCGAGAATACATTTTATGTATAAGTTCATAGTTCTGTATATTAAAAGAAATAAAATAATTTTTTTGGTGTTTTAGAAATACAAAACAATTTCTAATGGGTAATCATAAAATAGTTATGACACCTTTTGACTGGTTCCTGTATTTTTTTCAAAGCATGATAAAAATGCAATTTTTTATGTAAAAATAAAAATAAAATATGCTTGAAAATTTGAGAATGTGGCCATATGCAAGAAAAAAATATTTATCTATTTATTATTTTAGGCTTTGTTTAGGGAAAAAACACAATTCTCCTTGTAATAAAATTACTAAAATAGGTTTATGAGTATGAGGTGTTTGCCAAACATATCCTTAACTTAGAATTTTTTATTTTTTAAAAAATGACAAACCAAATAGAGTCTTAAACCCTTGACCCAATTTTGACCTGACCAGGTTAACTTGAAATTTTTTGTTCACTCATAAACCGAACCAAAAATCCTGATTTGACTAAAAAACAATCCAAAAACAAAACTAAAATAAAAAAATAGATTAAACACCATAACTAAAAATTATCGAACAAAACGGATTAAACATAAAAAAATAAAGGACAAAAAGAACACCAAAACCCAAACCCCAGCAACGTGAAACCCAAAATAGACTAAACACAATTAAAACAAAGGCACATACATGTTGGAAATCATGCAAGGATAAATAATCTAGCATCCATTCACTTCAATTATCACTTAAACACCATGATTTTGTCAATATAAGTTTCCGTTCAAAACCAAAATTCTAGGATTAAAATCTATCAAAACTTATTATTGATGCAAATAAGCTCTAGATTATTTATTAATCAAGCATAAAGAAGAGTTATGTGCAAAGAAATGGATTAAAATTGGTTCAAATAAAAGATCCAAGACAATGTTCTTCCTAATAACACGAAGAATATGCCCAAACCCAACCCAACAACATGAAATCCAAATTAGACCATATACGGTCAAACAAAAGACACCTACATGTTGGAAATCATGAAGGATCAATAATTTAACATCCATTCACCTTAATTATCAAAGAATAAACATGATTTTTTCAAAATGAGTTTTGGTTCAAAATCAAAATCCTAGGATTAAATTCCATCAAAAACTTGTTTTTGATACAAATAAATCATAGATTATCAACTAATCAAGTTGCCCGAGGGGTTAAGTGCAAAGAAATGGATCAAAATCGGTACGAATCATAGGCTAAGAAATTATTCTTTTCAAGAATACAAAGAACATGCCCAGAAACTCAACAAAAACCTAGCTACTGCCCAGCACTGCCAAGCCTTTTAAATGAGTATTTTTGGCTTTAAACATGCTTTATTTATCCCAATACGTCACACCACCATACACAAACGTGTTTGAATATAAAAAACTAACAAATAAAATAAAATCAAATATCAAAATCATGCATGAGGTAACAAATCTAAAAACTACCAACTTAAAATAAAAAAAATATTCATGTAATATGGATTCAAAATTGAATTTTCTAAACTCATTTTGGTCATGAACAGTCCTAGCATAACCAGGAAGAACACCCTTCTTGAGTTGGTTGGACCGGGGGAAAGAGGACAAAATGCTACTCAATTGCTATGCTATGATATGTATGAGGGAAGCGAGTTGTTGGTGCTTCCACATGAGGTTATACAAATGTTCCCTCCCCATTATTGGATCTTAAAAGTTGCTCAAGAAGATTGGTCAATTGAGACTTCATTCTTCATAGACTTTAACTCGTTCTGATAATGTGATTTCAGATTAGTTCTCTCCTCCTTCACCATTCTTTTTCTTAGTCAGGTGTAATAGACTTTACATGGGGGATCTATGTTTCACAACCTGTAATGTATGTGAAAATTTATGAGCAAATACATGTTTAAATGTGTCACACGTATATGACGTTGAGGCAATCATCCTTTCGGGTCAAGATCTCTTCGGTGATGGGGGGAAGAATAAATAATTCTTATTTCTTATCAGTAAAAAAAGGGATGAAGTCTTCACTTAATATTTTGATCACTAGAAACTCTAACTGATCTCAGAGTTTGAATAAAATGACTGGTTGTGTATAAGAAGGACGTATCACCCATAGTACACTTTACCTAAGTTAAACTGCATTGTTTGTTTGTCTGATATAAACTAAGGTATTGTTGTGTTTTTTAACCATTGGTCTGTTCAATGTTTAAGGGAAGTTCTCATCGGTAAGGAGACATTTTTCTTATCAGGTTAATTAAAACATAACCATTCTAGAGTTAAAATATATTTTTGTATTTTTTTATTTTTTAATATCATGAATACATCTTACTTATATGTTTGTAATCCTTGATATTGACACAAACAAAATAAGATTTTGGATATTTTTAAAATATAGGTCAAGTTCTCATAACTTTAATAAACTAGTTACTAAATCCAAAAAAATAAAAAAAATTATTTTTGTGGTTTTTTTATATGCTAAAATATGTAAATATAATTTATTTTTAAGAAACTTAGCCGCCATATGCAATTTAAAATAAAATTATATTTTTAAAAGAAAGATTTTTGTTATTTTTTGTGAAAGAAAACCGATTTATTTAATACTAAAAAAACATTTCACGTGTAAGTTATAATTTTAAATATTAAATATAAAAGAATATAAAAAAAAAGAAATTAGCAAGATGATTTTTCAAAAATTTAAAAATTCGACTAAAACCAAGTTTGACAAAACATGTCTATATCATATATTCACAACTAAAATCAATCAAACATCTTCTTATAACTAACAAGATATTTAACGAGCAACATGCTTCCTAGACAAATAAGTTCAAAACCAAATTGCATTAAATATCACATAAATCAAACCAAATGCTCAAGTAAATTTCAGCAAAAACTCATGGTTTCAAAATCTAACCCCAACCATTCAACAACTATACCTTCAACTCAATCTTCTCCTCATCACAAACCAAATCAATATCCACATAAATCATCTCCTAATCACAAGTCAATGACCATCAATACAAAACATTTTTTTTTATCCGCACAATTAATTCAAGGTTAAATAACATTTGATTACAAATTAAATTCAGCTTGTAAATCATGGAGATAACACAACATGGTTTATTCAACTAATTTCAAAGAGGTCGTGCTTTATGAGTTTAAGAAATGGACCTTCAATGGAGACCAAAGGAGAGCTAAGGATGTTGGAACTTAATATCTCTGCTACTTTTCACCGTTGGGTCAAAGTGCTGCTGTTCATGTTTTGAACTAAACGGCTACCCATGGCTGAGAATAAAACAGTTTTTCACGGCTGAAAACTTTAGCTGCTGCTCACAACCAACATTGGTGCTGTGGCGGTTCTTCAATGGAGAAAAGAAGAGAAATGAGGCTGTTGAATCTTGGACTGCTGCTGCACAGATTTGTTGTGCAAAGAGACTGCCTGCTGCTGATTACGCCCGAAACAAGAGAGGTAGTTCACGGCAAAGATATAGCTATCGTTCACAGCTGAAAACTTCAGCTGCTGTTCCTAACCGACGTTGGTGTTTGTGCTCTGCTACTGGAATAGAGAAGGTGAGGCTGATGCGGTGAACAGATACTGGACTGTCGTGCATGGAGAAGAAGACGTGGACGCTTCTTGATTGATGTGAGGCTGTCCGCGTGGAGAAGAAGAAAGGGGCGATGCTTGGTGGTGAAACCGTCGGTGAGGGTGAGCTTGAAAGTGGTGGCCGACTGCTGCGTGTTGTGGTGGTGGAGAGACGACGGCTGATTCTCTTAGTAAGGGTTAATTATTTTGGTGCTTCTTGTTGCTTCTGGAGATGTCACAGTGCAGCTAGTTCCTTTTGGCTACCATTGCTGGAAACTCTGGTGCTCAGGGTAGGAGACTTTGCTGCTGTGGATATGGCTCTCAGCTGAGCTGGTGTTGCTGTAACTTGTCGTCTTAGCTGCTATGAAAGGAGGAGTTGAAGAGTTGAAGATGAGAATAAAGCTTGTGCTATGAATGTCAGTTAAAACCTCTGCTGTTGTTCACGGAGGAACCAAAAGCTGCGGGACTATCACAGTGGAGGTGCTGGCAGCTTCTAGCGTGGGTCTTGGTTGCTATTGTCGGTTGGAAATAATGGCTGATGTTGAAAGCGGGTCTGTCAGCCAAGGGTTAAGGATGACAAGAAGTTGCTGAGGGTGGACGTTGGCGGATGAATGGGAGGTTGCTGTGGTTGGTTTCAGGCTGGAAAACACAAGGAAAAAGGCTGTTGCAGTCTTGGTTGGGAGGCAGTATTCATGGCAGTGTTCATGCTTATTTCATATGCTGCTTGAGTTAGGGTTTAATGGGATTTTTATGGAAAAAATGTGGAGGTTCTAGGGTTCCTTGATATCTCGAGTTTTGATGCTGAGGAATAGATCACAACTAATTATAAAGGCTAAGAAAAAAAATCTTGTCATGCTCTGAAATTGACAAAAGAGGACACAAGTCTGTTTCTGCAGAGGGAGCAATGCTAGTAAGTGGTTTTGGAAGAAAATCTGTATGTGTTTTTAATGTAATATAACCTGGAATTTTAGATTAGAGTGAAGTAAAATTATCTGGATATAAGTTGTCATAAAATTTGTGTGGTACGGTGAAGAAGTGACGAATAGTAAAATTATAGTCTTATTTAATTTGGTCCTTAAACCTTTGGTAATTTTTAATAGAGCCCCTAGTTAGCCCTTATCCATTGTATTTCTGCAATTTCAACCTTAATTTTCTTGAATTGGACCCTCAAATTTCATCACTTTTTACAAATTGGTTCTAGATTTCAGATTTTTTCAATGTGATCCTTAATTAAAATTTATACTTCAAATTTCTTTTAATTAAGACCCTAATTGCACTAATTCAGCATTTCAAAGTCTTAATTGTACCCCTAATCTTTGTGAATTAATCCGAATTAGGCCTTCAAAGTTGATTTTTGTTCAATTGAGTCCTTGATTGAATCCACAAAACTTATTAGAAGTTTAATTAAGTCCTTAAACTTAATCAATTCTTCTAATTTTTGTCCAATTAACTTTCAAACTTAATTTTTTCTTCAATTAAGTCCTTAAAAAAGTCAATTAAACCTGTTAGAAGTTTAATTAAGTCCTTAGACTTAATTAATTCTTTCAATTTTGGCCAAGTTTGGATTTCAACATCAATTTTCTTCCTTTCTTCATCCCATTTTGTCATAACATCCCAATCTGGCTAATTGTTCTAGTATTTTGATCTTTTGCAGCTCAAAGACTTATCTCTTCGTGTCTCGAAAATATTTTTGAATTTTATATTTTTGAGTTTTTTTGGATTTTTAATAAAAAAAATATATGCTTTTATAAAATAAATTTAGGGGGTTCAAAAATAGGTTATGACAAAATGCATGATCATGATGTATACGTCAATGTATATTGTATATGGATTAACCTTTCTGAACTGATTCATGACTTTCATAATTCTTTGGGCAAGTCCTTATCATGGTTGAATTCCAAAGTATATTAGAGAAAAAGATGAATTGCGACTCTCTCATAAATAAAAAAATTCGTACATCATTTGAAAAACTTTAAAATCCAAAAGCCCTACACATCATTACTTATAAAAAAACATCTCATGTATTAGCTATGTTTCTAATGAAGTGTGGCACTCATGTGTTCTCGGTACTTCATAACATCATTTCCAATATAGGTGGTCTATTGTTGCAATCTTTTAGCATGATGGGTTACTTGCTCAATTTACTTTGTCATTTGTCTTATATTAGCATGGAATAAAGTATTGTCGGTGATCAATACTCTGTTGTTTGTTGCTAAAGTCCCATTGTTTCATTCCAGTACTCGTACAATAGCCTCAAACCATGCTACCTTGACCATTTTCCTTTGCAGACCCTACATCTCAATGTCAAACTCAGCTATTTTAGAATTAATTTGAATTGTAAAGTTGTCAATATAGTCTTGACATACCTGATGCTCTTGCTTAGTTCTAATTAACTCTTCCTCCATCTTAAATTAATGTCTAACTCTTTTAGCTTTTTCTCTTGAATTTCCAACTTAAATTGCAATACCATGATCTGTCCCTTTGAATACTTATAATCTCTCATATCAAACTTAACGACTTTTCTAGCGCTTCTCTCTTCCTCAAACTATGTTATATTAGGACCAGATTCTTCTTTCCTTTTCCATGTCAATCCTGACTAATCGATTTCTCTCTTTCTCAACCTCTAACTTCTTTCTAAAGTTGTCTTTTTCTTTTTTTAAGGAATCTATTATTTTCTTATCGGTATTTATCCTGTCTTTGGCTGACCTCTTGACTTTGGACAACTCCTTTTCTTTTACCACATACTTGTTAGTCAGCTCATCGTATTTAGTCATTTGAGTTCCCAACTCATCTTGGATACACTTGGATATTTCTTTGGCTACCTCGACCTTTGTCTACCCTTTTCATATTGCCTTATGATCGTTTGTCAAAGTTGTAAAATGTCCATCATTCTTTGCCAATTGTTGGTTCAGTTAATTCCACATCTTATCTTTCTCTTCCAAATATTTTTCCAACAACTGTCGTTGCCCTTTGCTATGACTGAGGTCAATTATGCACTTCTCTACCTGTTTTCTTAACTCCTACTCACTATCAATTGTTTTTCTTTTTGGTTGCTCCATTTTTTATTCTTAATTTGTGGGTAAGGAGATCGATGGTGTAAAGAAAATATATTAACACCTCTAATATGTCTTACCTAAGATAAGCTGTATTATTTATTTTTCTTATCTAAACTAAGGTAATGTTGTATTTTTTTAATTGTTGGTCTATTTAGGGTTTAAGAAAAGTCCTATACAATATGAAGGTTCTTATTTTATCAGGTTAAAATTTAACCATTCTAATGCCAAAACATAAAAAAAAATGAACTGTATTTTTTATTTAATATCGGGAAAACTTCTTCTATATAAGTTAATAATTTCGTATATTAAAAGAAATAAAATAATATTTTTGGTGTTTTTGAAATGCAGATCAAGTTCTAACAGATAATCATAAACTTGTTATGATACCTTTTGACTAATTCTTGTATTTGTTTTTCAAAGCATGATAAAAATGAAATTTTTTTATGTAAAAAAATAAAATATGCAATAAAATTTTAGAATTTGGCCATATGCAAGAAAATAATATATTTTTATTATTTGTTTTATTTTTTAGGCTTTTTTTTGGCAAAAAAACTCATTTCTTCTTGTAATAAAACTACCAAAAATATACATAAGGGGTGTTTGTCAAACACATCCTTAAACCAAAAAAACCCTTGACCTGATTTTGACCCGACTAAGTCGATCTAAAATTTTTTGGTTCGACCATAAACCAAACAAAAAATTCTGGTTCGACCTGAAAATAACCAAAAACAAAACCAAAGTAAAAAAATAGATTAAACACTAACAAGACATAAAAAACTGAAAAAGTCTTGAACATAACGGATCAAACACAAAAAAAAAAACACGAACAACATCAAAACCTAAACCAAACAACATAAAACCCAAAACAAACTAGATATGGTAAAAAAAAGGCACATGTATGTTAGAAATCATGCAAGGATCAATAATCTAATATTCATCCACTTTAATTATCACTTAAACATCACAATTTTATCAAAAGAGCTTTCGTTTCTAAATAAAAACCCATGGATTGAAATCCATCAAAACTTGTTATGGATGCAAATAAACCCTAGATTATTTACTAATCAATCAAAAATAAGGGTTATGTAAAAAGAAATGGATCAAAATTGATCCTCATCAATGGTCTAAAGCAATGTTCTTCTCAAGAACACGAAAAACATGCCCATACTCAACCCAGAAACATGAAATCCAAATTAGACTAGACGAGGTCAAACAAAAAGCACCAATATGTTGAAAGGTCTTGGCTATCACCATCCTATTATCCTCTTAAAGCTTAGAAAATCTTTTATGTTAGGCTCTTAAACCGTTACATTTAGGTTTCTTATAAGTATTTTCTTATTTTTTCTCTTTTTTTCTCCCTTTTTTTTCAACTCTCTTCTTAAAAGGGTATTTTAATAAGGTTTTGGGAGATCTTGAATCCATTTCTAACCTCTTAATCTTGAGGTAAATATTGTAAACCCTTGATAAGAACCTATTTAGGATCTTTTACGTATGAACACATAAAAAGAAGGTCAGCTATTGCATAATTGTGTTTCAGTCATGGCTGACCAAGTTGCCCATTTTCGAGACCTCGTTGGAGCAATTCTAACATCATCGTCACCTGAAGTTGATAGATGGCACTCACACCTTTCATTTGGATTCAACCTTGTGCAATTTAAAGGTATGTAGCTCCATATTTATTTGTTTGAAGTTACCAACTCGATCAACTAAAAATGTTAAAAAAGGCTGGTTTACGGAATGACATGTCACTCATATTCTCTTTATTAACTCTGAATGACGTGTCGTTTATAGTTTTTAATTTCGGATTGGCAAATTTCAATGGAGTCCTTATTCTCTTAGTTTCTTTAAATTGCACACATAATTGCCTCAAAACTTCTAATTTCATCCAATTTCACCCTTGCCAAACTCAATTGTCAGCTCCTAAGTTGACCACCTTTTTCATTTTGATCCCTAGTTCTGAATTTATGCATTTTAATCCTCAATTGACCAACAAACTTCTAATTTCTTCCATTGACCCTTGATGTGGTCAATTTCAGCCCTTAAATCCATGCCTTTTTTTGGTTTTTTTTCTTGGTTTTGGATTTCTTCAATTAAGTCCTTAATTCCCCCATCAAACTCAATATTTATGCAATTAAGCCCCTGATTTGACCAAATTAACTCAATATGTATGTTGATTATGACTATTGAAAGTGATGATTCATTTTAGTCTATGAGTGTGAAGTTGGATGGAAAGAATTATCCTTGTTGGAGTTATATGATGAGAAATTTTATTAAGGGTAAAAAGATGTTTAGAGGAACTCTTGTGAAACCTTGGAATACTGATGAGGGTTATGCTGTTTTGATAGATGTGTGAGAAGCAAATAATGCAAAGATTATTACTTGGATTAATAATTCTGTTGAGCATTCTGTAGGTACATATTTGGCGAAGTATGACATAACAAAGAAGTTTGAGATCATCTGCAAATGTTATTTACGCAATTAAATTTTGCAAAGTAGTATCAATTAGAGAATGACATACTAGCTCTTTATTAGAAAAATATGAGTATTTAAAAGTTTTATTATTTTATAAAAAATATTTGAAATCAATTGGCTCTAACAGAGTCGATAAAGTTAAAAGCATCTGTTGCTCGTAGAGAGGAGCAACGATTGATACAGTTTTTAATAGCACTTCATAGTGATATTGAAGGACATAGAGGTTCAATTTGACATCATTCTCCATTACTTATTGTTGACTCAATTGTCAGTGAGTTATTGGCTGAAAAAATATGTCTTCAGTCTTATCCCAAAAAAAAATTCTTTATACTTTTAATCCTTTTGTGTTAGCGGTACCTTCTAAGTCATTCTCTAATAATCAGAATAAGCCCGACATAAGAGTTGCCTTTGACGAGTGCAATTTTTGCGAGGAAAAAGTCATTGGAAGACTTAATGTCCCAAGTTGAGACAGTAGAATCTAGCTTGGAAGCCTGATAACTAGTCACAATCTAATGCTTATAGACCACTTTAGAGCTACAAACCATCATACCACAATACTGCAATAGTAATTTCATCAAGTCCTTTCATTGATCCTAATACTCTAGTTGAGCAATTTTAGAAGTGTCTCATCTTACAGCCACAAGCTATGTTTGCTTCTTCTTCCATAGATCAATTGTCTCATAATTCTTTAGGCATGTCACATTTTAAATGGGTCGTGGATTCTAGTGCTTCGTCTTCTATTCATGTAATGACTATTAATGACTCTCATGCCCTTAGCACGCAGGTGTTGTTTCTTTTGTCACACTTCACTTGTCTCTCCTTGATGTTTATCTTATTTTGAAACTCACATAGAATCTTGCTTATGTGGGTAAGTTATGTGATTTTAGTAATTATTTAGTCATCTTTCCCCTCCTTTTTTGGTTAAGAACAAGATATGCAGTCTTAGAAGCTGATTGGGATAAGCCCTAGAAAGAAGGGACTATATATTTTGGATGAGTTAAAAGTGTTAGTTATTGCTACTGCTAGTGTTGATTTATCTTCTTTTTGTTTACGTCATTCTCCTTTTAGTTTTTATTTATGACATTCTTGTCTATGTCAAATGCCTTCTTGAATAGAGATCTTCAAGAAGAAGTTTGTATGATGCCCCTCCTAGTGTTTCACATGACTTTAGGCATGTTTGCAAGCTCAAGAAAACGTTATATGGTCTCAAAGAAGCACCTCGTGGTTAGTTTGAGAAATTTTCTATCGTGATCTCTTCTTTTGGATTTGTTTCTAGTCGTCATAATTCTGATCTTTTTTTTTAAGTGCAATAATATAGGTTGTATCATTTTGTCTTTATATGTTGATGACATTATTATTACTGGTAATTATATTTATGATATTTTAGTTTTGAAGATTGAATTAGTTAGACTGATAATTGATACAACCAAATTGTCATTTATCTACTTATCTCACATTTTATTTCGCAATCTACTATTGATAATATGCATAACAGAAAAAAAAAAAACTCTCTTCACTATAACATTTTCAACTTGTAGAAGTAATGACAATTTGATAAACATATATACCAAGCATATATATATCAATTTGAAAAACTCTCTCCAAATTGTCATTTTTTTTTTT
>Ga0325411_1002968_pt1 | contig 19126 bp, 15 predicted proteins | sample PopdelMetagenome_13_FD_206181 | JGI IMG/M metagenome (GOLD analysis project Ga0325411, IMG submission 206181) | Populus deltoides microbial communities from Bellville, Georgia, United States - Xylem-PdIQD-R4 | ecosystem: Host-associated > Plants > Phyllosphere > Stem > Wood/Secondary xylem...
AAATTCCATGGTATTATAGTACTGTTTTATGCCCTTTGTACTTTTGGTGAAAGTGATTTTTGAGTCCAAAGTTTTCTTGGGCCAAATTTCTCTTTTACCATGCCTCATATTTCTCTTTTTTCAAACCTGTCTGCAAATGCTGTCACATAACTCTCCCTTGATTTTGTTTTTTCTCATTTGATTCCACACCCCCCAACCCCCCCCCCCCCCCAAAAAAAAAATAATAATAATAATAATAATAATAATAATAATAATAAATACCAGTGAGGACAACATTTGGGCATGAGCTTTCAACAACAATATTTTGCGCACGATGTAGGACTTCCTACATGGTTTATTGTTTGCCATGAGGAATGTGCCAAAATGCTAATCTGAGGTTGATTTTGGGTCTTTGAATTAGAGGAGAAGAAATCCTGTATCTACATCTTTTTAGGAACTTTGGGTGAATGTTTTCATTGTGTAGTATGGTAGTTGAACTGGGTTTTTATGGTGCTTTGATGGCCTAAATTCCACCAGAACTAAATGTAGGGATGGTGTTGGAGTGATGTACAGTTGGCTGGTTTATTTTGGGCTGTGATGTTGGTTACTTGGGTTGGGCATATGTGCTGCACTGGTGGTTGAGGAGCCGCATGTAGTTCTATTTATTAATTATGCATTTTAAATTATTTTTTATCCACCTGTTAATTGTATATGTTTTGATCTCTTTTATTTGTTTTCCCCCTTTCTAAACGGAAATTTTCTTGTTTCCTTATTTTCTTCTTACTAAATATTTATTTTTTTTGGTCAATGTATTTCTTGTGACCTGTTTTGAACTAACAAATAAGTAACACCGTTAATAATAGAAGTGGATGGAGGGATTGCATTTCTATTATCTGCTGAGTACAAGGACGAACTTAAAGAAAATGTCAAGAGTACAAGGACAAAATGTACAATAAAGTCTTTCATTTATTATAGACATAAGGCCCTGTTTTCATTGTAAGATGCTTGAGTGCAACTATTTCTTTATGCACGGAAGCATATAGTGACAATTTAACCGTGCATGGTTTTCAGATATAAATGTGTATTTTCAGCTCCTTGCTATCAGTGCAAGCATTCATTGTTATTCAGGCTAAAACTGTCAAGTTGAGTGAGTGTAATTTTTTTCTTTCTTTATTGTTGCAGTTTAGCGTGGGCCTTGATGGGAAAAAACTAGAACCTGAGAGCAATGTTCTTCTTGCTTCTATTGAGAACATGCAGTATGCTGTCACTTTGGATGTTTTACACATGGTATTTGCACTCTTCATAACTGTTCCAGAAATTTGTAGTTCACCAAGCCATCCTCATTGCTGATACTTTTTCCCTTCAATGCTATGCTAGGTCTTTTCTTCTTTTGGTCCTGTTCAGAAGATTGCCATGTTTGATAAGAATGGTGGACTTCAGGCTTTAATTCAATACCCTGGTATGATTTAAATATCCTTGTACTTGTGTTAACTGAATAATTATTGAGCAGTTAAAGAGTAGGTTAGAGGTCACCAAACTGATTCAAGGTGGTTTGATCACTTTTCTGTTACCATCTCAAAAATCCAAAGAATATACTATAAGTTTGTCGCAAACCATATTTTTGGAAACCCAATCTCTACAATCTTTTTGAGGACAGAGGACAGGGTGAGTAGTAGATATGAGACTTGATGTGTTACCACGGACAAGGATGAGGTGGTTGCCATAATTTTTTTCCTCTTTGATGTTTAAACAAAATATGGATAGAGATTAGAAAAAGTTGAGATAGGGAAGAGTTGGCATTGAACTATCATTTTTCCTTTTTGCTAAGAGGGGGAAAACTATTTTAGTATTTTTCTTCCTTTTCCTTTTCTTTTTTTTTTTGCCAGAGTTGGAACCCAGAATAAGTAATAAGCTCATCATCTAATATGATCTTAACGAGAATGACTTGCAGATTTATTGTTATTCTGCGCTTGTAATTCTGAATTCTGAAGATACTAAATAGCTGTTTCCATGGTGCCATGGGTTGCAGATGTTCAGACAGCTGTTGTTGCCAAAGAAGCATTGGAAGGACACTGCATCTATGATGGAGGGTTTTGCAAACTTCACCTCTCATACTCGCGCCATAGTGATCTCAGTATAAAGGTAACCAGACATGCATTGAGAATCAAGTTTTTTTTTCTCTGCTCACCATGGTACTGTACATTCTTATAAACTCAAGAACGCTCTGCAGTCTAATTGTTTCATTACTTTTGAAAGAACTGAGAAAGACTGATTCTAGACATATTTGAAGACTTTTTGTAATGTATTCAAAATTTGATATGTGGATTACAGGTCAATAATGATAGGAGCAGAGACTACACAATTCCCAACACTGTAATGATGAACCCGCAGCCTTCAATTCTGGGGCAGCAGCCAGTTGCAACACATGGTCCTCCTGCACATACATACCCTGGAGCTCAGCATCATCAGATGATGCCTCAGCCTTCTGCTGGATGGGCCACAGGTGGTCCACCGGTACCCCATTCTATGCCTGCCCAAATGAATAATAATCCTTACTTGCCACCTGGAACCATGCCACCTCAAATGGGTCACGGAATGATGCAGATGCCCAACCACGGTGGCCTGCCACATGCTCCTGCAATGCCTCCTTACAGACCTGGTCATATGCAATAGCACGCCCTCCATTCAGTTCTATTAATCTGTTTTCACATTCAAGAATCAGCAGAAGTGGAGCAAGCTATTTGAAGGAGAATGCTATCGTTGAAAATTAATTGCTGGAGATCTCACGGTTTCAAAGCTGAAGTGTCTTTAATATTTCTTCTCTTTCAGCGATTTTGTAGGTGAGATTTTGTAAACAGCAAGCTCAGGCACCTTTTGTCTGGGTCTAGGATTGTTGTGAACTCTGGTTGTCCTTGACGGTGTTGTTAAATATTTCGACTCCCACCATTTGTTTATTACCTGGATAAAAAGTTAATGGACGTAAGTTATTATTGCAAAAAATATTTTCCTTTCCGTGCCCACGAATGAGGCAGCGTTCAAACCAGCATGCATGGATGTTTTCTTTTTGAACTTATCCGTTCAAGCAACCTCTAGTTTTGATGATGGTAGTGCCATTAGAACTGAAGATCTTTTTTTGTCAGGATTTTGACCAGCCACTTCAGGATTTGGAGAAGGCAACTCTTGCTGCAGGGTGGGAGGTGTGGTTGCGGTCTTGCTTGTTATTTTTTTTTTCTTTCTCTCAATTATTCTGTTAAAAATATTTGAAAATAGTAAAGGTTGTTTTTTAAAAGTATTTTTAAAAAAATGTTAAAATATTTTTTTAATTTATTTTTAATATTAATACATCAAAACAATTTAAAAATATATAAAAAAACAATTAAATTTCTTATAAGCATTGTTTCACAGTATTTCTAAACACAATCTAAATCTGTCTTGGTGGGGCATTTTAGTTATGAACCTTTTGGGCTTATGCTTGATAATTTTAGTGTTCTGAGATTGAGTGGGGGCAAGACGGGTAATTTGTTTTTTTATGCTTTTAAACTACAACACTGCTTTTTAAGAACTTTTGGTTTTTTTTTTTTCTTATCAGGAGGGTGTTTTGTATTTTAACGTCCTTAGTGCACAGTAAAAATACCTACTTATTATCGAAAGCAAAAAAAAAAACAAACAGATGGAGGGCCATTTTGTAACATCCAATTATGTTGCATGGTAAAATACATTTGTGCCCTTGATGACACATTATTTAACTCTTGGATTAGAGGGTACTTGTGTCATTTCATTCCTTTTTTTTAATTAATGATTTGGGGTGGGGTTATTTAAGTATTTGTAAAAATAAAAAATAAAAGAAGTTGGCTCATGCTGGGACATGTCAATGTGTCGGTTGCTGTGTCGTTTTTTAACTGCATGTGCGGCTGATTGAAGCAATAGAAAAGGCTATTATGAGGTGGCATTAACTTCGGCGTCCCCTCCCTGGATATATAGCGTGTGCACCAATAGGGTTTTCGGTTTGTAATCGGCAACCAATTGTTTTTTTCTTTCTTTTCTTTTCTTTTTCTTTCTTGGTTTTTGCGCCCTCCCACCCGATTTTCCAAGTCAGCCCCCAAGCTTTTATTTCTTTTTTATTTATTCCCTTTGCTTTTGGTTCTGGTTTTTTTAAAATAATTCATTGAATTATTTTTTTGTTTTAATTTCATCCCTGTTAAAATTTTATCTTGTCAAATATGGTCCCTAATCTTTTAATTGTTATTCTTTCTGGGCTGGGATAATTTTTAGAATTGCATTTTTTTTCAATTTCACCCGTCCTTAATTTTTTTTCCTAATAGATTTAATCATCATTCTTTTAATTATTATTTTTTGTAAAATTTTAATAATTAGATTTTTTTTACCCGATTTAATTCTTCATCGTTTAATTGATCTGGATATGACCTTTATTTAGTTCGTGTCTAAGATTTCACGGGTTGTAGGCTTTGAAAGTTATGGCTCCATAAGGTTTTTCTAAGATTGCTTTTTTCTTTTTTTTTTATTATTTTAAAAGCTAATTTTTTTTAAATTTCATCTTTCAATATTTATCTAGTTGGAGATTGAGTTTTTTTTTATGCATGTTTTTCTATGACCTTGGTTTTATTATTTTTTATCATTTAATTAGGTTACCTAAGGCCTTTTTATTTGCTATTCCTTGTTATGTTTTTTTTAATAAAATTTTACTATTGAATTAAATAAAATTAATTTATTTAATGTAAACGGATTCTCAAGTCATTTTGTTTTGCTGGATTTCATATTCAGGTTGTTATTCTAGCGACCTATGCAACTTCTTTTTATGTTATTGTCCCTGATTTTATAGTCAGATTCAAACCGTTTTAACAAGTGTTTTTTATTTGTGGTGAGTGATATTCACAATGAAGTGGCGGTGAGTTTCCTGTGATTCTTTTTTGCTCCTGATTGTAATATCACCGGTTCATTTTGTTTTGTTGATTGTTGCCAGATGTTTTATTTACAGTTTGCCTATCATTGTGTATAATTTAAATCAAATTATTAAATTATCCAGTTTTATTAAATCCAATTAAGTCAATGCTATAGTATCATGTTTTTCTATAATTTATCTTTGCTAAAAAACACGGTAATATCGTATTATATTTTTGCTATATTTTATATTTAATTTATTTTTTTAAATTATTTTCGTGTACATATTAATTGAATTTCTTAAAGACGCAACCCTCACATTAATTTAGTATATTTATAGATGTTGTGCTTAAATGTAATAATTAAATAAACAAATCTCTTTAATCACACAATCCATCTCTTAAAAACATTATTGATGTTGATTGATATTTTAAATCTACATTGCCTAAAATTGGTCCAATACTGTAGACATGTGTATGAATTAATTTAAAATTATCGAAAACAACTTAATTTCAAGATGCAAAATATGATACCATTAATTAAAAAAATATATAATTATTAAAACTGATTTGGTCCAGTGTTATAGGTTAAGCACATTAACTTGAGATAATAAATAGTTTTATTTTATTATAAAGTAAATCATGTCTTTGACGTGGATTAATAACTAGATTAACTTTGAGTTAATTTTTGTTTTTTTTTTTACCCTCGATCCGAACAAAGAGACCAGATGGTCATGTAAAGATTAATAACAGTAGAAAAACTGAAAGCTAACTCATTAGATACTTTGAGTTCCAAGTTAACAGGTCAAACCAAACATAAGTGTAAGCAAGTAAGAATATAAGATGGATGACACTTACACAAAAAGCCGGCGCCAATTTCAATCAATCCAATTCCCTTCCAACTAAAAAGATAAGATTTCCTCCTCTTCACTTCGTTTCTTTCACTTTTTATGTGGCTCTCAAAACTCCCTTCTCTTCTCCCTTCTTCCCTCCCCCGCTCTCTTCAAAACGATAGAGAGAGGAACAGAGAGATTTCTTCTTTTGTTGTGATAGATTCCTTCATAAACCCTAAAGTTTCTTCTTCTTCTTCTTCTTCTTCTTCTTCTTCATTAACAACAATGACTATCACTTTACAAGCTTCCCTTCTTTGCAGACCATCTTTCTCTCTTTACTCCCCTTCAAAACGACACAGCTTTCGACATCCCATCAACTTCCCTCTTTCCCTCTCTAAAACCTCATTTCCCCCCTCTCTAAATCTCAGACTCCGCCCTCACTCAATCCCTTGTACATTGCAACCTGACAATGCTGACCCACTTTCCGAAACGGTCCCTCCGATTTCAAATCCCGAAAAAACACAAGAGGTAGTGGATGTAGTACAGAGCAGTGAGAATGGAAGGGGGGAGGTGGAGGGACATGGAGGTAATTTAGTGGAGGAGAAAGAAGGTGATGGTGGTGGGGTTTATGATAGGAATGGGAGGATTAGAATGGTGGTGTTTTTTATGGGGATATGGGCCACAATGAAAAATGGGTTTCAGAAATTGTTCATGTTGCTGGGTTCTTACTCTTCTAATTGGTGGCCATTTTGGAAACAAGAGAAGAAATTAGAGAAATTGATTGCTGAAGCTGAAGCTAACCCTAAAGATGTTGAGAAACAGACTGCTCTTTTAGTTGAGCTTAATAAGCACAGGTTTGGCTTTAGTTTTTGATAAAAAATTTGTAGGTTCCTTTTGCTTTGGTGATGTGTAGTTAAAGTTTGGAGCTTTGATATCTGTTCGGTTTATTGGTTTTGATGTGGTTTTGTTGAAGTTTTGACCTTTTATTTGGTTTGTTATTTTATATATTTGGTTGCTGAGAAATTGGTACAGGAGCTGAGTTTTTTTCTTTTTTTTTTTAATTTGTTATACTATTTGTTTGCCTACTGAGAAATCGTTTAATTGATTAAAATTAATGGTTTGTTTCTTGGGTTTTGGATTTTATCTGTTGTTTTGTGAGAATTAATAGAATAATTGAATTTTATGAGTTTTTTTGTTTGAAGTTTTAGAATATTTTTTTTAAAAAAAATATATAGTCTTTGGGATGCTTAGAAATTGATAAAGGAATTGAGTTTATCCCCTTTTTTTGTTAAATTTGAAGCCTTCTGTACTAGTTTAGTGTTTTTGTTATTGTTGAGAAATTGGTACGGGAAGTGAAATTATTATTAACTTTTGCAGTCCTGAGTCTGTGATTAAGAGGTTTGAACAAAGAGACCATGCAGTGGATAGCAAAGGAGTCGTCGAGTATCTTAAAGCTCTTGTAGTTACTAATTCTATTGCAGAATATCTTCCTGATGAACAATCTGGAAAGCCTTCCAGTCTTCCTGCTTTGGTAAATTAAAGAACATGTTTTATTGTCGTTCATTTAGTTGGATATGTGATGTTTGTTGCTGTAGTTTTTCTGCACAATATCGGATTGATTAATGTTTAATCTGTAGTTGCAAGAATTGAAGCAGCATGCATCAGGGGACACGGATAAGCCCTTTATGAATCCTGGCATATCTGAGAAGCAACCGTTGCATGTGGTGATGGTAAGAATTAATGGTAAAAATTGTTGTGCTTGTGACTTAGTATTTGGAACAATGTGGTTTAATAGTATCTGCTTCTGGTTTTGGTAGGTTGATCCTAAAGTGTCAAACAAGTCACGGTTTGCCCAAGAGCTTATCTCCACTATCTTGTTTACCATTGCAGTTGGATTGGTTTGGTATGAGGTCTTGTGTTTCATTTGTGCGCCTGTTTCACTATTCCCAGCTCTATTTCTCTACCTTATAGGATAGAGAATTCATTTTTCAGGTTCATGGGTGCTGCTGCACTTCAAAAGTATATAGGGAGTCTGGGTGGAATAGGAGCTTCAGGAGTTGGCTCAAGTTCTTCTTATACTCCAAAAGAACTGAATAAAGAAATCACGCCTGACAAAGTGAGCTTTCAATGTTTGTGCCTCAGATATTAGTTGGTATTTTAGAATCTTGCTACCTTCAGTTATACAAGATTGCTTTGTCTGTATTTCTTTGTAGGGTGTAAAGAAGATTAATAGTATATGTTTAACTTGTTGGATGTGTTCCTGTTTCTGTGTCTCTTAGCAAGGGGATAGAGCTAGATTATATATTTTAAGTTGGAATAGGAAAGAAGAAAATGGAAACTCTGGTTTACCAGTGGAACTCTTAATTCAGATCAACAGTTACTTGGTTAAAGAGATTATATCTTGGATAGTTGCTTTCTTTTATTCTATATTGCTCTTTTATGTAACGTATAACGGTTGGTCTTGACTTTGATTTATTTGCAGAATGTTAAAACATTTAAGGATGTTAAAGGCTGTGATGATGCAAAACAAGAACTTGAGGAAGTAGTGGAGTATCTTAAAAACCCAACAAAGTTTACTCGTCTAGGTGGGAAGTTGCCAAAGGTTTGTGTGAAATATTGTTGGTTATAATATGTATCATGTGGTTCTGTTTACTGTGTATGGACCCTGTGGTGCGCAGTATACATGTCGTAGCTCATATATTGGCCAAGCACAATAGGTTTTGTGTTCCAATTTGTCATGAATAACTTCTATCATATACCTTCCTGTTCAGCAGTAATGTTCATTTTAATTCTTTTCTGTACATGGGAGAAATGATATACTATTATCTATTGTTCTTTTTGTACTATTCTCTACATGTAAAATACTCATTACCAAACATGTTCTACTTTGGAATTTGAATTTCTCTTTTCATTTCTGAAAACATAGTTTAACATCATTCCACTGCAGGGAATTCTTTTGACAGGGGCACCTGGTACAGGGAAAACATTGCTTGCCAAGGTAACTATTACTTGCATATTTTTTAGATGGGTTTTTCACATGTTGTGCCTTTCTTGTCCTCAAATGCTTTGTCTCTAGCTGCTGACCACTTCTATTTTCTGATATTGGACTTCTGTCTTTGAAGCTCATGGTCTATAAATAACAACCCTTGTGTCATTAACTATACATATCAAAATGATGTGCTGAGAGAGTGTAGATTCTAATTTCCATTCACCTGAACAAATCAACCGTGTCAATTCCTATGTTCAAGATTGTGTTTTGCAAAATCTCAATGGATGCCTATCCTTTCTTGAATTTATGATCATGAGTACCAGTCATCTATGTTTATATTAATATGCTTCTTCTGATAATTGTTTTATCTGGAACCTCAAGGCCATTGCTGGAGAAGCTGGAGTACCTTTTTTCTATAGAGCAGGATCTGAATTTGAGGAAATGTGAGTCATCTTTTACCTTTCAAAGATTCTCTCATTAATTTCTAATAATAGAAAGAGAATTTTCTTAGTATCTTATACTGATGCTTCTTTTCTTGGGGGATGCGACGAAGCTAGTTCTTTTTACGCTTTAATAATTAGCTGTAAATCTTTCAAGTGGCAGCATGAATTTGCATTTGGACTGCTGATTAAGTTCTAGCAGAAGTGTAGAATATGATAGTTCTCTTACTTGGCAGCAAGAATGAAAAAGAGACGCGTTAGTGTGCTTGACCATATTGGTCATGGTGGATGAAATGGGCCTGCCACGTTCACCAGCTTTTGTCTGTTGAGTGGCGCTCTATCACGTTTGAGTAATTGATACATGTATAGAAACAGCTTGAGGTGAGTTGATTCTTTCACTTGGTTGTGTTTGGTAGCAACATGTGAATTGTTGAAGAAATTGCTGGTATACAGGATGAGAAAACAGTGACTTGGCTATGTATTTATGAGAAAAGGCTGCGGCCTCAACATGTTTAGTTGTAGGAGAAGTTGCTGGTGGAAAAGGATGTGGAGACAATGAATTGGCTATGTATTTATGAGGAAAGGCTGCAGTGAAGCTGCTGGATCTACTTTTTAATGCCTTAAATTGAGTGATGAAATGCCTTTGTTGTCCTTCGATCTCCTGGAGCTCCTAAATGGTTGATCCAACAATAAAGTGGTCACAGCATGCTTGCAACATTTTAAATTGAACATTTGTGCTAAGTACACATGGTTTTGTAGACAGGAAGACTGCTGGATTGTGGCAAAGACTTTGCATTTTGTAGTGATTTTTGCGTGATATGGAGGGTAGAACAATTTTTGTTGGTGTCTTTTGTGGGTTTGGGAAGGGAGAGATTGTAAGATTTCAGGAGATGTGCTTTTTCTGTAATATCTTTGGTGTATTTGGATGGAGAGATGCAAGGATTTTTAATAATCCTCAAATTAAATCAGTTGTGGCATTGTGGGATTAGATACTCTTCTCAGGACCTGTTTGCTAGTTATACAAAGGGATTGGAGTGCTTAATTATTCAAAACTAGATTGTTGTTTCTGGTCACTTTCTGGAAGGATGCCTAATTCTCTAATTTTGTTCTATTGAATCCCCATCTTCTAATAATACTTTCTTTTGTAATCTAAAAAAAATATTTGTGCCTTATCTTGCCTTCTGTACTGCAGGTTTGTTGGAGTCGGTGCTCGGCGTGTAAGATCCTTATTTCAAGCAGCTAAAAAAAAGGTTTGTTTTTTTTTCTTTTTTCTTTCTTGACTAATCAGTTGGGAGAAACAAATTAAAACAAACGAACAGATAAATTTGAAAGCTGTCTTGGTAACCCTTTGTAGGACTCTATTCTCTTCTAGCAAAACAATATGCACTGCTGAACATGACAAAGCTTTATGTTGTCTGAGGACATTTTCTTGAAATAAAGGAGTTTTTGTTATGATATTAGAGATCAGTGCACTTAGAATGCATAGAAAAGATTGGCTTTCTCCTGTATGCACCATCGAAATAACATCTTATTGATGTATGTGGTTTTCTATCATTGTTGTTGGTGTTTCTTTTCCCTTTCTGCTGGTCTGCCAAGGTGAATAGTCTGCTTGGAGTTTTCTTCTCTCACTATTTTGAGTATTCTAGTTCAGCATATTGATTTAGTCATTCTGCTTTGGCATAATGAAATACACAGCCAGTTATGCAATCCTAAAAATCAGAATAAAAGAAGATTGTATAATTTAATAGGAATGTGTTAGTTTCCTAAGTCAATCATCGACAACTTGTCTTTAATTACATCCATGATTGAAACTGTGAAGTCAGAACCATATGAATAGACTTATTACTGTGCTTTTCTTTTTTATTGCGCATCTAACACCATTTCATGTTTTGCAGGCTCCATGTATCATTTTTATTGATGAAATTGATGCTGTTGGGTCAACAAGGAAACAATGGGAAGGCCATACAAAGAAGACATTGCATCAACTACTTGTTGAAATGGATGGTTTTGAACAGAATGAGGTACCTATAGACAGGCTTGTAATTTAATCTGTCAATTCATCGCCACCTTTCTAAACTTGTTTCATTTTTTTCCCTGCAGGGAATAATATTGATGGCTGCAACAAACTTGCCTGATATTCTTGATCCTGCTTTGACCAGGCCTGGTAGATTTGACCGTCATGTATGTTATATTATTCGCTACTATTGCTTTGAGCTTTTAAAATTAAAATGATAAGGTGTTTCAAGGTGTTTGTAAATGGTTTCACTCAATAAATCCATGAATGATGAGAGAGATCAAGAGGGTCTGCATATACTGTGTTTATATGTCATCTATTTATTATTTGAATTGTTATCCTTGGTGATATGACTAACAAGAAATCTTTTTAGATTGTCGTGCCAAATCCTGATGTTAAAGGTCGACAAGAGATTTTGGAGCTCTACCTGCAAGATAAGCCAATGGCTGATGATGTAGATGTTAAATCAATTGCTCGTGGCACACCAGGCTTCAATGGAGCAGGTTGGTCATTGATTGAAGCAGCATATTTTGTTTTCCTGCACAAGTTTAGTCAATTTAATCAACAAACTTTTCCGTCGCTTCTCATTTTGCAATCAGATCTTGCGAACTTGGTAAACATTGCCGCTATTAAAGCTGCTGTAGAAGGTGCTGAGAAGTTATCTGCTACACAATTGGAATTTGCAAAAGACAGGATAATTATGGGGACTGAGCGGAAAACAATGTTCATTTCTGAAGAGTCAAAGAAGGTATATATCAATCACGAGGCAATCACTCTAGAGTAGTAGGTTTGGATGATTGCAATGCATGGTTGACGTTTTTCTATCTATTTTTGGAACTCGTGTTTTTTGGGCTTAATTTATTGGCATAAGCTGAACTATCTTGATTCTTTCTACTTCCACATTTAGTTGGATAACAGACTTAGGAAAGGGGTTTATTATTAACTTATTATCATCAATGGCAAGCAAATGTTCAATTCAGTGTACTAGGATTCATCCAGTGAGATTCATTGGTGTTTATTGCTGATGTTATTACACTTGTTTCCAGTTAACAGCATATCATGAGAGTGGCCATGCTATTGTAGCTTTCAATACTGAGGGTGCACACCCAATTCACAAGGCAACTATAATGCCCCGTGGGTCTGCTTTAGGAATGGTCACCCAGCTTCCTTCAAGTGATGAGACATCAATTAGTAAAAAGCAGTTATTAGCTCGGCTTGATGTTTGTATGGGAGGAAGAGTTGCGGAAGAGCTCGTATTTGGACAGGATTATATCACTACTGGAGCAAGTAGTGATCTTCACACAGCAACAGAGCTTGCGCAGTATATGGTATGTGTTTGCATGTTAAAAGTTTCATTCTTTTGGTTTATCAAGCTCCCAAACCACATTGAATAAATGGTTACTTCTAAGTTTGATTCAATCAATAGGCACAAAATGCATATTAATGCTGATTGCTTAATGCTATGTAAGGTATCAAATTGTGGGATGAGCGAAGCAATTGGACCAGTACATATTAAAGAAAGATCAAGTTCAGAAATGCAGTCACGTGTTGATGCTGAAGTATGTTTTTTGAATCCCTAGTCTTGTTTATGGACTTTTTTTGGGTGAATCTGTGTTCATGGTTTGGAATGATTGTGTGATTTGTTTGGTCCATTCTGTAGGTGGTGAAACTCTTAAGAGAAGCATATGATCGTGTGAAAGCCTTGCTGAAGAAGGTTTGTTCTTATGATTCAGTATTTTGTTTTTGAAAAGGACACATCCATGTCTATTGGGCATTGTGTCCTCTTGTTTTGTGTTTTGTTCCCAATGGTAAAATTTGCACTGGGCACATCGTGTTAATGGAGCTTAGAAAAGGGGACATGAAACATTCCTTGTATACTCTCTTTCCAGCAATTTTCCTTAGGAAATTTTGGAAAGCATTCATTTTGAGCAAACATTATATGGAGTGGAAAGTTATGAATCTGTCATCAGTTAAAATCTTTCTGTTCTTGTTCCTGCATACACTTTCTACATGAGCTTTGTTGTTGATAGTTGACTTTTCTAATTTTTAGAATTAGTTCACTTGAGTGACAGGCCCTTTTTATGCCTGAACCTTCTGTTGAAGTTGTCTACTCGTATCTTGAAGGCTCTCTTGCAAGCTTAAGTGGGTTGATTTTGTGGAAATAGGCAATGTTCAGTGCTCAAGTAGGCAAAGTGCCGTCAGTGCTCAAATAGGCAATGTTAATACAACTTTCTGTATTGTAAATTCTAGCAGTCACTGATTTTTTGTTTGATTTTTTGCAGCATGAGAAGGCATTACATGCACTAGCAAATGCTCTTTTAGAGTACGAAACACTAAGCGCAGAAGAAATAAAGCGTATTCTTCTTCCTTACCAGGAAGGACGGCAACCTGAGCAACAAGAGGTAGAGCAAGAAGAAGGGGAGTTTGTAATGGCTTGATCATGCACTCTAATCGACCATGGGGGGAGATTCTGTACAGTATATTTAAAGCAGTACAGGTGATTATTCATCAATCCCTCTCTAATTCTCCCCTTCCATGTTCCATACATAGATACGGTGGGATAGAAATTATATTCATAAACCCCAAGCATCCAACAAGCTCTCCCATAACGACAGAGCCGGCAGAGCCAGCAATGACAGATCGTGTTCTATTTCTTACATGTCTCATCTGAATGTTTACCCCGAAATTGTGGGTAAAATTTTGAACATATAATATTCGATGTTATAGGCAGGGCAGGCTTCATGGTATTCCCTTAAGATTTCCCCTCACATTTCTGTCTCATGATTCTAGTCAAGATTGATATATTCCTTTCTGTTCAATCATCCGTTCTATGTTTTCTAACCTAGAAAATGTGACTAAAAAGCTCCACGCACAATCCAGATATTGGCAGCAGAAGTGACACCATAACACGTGTCGGAAAGCTCCCTTGTTATATTATGAAGCAGAATGTATACAAGTACATGGTTATGATGGAGAGTTTCATTACATTTTTTACATGGAGAATTGTTGGTGTCTCTGGATTAGGGCGCTGCCAGATTGGATGGATCTCTTATTGTATTAATAGCTATTTCACATGAGAGAAGCTGTCGAAGAAATAAAAGTTGGACGTAACTCAGTGTAAAAATGCCTACAAGCATGATAAATAATAAAAATAGAAATCTTGATTCTTTCATTGATTTATTAGAAGTTGTCTTGACTGTTCTGCTCTCATGGAAGCTACACTGTCCTGTCAACAAAGAATTGTTATTTCTATTAATGACCATCACAAAGCATAAGATGGTAAAAAGGGATGTCATATTAGAAGTTCTGAATCTAATCGGGACGCAGATTGACTTGCCGGTCATTCGAATTTGTTCGGGTCAAATTTTATCTTGTTCAATATAAAATCCAGCCTGATTCGCCAGTCAGCAGATAACCGGATTAATCTGTGAAATCAAGACAGTTAATGACAACCGGATTAATCTGTGAAATCAAGACTAGTTTAATGATACTGGGCAAAACCACTCGGTGGGAAAACAGAGAATCAAGCCTAGCGGAGGACCAGAGAGCTAAACTATAAATTTTTGTTTGGATTGAAGAAACTTATAACGAAACTGAAGATTTAGAATATTTCAACTTGATTTGCATGCATCCGAGTTTCAATCTCTGCTAAAATTATAAATAACCAGTTGTGATATTTGTTAACTGTATTTGTAGAGAAAGCATCTGAAATTGAGATGTTCTGTGCAGGGAAGCGTGCACGACGATCAATTACTTAGATGCCTTTAGCTGCCATTTTTTTAAATAATAAAAGAAAAAAAAAATCTATGATATGGATTGTGACAAAAGCCTTGACGTTTGCTAAATTTAATTAATATAAAATATTCCTTTCTCTTTCGTGCCCATCCTTTCGGTTTCTCACCCATAGATACTTGAAAATATATATATTCTCCATCCAGAAAGTTTTTGAGCATTTGATATTCTTTTGAAGTATTGACATCATAGGGCATTTTAGGTCAAAATAAAAGAAAATTTTTCATGAAATAAAAAATTATTTTTTTTGCAATTAAAAAAAAAAGGCTGTAAAATAGAACCGGTGATAACAATCATAACTCTTTTTGTCTTTTATTGATCAGCATCCAACATCTATACTTAATACTAGTTGGTACTAGCTTGAACCGTGTTATGCTGTGGAAAGAAATAGTTTTTTATTGTAAAAAAAAATCTTATAAAAATAAAGTATGTTAAATAAAATAAATTGAGAATTGTACGTGAAAAATAAATAGTAACAAATCTTTTAGTAGAGAAATTAAGATAAAGATATTATTTCTTAAAAAAAACAAAAGTTGAATATCCATTTTAGTTTAAAATTGTATAGTTGAATTTTTCTTTGCTAACTCAAGCATTAACCTAACATCAAAACTTTTATATAAGATCAATCAAGCTTAATCGCAAGTAATTAATGTAAAGGGATTAAATTAGAAATAAAAAAAGTTTTGAATAAGCAATTTTTAATTTATTATCATTAACTTTTATCTCCTACTATTTGAACTATTTCACATGATAATCATGAATCAAGAATAAATATAAACACCCTATCTCTACCCAGAAACTTAATTTTTATATTACTAACACATTTTTCAAAGCTTGTGCTTAATTTTTATAATTCAATTCAAGATATTAAGATGTTTGACAGGACAATAGAATCGTGTTCAAAGGTTAAAGGCACATATAAGCCCACAAGAAATTACCTCTACTTTCCTGCCATTCCCCATGTTACAGGCTTCATCACCACTAGACAATATATGGATACAGCAATGACTATGTCTAACTGTAGCAAAACCTGTAAATTGTAATTGAAATTACTAGGAAAAAGACATCACATCCTCCCTGTCTTAAATTACAGCTGTTCTAGATGTTCATTTTACCAAACTTCTAGCGTATTTTGCACCTAAACACAAGGTAAAAAGCAAAAACATGAAATGCCGACTCTTTCCAGCATCAATTTATACAAACATGCAGTAAGGCACCATGACCAAAACCCTCTTATATCATCAAGAAAGTGAGCCTGGTCTTTCTTCTTCTTTTTTCTGTCCATTTTCATTAACAAGCATGAGTAACTTGTAAGAGTGTGTGGTTCATGAGCTACTGAAGATATTCAGCATGTAGATTTAACAATGAAAGAGAGGACACAACAATTACAAAGAAAGAGAGTGCAAGAGTGTCTGAAAGATGGAAGAAAATACTACTGCTGCCAGTCGGTCTCTAGAGCCTCCTAGATACAAATGCCCCGGTAGCTTCATCCTTCACAACTGTAGCCTCCACCACATCTCTGGTCTGGAATCTTTTTACATACACTCAATGGGCTCAGTTCGGTCCTGCACTGCATGGCTCTCTGAAACATCAGCTAGTGATTTGAGATTGCACTTGATTAAAGCTTCGACAAAGTAGCATGTCTCATCCTTTGTATTCCCATCGGGCACATCCACCACGAAAGACTCAATCACCAGGGTCCCTGGCCGTCCATCAATGATCTCTGGATGGAGGGAGATGACTGAAGAATAGTTCTGGGGCAAAGAAAAATCAAAACCAAGTTGGGTTCGTTTGGCTTTGCAAGAAAAGAAAGGAGAGATCGAAGAAATCAAGAATTGCGAAAGAGAACAGAGAACTGAGACTTTCAATAAGTCACTCAATTGCAACTACCTACCAATATAAAACAATCATATTTCTAAACAATTTAACAATAGTCTCTGTAACTTGGAAGCAGACAATGACAGAAAGCAAAACCTAGTTCTGTTTTGGATTCCATTCAAGTGGAAATATTCAAGAGTATAACTTCAAAACATGTCAACCTCAGAGACCTAAATTTCAAAAACATGCTCTTCTTGCAAATTTTGAATGGCAACAAATCAACTCTCCTACAGACTCATGATATGTACAAGATAGGCGCGTGAACTTGAGAATTCCTCACAAGGCAGAGGGTGCAGCAAAATTTGAACTTTTCAGGAATCTAAAACAAATTTACAGGAAATAGAGATCGAACATATACATCAAGAAAAAGCAAAGATCCAGTGGATTCCTTACCTTAAGTCTGTGATCCCCGCCAACTATCCTGATGCTGAAGATATGTTCATCATCATCCAGAAGTTCCAATCTTTCAGTACTTGTGGTGGCAGGAAGCCCTGACCTAACATCTACTTCTCTAAGACTCCCAATCTCAAGATTTCCCAGCACAACACACCTGCTGATGAAAGGCTTGTACTTCTGTGGTTGATCAAATCTCCTCACCAATGACCAAACCTATTGGATAGAAGGAATATTTCTGGAATAAGTAAACCATAAAAAAACAACTAAATGAAATTAGTTAACTATCAAATTCCAGCGAGAATAGAATCCGAGATATTCTTGAAGGGCAAATCGTTTCCGCAATTGAATCCCCTTTAACATGCATCCTTTTTTCGAAATGATTCTCTAATACAAACCATCCAGATGTCTGGTAAGAACAGTGCATGAAAAAGACATCCATGGCACATCTCACGTTATTCGTCCCAATTAAAAAGTGAAAAGGAACAACTAAATGAATAGTTTCAATTAATTAAATTGTAGTGGACTGCCTGGTTTTCTTTACTTCAAACTTTAACATTTTTCTATTGGACAGAACTCAAACTTCTGATCCTTCAGTTCCATGATTTTCCAAGAGCCTAAACAGTACAGTTTAGAAAAGAGTGGCAAAATGGAAAATTCACAGCTGTGCCTGACAAAGACTTCAAGAAATCATAATGAAGAAAGAAAACAAAAAAAAAAACTGATTTTAAGAAAGAAATTTGTGTTTCATTGAATTCGAGAGGAAACAAAAAAACAGAAGACCGATACTTGCATATTCCAAACCAAAATGTTAAATTGAAGTATTGAACTGTAAACATTGTAATTATACATCCAAAAAATGAATAATTATCTCTTTCCTCTTTTCCTGACTTTTCTTAGCATCCAAACAGAAGTCGAAGGAAGAGGTTCATTAATCAAAGACACAAAAAACGAGAAAAACAACTCCATAGTCAATAGACAGTCATCTAAACTAAAAAAGGAAACATGATCATAGATCAGGACCAATCCAAAAATAAAAATAAAAAACCACACTTTCAGAATCTTCACATACAAAACACACTTAAAACCAAAGCAATGACCAATATAAAGAAAACCCAGAAACCAAAATCCAAAACAAAAGACACACACACATACATATCAATACATACAGCACATGGATACAAATATAGAAAATTAAAAGGAAAACCGGAAAAAAAAAAGTTGAAAACTTTACAAGATGAACTGGAGCTTTGATGTGCTTGACAAGAGCGGAACTACACTGATGGTCAGCAAGATCACCATGTTTGTGATGTCTTCTTATATATTCACTCTCAACACTTCCTATCCCTCCTCTTCCATTACTATTGTCATTCATTTTCTCTCTCTTTTTCCTTCAAAAAACAAACACTCTTTATTTCTCGCTTTCTCTATTGACCATGAAAGATATCAATATAGTGACAACAAACCACTCTGTATCTCTGCAAGAATTACTTCTCTATTTCGCCAGAAGTCTTCTCCAGTCACCGGCCGGTGAGAATTGTAACGAAGTTTATGGTGTTGTGTGTGAGAAGAAATAACCTCAAATCCTTTCTTATCATATGATATCATCACCTACCTAAAATTAAAGTGTAGAAAGGTAAGAAAGGACAACTAAAAACTATCGTTTTGTTATTTTGCTTTATTGACGGAATTGCCCTTATCTAAAACAAGAAAGAATTTCCTTTTTAGTTTCTTATCCGTAGAAAAACAAACAAATTTAACTGCTCCTTACCGTTTAGATACTCTTTCAGTAAAAAAAAAGACGATTACAGGCAGCAGAATAAAATATAAAATAGTAGCTAGAGACAGAATTGAATTGGATTTAATAATCATATATAAATAGAGAATACAAGTAAAATATCAAAATAAAA